>WLWI01000931.1_pt1 | contig 25709 bp, 11 predicted proteins | sample 6701501 | NCBI WGS metagenome assembly WLWI01 (sample SAMN12718690, study PRJNA515312) | sponge metagenome | isolation source: marine sponge | host: Mycale hentscheli | place: New Zealand: South Island, Marlborough, Capsize Point | collected 2014-11-01 | reverse complement strand
GTGTGTTGCATCGCCCACGGGGTGTGGAGCGCTCCGCCCCGCACACCGCATAGGGGGGGGGGGCGGGGAGGCCGCCCCCCCCCCCCCCCCCCCCCCCCCCCCCACCTGAAGTCACTTCATCACCTTGAAATATTCGATTGTAAGCAAAAAGTTTAGAAAATGAAAAGAAGGTGATGGAGGTGATTGCTAATGCTTAAAATCCTAAGTTAATTGCTGCTCTAATTATTGTCTTAGTAATAGAAGACCATCTCCTCTTCCATCTTTATATTAAGTATGAAATGTGGGACTTGATCTCGCCCCCTCTTAAATTAATTCCTAAACGAACCCCGCTCAGAATCATGCAACCTTACTTGTTCATAATGCAAGCTTTGAACTGATCACTTCGTGATAATGTTCAGATGTACTGTACATGCTCTGAACTGGATTGATAAAAGTAAATGAAGTTTTAAGCACTTCAGTACCATATAATATAAAAAATAAGTTAGTTTATTGTGAAATATACCTTCAACATATTCAAGAAATAGATAAATGTTCCCAATTGCTCACGTGTTTTGAAATACAAGTCAGAGAGCAGCATGAGAAAGGCATGCTAGGTATTTTACCTAGCCAAAGGTGATATAGCTACAGGGGAGAGTGAAATATCACCACCATATTGTATTAGTGTTCCTTGCTGTAATCTTTTACTTTACTCTTGTTCAATGCATTGTGTTTTAGTAAAAAATCCAATAATTTACTTTCACTATGTGACAATACTTGCAACGACATATGTAATTATTACTTCAGTAAACACTCTTATCACTAGATGTGAGGGAAAGTGGAAATAAACAAACAAACAAACAAAAATAATCAGCATCTTAAGTACGTATTAAGTACATACGTATTATTTACCAATCAGAGTGCAGCCTTCATCTGATCTTCTTAACTCTTTAGGAATGTCTAAAGATAAATCTAACAAATTACAATCACAAATTCATTTATAACAACATTCCAAACTAACATGCAACATGCAAGTATTTAATTAATTAGCAATTGGTAATATTATGAAATCCCAGCACTGCGTACATACCTAATATAGGGTCCAATTTTTGTGACCGTGTTTTACAAGTCATACATGTCACCTATAATACAAACAACAACAAACAACAACAAACAACCCAACAATTGAATAGTAACAACAGCAAGGAGGTGTCAACTCTCAGCACGAAGTGTATCACAAATGCTACTATCAGTCTTAACTTAACAAGTCCTCTTGCTTGAGAGGATCATGGCTGTCACTTGAGTACCACACAATATCGTTGCCTTCAGCCTACAAGCCAGGACGAACTGAATGGCAGTATTAGTCGGCCACATCAGCTAGTTGCATGAGCTCTAACCGTGTCAGCTACACACTTTAATCTTGACCACACCCATGATAGGCCAGTCTAATTGAAGAGGCCATAGAGGGATAGACTGCACTACTGGTATTAGGATGGGGGGGGGAGAAGAATTGGCTTTCTGAAGATCCGATTTCTTAGCCATTGATTTAATGGGATATAAAGCAAGTCGAGAAGGCGTGTAATGAAGAGAGAGAGTGTACAGGAGTAAGAATTTGCCGGGGAAAACAAAACAAAACAAAGCATGAGAAATAATTAACAAAAGAATTTGCAGCAGGTGGAGAGGGTAACAGGTTATGGTAAACTTAGCTCTACTGAAGTACATGAGAGAAGTCACATTGCTATCTAGAGGGAATTGTAAACCTTGACTTTGATTTAACCCAGGATCCACCCACACACGACATTCTTGTAAGACGGAAACTAGCAGAGTACAAGGAACCAACCATTAAACCAGTGGGAGGCTACAAAACTTCTTTCTAACCAAACAAGCCAGAGAAATCTGTGTGGGGTTACCGAATATCCAATTTTCTCTCACACTTGTACATTTCATGTCCAGAGGAGCTTGACAACGGCACAGATTTGACAAACATCCACCGTACAACGCAGCAACAAAATATGAGACTACCAAGCTAAACAAAGAGGAAGGTCACTATTCCAATTAATAGCAATTACAAGGGGGAGGACAATATCGGAGTAATATAACAATGTTCAATCATACACAACACATGAAAGCACAATAAATATATAAATATTAACAACTCCATTCTCACATCACTCTGAAGTGTTCCTCCAAACAATTTGGATATGATAGAAGATGAAGTGGAAGTAGAGGAGGGAGTGGACTGGGAGGACGAAGGGGAAGAGGGTGTGGCAGTGGGTGTGGCAGAAGGAGATGATGAACTTGTCTGACACAGTGATTTCGACTTGTTTTTGTTGAGGAGTTCTGTATGTAGTTTGTCCAGCAAATAGCGCATCAATTCATGTGCATCATGCTGCTGATACCCTCTGGGGGGAAAATTACCAATTTATAATGTAAACATTACTGTAATTAGTAATGAATGAATGAATATGATGTATAAAGATAGTGCAGGCATGCAGCTAGTACTAGTGGTGCACTTGAGCACCAATGGCAAGTGAGTTAGTCTTGCTAAATAGTTGTAATTCAACAACACTAGGTTTCAACTTTACGATTACACGAGGTCTACCGTACATACAAAACTATACTACACTAATAAAGGGCTAAGGGGTTAATGCTCTAGTTCCTGCTCATGAAGAGTGTACACTACTAAAAGTTCAGTAGTTTCATTTCTAAAAGTTCAATATATTGACCTTTGACAAGCTACTAGTTGCTCTTGTATAGAATCTCTGGACAATAAGCTCTCAGTTACAAAAAACTGGCAGATTAAACAAAACTAATTAGGTAAAAGGTCTTCAATGCCATAGTAACCATTTGCCGCAACTATTAGTAACTTCATAAAACCGACTCTTGGAAATAACCACACAATTTTTTAAGTGATAAGCTAAAATAATACATACTTTTTAGTACACTAACAAACTGAGGGTTAACCTGGAAAGCTGTTTTTTAGGAGAAAAAAGCACTTGTGTGCGCCATATGAACCACGAACCACTCCATACACATACACAACTATTCACGGCGTTTCTATTGATGTTATTCAATCTTCTTTAGGTGATTAAAAGTATTACGTAATTATTCATTCCATGAAAAAAGTAATCTTGCATCTACACAATGTTCTTACGAGAAGAATAATTGAAAATTAGTTATGATGGTAATGAAACAATATCAGACGTGTGTAGTCTTTAGATTTAATAGTTGACATAAAGTTGCTTGAAGAGGTTACTGTTGCATACTTCATGAATTAGGACAAGTTTATTAAAAGAGCATAACTATATTGTAATGCTATTATGTAAAAGCTTGTCCAATGATTCTTGAGCTGTTTACTGTTTATCAACTGCACTGTGCTTGGAAACAGAAAGATTCTGATTACCAGAACAAACAGAAGTCAGAAAACTCCATCTTTTATATGTTGCCATGGGTATCTGGGATAGTGTTAATCTTCACCAATTAGTTGTTAAGTTGGAAAACCACAGCTATCTCCAGGCACTATGAAACATGACTCCACTTACCAGACACCCATTTTAGGGCATCACTAAAGACAGCACCTCAAGAACTCCAGAAGAACAGGCCTTTCCTCACAGCAAGTGGTGTGGGCACCCAAAGTCCCACCTGGACCATTGCCGTTTCATGAGAAAAGGCCTTGCATTTACACCCCAAATACCAGGTACCCAATTACAGCTGGGTGGACTGGTGGGAGGCAGATGAAAAAGTTGGGCTTGAACTTGGGACCTCAGGCCATGAGCTAAGGACACAACCACTACACTACACAGCTACCACACACACGAGCGCACACACACACACACACACACACACACACACACACACACACAGCTTTTGGCTAACAGAACTACTTAGTGTAAATGGTTAGGCTCAAAACTGTGAGACAATTCCATAGAAATGCTCGTCTTTTGGTTTTTGATACTATGATATTGGAGATCCTTTACCAGACCAAATAAAAATAAAAAACTGCTGTTTTTTTAAAAGTAGCCAAGTGAGCTAATAGTGGGTATACTACAGAAGCTAATATTTCAAGTAAAAATTCAACAGCTATACTTGTACTTCTAGAACTAAAACAGAGCTTGTCCAAAGAGCTACAGTACTTTAGTGTAAAACAGCTTAAACTAGTAATACAGAAGCTACCGTTACCGAGTAAAGAGAGTATTTTTGTTTGGCTATATATCTTTCAGTTTCAGAAATGGCACTACTGAATTTAGTTTATAGCAGTGTAGCTTCATGAGCAGAAGCTAGAGCAGGTGAATTAAATGAACTCCTGAAGAGGACTTCTGCAAAAGATTCAAAACATAGGGTTAAATAATTAATGGCTTGCTTGCCATTTGTGCAAAGACATATAATATAATTGTATAATAATATATATATGTCAAGTGCCCCACCACAATGGCACTGATGCAATTAACTTTTGCAAATTAGGAATGCAGTAGCATAAGGTATTTTTACCCATTTCTATTATCTATTAATATTATCATCCTATCATTCTGTACCAGGGCTGGCAGAAATGAAACTGGTTACAACGGTTTTGAGAGATAGCTTACAAAGAACACAGTAGACCCTGGCTGTAGGAATTGAATGGGGACTAGTTTACTGCAGGAGAAACCATTTGCAGCTACCTGCTGAAAGACAACCAAGCAATATTTTAAGTAGAGGTAGGTGGAGCAAATTTGAATATTTGGTAAAGGGTCACAATCATGTTCAGCGCAAATTTTCTACAGTGGTCAAAATGTCTTTACCTGAACTTCCCCCAGTTTCTCATTCTCCCAATAGTTTATAAAATTTTAAGCTCTCCTAGCTCTATTATGATGAAATGGATGGCATTGCTTTTTGCCACATCTGCATCTCTGCCTTCACACTAAAATCACGAGCAGATCCTATAGTGGCTGTATATCCATCGTTAATTACAATTTTTCAACCTGTCCTTCTTAATAGCAATGCTGCACTAGATGATTAATGGGTGCAGTTAGGGTATGACCATTTTTCAGCCTTTGCATTAACTCATTGCTTCTGCCGGGCCTGTACACCACTTGGTTTAGTTGCATCAGTCTGATTATTTCTCATTTACTTCTTGACCCATGTATTTATGAACGTCATTACTGACAACGCTTTAACACTGACGCTTTACCAACCCATCCAAGCTAACAACATGAATACTAAATTGTGCTAAATTTAGCTAATAATTTAATCGTCAACTTAGACTTTTAGGAATGATGCCTTCCTACACAGGAGCTAGAACATTAACTCAATAAATACGAATATCCATCTGCATGAATGGTATGTGATGGTCCCTTATGCTTCTTTTCAAGATAAAAAGTTGCAGGAGTGTTTACAACAGTATTGAAGACCCTTTACCAAGCATATTTTCAAAACTGCCTTTTTTTGTAGCTGAGTGTTTTTTGTCAGGAGCTACTGTTCGTTTGATAAAAGAAACTAGAGGTAAGAAAAAATAATGTTTGTTAGCTATAATTAATGGTCAGCGGACATAATTGGATGGAACGAGGCAATCCTAGTGGGAGCTCGAGCATTGACTTCAGGCAAACTAATAAATTTAAACGTTTTTATTGTATTCTGAACAATTAGATCTTGTAATAGCAACTTGTTGGATTTAAGGTTAGATTTAAGTGTCTTGTGCACAAAGGCTCGCTCACCATTGTGCTCAAGCACACCACTAGTATTGTACAAGATGTATAATTCATATCATTCAGCCAACAAATGACTAAAGTTGTTGTGGGGCAAAATTTAAACATACAAGCACAGATATTGGATAGAAGTAAAGCAAAAATCATTCTCTATAAAAGTATGGGAACAACAGCATTAGCAATTCATTCATTACCCACACTGCATGCAGCAACTAAAGAACATCGACGAAACAGAGATAGAATCATGTACGTGAAAATCTAAAATTTTACACTGTTCCTTTTTGTGTAGCTACAAATCTACAATATTAACTTACATGCTCAATTCTAACTTTTGATGAATAACAATAGTATATTTCAACTGGTAAAGGTATTTATAAGCTACTGATTGGACAAGTAATACTGTAGTTGGTGATCCTGTACCAAATCCAATTATCACCAAAACATCAGAAAAATGTAGTTGAGCAAACCAAATTCTGTCTATACTGCATAGTTGGCATGGTCGCCAGTAGCTTTAAGGACCAGGATATTGGATTATCAGTTTACTTCTTTAACTCCTCCACAAAATGGACAGTAGAATTGTTGAAAAGGGAAACGTTTACTATTTTTGGTACTCTTTAAGTTCTAAGTGTAATCCACTTGATGACTTTTCAAGTAGAAGGAATAAAAATAACATGCAGGGGATACTGTTCAATCAGATTCCAAAGACTCATAGATCCACTATATTGAAGCCAGTGACTTTATCAAATTTAAGCTACATAAGCTAGTGATGTGCTTGCGCACAAATGGTGAGCGAGCCATCGTGTACAATTAATTTAAACAACAAGGAAAACACTTCCTTGTGGAATCTTGCTATTACAAGATCTGCACGCAAAAATAATTGTACAAATAATAACACAAAAATAAACAGCTACACTTAGTTTGCATGAAGTGTGTCCTACTCAGAAGCCATCATTCAGTCTACTTATTTCTAAAACAAGTATATTGCCGTTTGACCTTTAATTTTAGCTAACAAATACAGACCTACATTTTGTCTGAGTATTCTGCAGTAGAATTCTGACTATCTAGATCCGACAAAAAGCATTCGGCTGCTAAAAAATGGCCAATTTTTTTTTTCCTTCTCTTTCTGGCAAAGAGCTTTCAATACCGTAGCAACCACTAGCTGCCCACTTAAAAAAAAAAAAGACTTTCCAAGGAGTTATAGCACAGGCAATGCACACAGCATATACCATGCATACCATAGTGTGTTCTATATAATAGTTAGGCACTGCCTCAGAGGGAACTACCGTTTTTAGGGTCCCAAAGGCCCTAGGCTGTAGTGTCCTGAGAGCAGTGAGGGTGCTACATTTAGGGCCTGAGGGACACTAAACGTGGTAGTTCATGACAACCACACAGCGCCTAACTTATCACGATGACTGCACAGTGCCTAACTAATCTAGAACACAGCAACTGTTCCTAACACACCATCGATGGTGAAGTACTCGCCTCACAAATTTCAAGCATTAGCGACCGTTCCTAACATTTACAATATAAAAACTACACAAGCTATGTTCTACCAATTAGCTTGCAAGCCAATAATTCATTGCCTTGTACTAGTAAGACCTCTCTCTCTCACTTGCCCTCCAAGCTCACCTGAACCTCGGTACCAGTCTCACTAGCACACTGAGGAATGAATCAGGAGAGTAGGAAGAAGATGCTCCCTCACTCCACAAGGCACACGACAACTTCTGCATCTCAATGATCAATGAACTAACACCACATACATTTTATACACACACATCAATGTAATACAAATACACATATGAATATAAGTATACACATGTATATATACACTTATGATAAATGCACATAAAAGTCATTCTTTTTATTTCACTAGATGTATACTACCTATATATTATGACTCCACACATGTGCTAAAACATGCACTAACTAAAACTTTGTAAAAGGTTGATTAGTTTTTATGGAAACAAGTGTTAAGAACTGGTACCACAATTGTTGCTAACATAAACAAGTCTGTTCACCCACGCATAGATAAGTAATAACAGGAGTTCAACACGAGAAATTTCTTAATTAAAAGCTTAATGCTATAGCCAAGTTTTCTAGTACGGAATTGTTTGCTGACCGTGGTTGTCAGTGTTTGATAAAGAGCAACAATTAATGCCTGGTCAGATGCAAGTCACTATGTCAGCATAAACACACCAGCTAGGCTATTGCACACCATTGCTAATTCTCTGAGACAAGATAAAATTGAACACAACTTACATTTATTTATAATAAAACTCCATTATAATACACTCATTATTCCTCTGGGAACTTGAAGCTATTGATAGAGTAACTGTAACTAGCAGACACATTGCAACAGACATGGAAACTCATTCATTCACACTTCAATAGTCTTTACACTTGAGATTGTCGAGCCTCTGAAATAGCAGCATACAAAGACTCAATTTAGATATTAGAACTTTACAGTAACCAAAACGCATATTTGACCCATCATGCTTGAATAACTCACTTCCTCTTGTACTTCCACTTTCCTGTGTGTGTGTGTGCACGTGTGTGTGTGCATGTGTGTGTGCATGTGTGTGCATGTGTGGGTGGGTGTGACTGAGTGTGTTTACCTGTCTAAAAAGCCTCCATTCTGTCTGGTGTAGTAGCTGTGGGCTTGCTTTGTGTCTGTCGTTGAGCCCTCCAGAGGCGGCAGCTTCTGAAAGAACGCAGTGAATTCTTCAAGGTTGCTAGAAATAAAAGAAATATGAATGATAAAGTAACTTACATAGCATTAATCCCAAGAATGCACCACACCCCTGGGAGATATGCAACAAATTGATGAGTGGATGTTACTGTAGGGCCAAGTGGAACTATTGACTATGAGGCTGACTGAAATTTCAAAGAATTTCTTTCCAGCAAATAGAGAGAAGTAGCTATAGTGAAAGCCAGACTGATTCATAGTGTCAAACTAAGTTCTTTGTATTGGTCCAGTGAACTTAGAATCTGATATGTAAATCAAACATTCCTTGCACTCAGCATACTCTCTTCACATGGGACATCCCTTATGCTTATTGAAATCATACAAGTTCTCTTATGAAACCTGGTGGCGGTCAAGTGGGCCATATGTAAGTTCAGCCTTAATAAGACCACGTGAATTGAATTGAGTTAGCAGAGTTTGCCAGGAAGTGGGGGGAGAGATAACAATAGTTACTTCTCTCTGCCACACTGCCCCACCTCGTTGAGAATGGATCTCACGGCACGAATTCCTCATACGGTTTAGGTTTCCAGAAAGCTCTCCGTCTGAGAGCAATAAAAACTTTAATTATACAGTTGTTAATATTCCAATAATTGAAAAACTTGGCCCTCGTTAGGCTATTGCCAAGGAGAATTTGTTATCTAAACTCTGCGGATTAGTGCGCAGCAATCAAGCAGATACCACAACAAAGGAAAATTAGTTTTGTTACAGGCGGATAGTTCATTCCAGAGCAAGGGAGAGTTCTTCAACCATTGATGGGTATCATATGACAGGAGATATTCACCAGATTGATAGACTTGGAAGAGGCTGACTGCTTCTGTTGGCATCATCAAACTCATTAAATTTCCTTTCAAGAGATTTATACTGATGTATAAGTATTATGTGTTAATAGTTCAATTAAGCATCAACGTCAAGCTGAGTAAAAGTATTAAGCCACTCAGATGTTGTAACTACAGTCATGCAAATGATGATACGGTTGAACTTAAGTAGTCACTACACTAAAATAATATCTGATGATCCTATACATTTATATCTACTTGTTACTCACTTGAGAGCTTGCAGAATAGAGTTCATAAAACATGTGTTGCCTAGGTTCACCAGTCCACTGGTCTTCAAGGGAACTCCTGTCAGTTTCTACAAAAAGAAAAAGAAAAAAGAGCCAGAATATAAGACAACTACACACCTAGGCCATGGAATATAAGACAACTACACACCTAGGCCATGGAATATAAGACAACTACACACCTAGGCCATGGAATATAAGACACCTACACACCTAGGCCATGGAATATAAAACAACTACACACCTAGGCCATGGAATAGGATAGTTTAATTAGTATTAACACTCAATCATAGCAGGGCAGAATGAACGGTTCCGCCAATGCTGCTACACATCCTAGAGACTCTGCAGATATTTCAAGTTATCAATTCCCACTTTGTGCCAATAGACCACCCGTCACTCTCAGTCTAGTATAACACAATTAATAGCCCATCCATAACTTGACTTAATCAAGAAAGCATTCCCATCGACTCTAGGCCCCCCATGGGAGTTTTTAAGGCCTGCACTAAAAAAGATGGTATGCACTCTGTAAAATCTTTCAGCATTCTTATTTTAAACTGTAAACGAGATGAATTGTGGTTATATGAATTTATAATTTAGGTTAACATTTCAAAGCAGTCTATATCTAATTGGAGGTAAACAATAGCAGTAATTAACAAATTACTAGAAACAAACTTGAAGTGAGTGAGTGGCATTTGTGTGCCAATTTCTAAGAGAGTGATTTGGCTATCTGGTGTGATTCTGTTTGGTAACTTACCAATTATACCAAGTAAGTTGGAATGTCAACAACAGAATAGCTACTCAACTGAAACTGAGCAAGCTACATACATCTGCTTTTGTTCAATGAAGAAAGTAGCACCAGTCTGAAGTCCCCCAGAGTAAGCATACAGTGTTAATCCACAAGCTGGTCTTCAGAATTTAATAAATAAGTGCAGCTATATAATACTTGGTTTTATTAATGCAATCTACGACAACTGGCACTTGCTTTACAAGACAACTGCTATAACTAGCAGCCAGGCCCAGTTCCAGTAGGAGCTCACCTGCATCTTGGATGGAGGCTGCTTGCTGTCTTCTTTAATAAAATTCTTTCTACAGTATATATAAATTTAAAATATATCACTCACACATATTAGACTTCTCGCCCACCAAGCCCCGCCCTGACTATACCAATATTACCAACAAAAGGCCACAGCTGGAATCCTGGCGTGTGAGCAAAGATTTTTAATATAAATTTACCATGAGAACAAGCAACCCCAAGAAGCTGCTCCTACTGAGCCAATTTCCGGTGGGGTCAATCCTGTGGCAACCATATTATATCTAACACACTCACCGTTCCATTCAATTCCCCAATGCTTCCACGAAATTTTTGCCGTAAACCTTGCTAATTTAAATGGGCCACAAAAACAAAATTCCCCGAATTTTGCTCGTCATCTCGTCGACAGCAAGCTGAGGCAAAGTATTTCCCATGCTGATTGGATACAATTATCTGTTTCTCACAACCACAACCCAAACATTGCCACCCAACAACAAACCAGATTAGCTGCTGCAAGCCCAGCCCCACCTCCTTCTCCTTCACACATGAGCAACCTTATAAACCATGACATCACCATTCACTAATGTTTAATGGAGTCTCCGGCATACTAAATACTCACACATATGAAGAAAGTGGAAATACTTTAACAATACAAATTATTTACTCTCTTATTACTATGCTAGACTTTACACATAGGTAAACCCAGGTAGTAAGAAAAAGTTGCACTCTGAGTGACTCCATCTAGCATTCTTCAGTATATATATATATATATATATTAGAACCGTGTGACTATATAGTATACAAAGATCTAATGATTAAAGGAATAAGATGAGGAAAAAAATGTCACACCAAGAAAGAAAAATATTTTTATTATTTACCACCTTGTAGGTGTTAAAATTCATCACTTAAAACAATTTTGATTTAAACCTGGAAGCTAACTGGCAATACAATGCATCAGGACAGAGGGAGGGTTTACACAGACAGGGTGTGAAATAGCCACTCACGTTGACGGGCCTTCCAGTCTTCTCTCAAGATGCTCCCTGAGCCGTCCAACTGCTTCGTTGTCATTCACCACAAATTCATCATCTTTGTAACTAACAGAAGAAAAAATAAATAAAATGAACATTGTTATATCCCCAGTGTCAACTTTATATATTTCAGATACACATGCACTCTTTTTTCAGGACACAAATCCTGAGAAGTCACCATCAGAACTTATTTATAGTACTCAGTCTGTCCTATCACAGGTAAAGAAAAAGCATTTTGTATAGTACAACATTGAAGACAATAATTTAGCAGTATTACTGGAATTTCTCCCTTGAATTTCAACAAATACCACACACACCACACACACACAAACACAGATACATAAGCTAACCTATAAATATTATATATTTTATGTCCACTTGGAGTGACACCTACCAGAATATAGCCAGGCTTTGGTCCATACACAGATGGTGCTTGGAAGTCTGAGCGTGGAGTTTGGCATGTCCGTTGACGTACCTGGTAAGGTAAGGGAAGGACAAATTATAACTGGAAGCAAATATCACACAACAGATTGTGCCATATAATAATCGGGCGTGAAAATGGGTGTGATGTTTTAATTGCTATTTTGGAATTCATAGCTCTACTGGTCTCTGAAGTTCGGCTGTCCTTGTGTATGTGCATTTGTGCACGTGTGTGTAAGTGCATGTGTGTACGTGTGTGTGTGTGAAAGGGAATAAAAGGACCGATTATTGTGGTCAGGGAGAGAGAGAGAGAGACAAGAGAAGATAAATAATGATATTTAATAATGTGGGATGTTGCATAAGTAAACCTTCTATTCGTCATTCATCCCATTATTCTGCCTTGTGATCAGCTTTTCTCTTTGTGTCATTGTGTGAGTGGTGACTATTTAAGTAGTTGCTTTTTTCTTTCTTATTTTACTTGGTTCTGTTCTGACTTGTTTGGCTGACAGTGCTTCAATTTCTTCTACTTAGTCCTTAATTTAACTAACTTCACTGGTGAGGGTGGGAGTTAGGCTAGTTGGGGATTGAGAGAGCAGTCAGTTCAGATCCTGGTGGCATCGTACTGTAGAGTTGATTCTGCCAGTGAGTAGTAGTGGATTGTAAACAGGTTGCACATAGATACAGAAGAACAGGCAAAGCTGCCATAGCAAGTGAGTGAAAATATATCATATCCTACTGTTAAACCATACTAAATATCAAGTCACATGATTTACTCTAAATATTTGGTAATTTTTTTTTTCCAACAGTGAAGTCCAGATGTCTGGTTCAGAGGGCACATCTAGTCAACACAAAAAGCAAGTGTGTAGCATCCATCAAAATAATGTAGTTCACTTGTTTCCAGCTCGTGCGTTGCTGTAATCTCCTTAAAACTGGTAAGATACAAGCTGAAATGCAAAAATAGGAGAGTTGATTGTAACTCACCCCGTGTTCTTTTTTGTTTTGTTTTTTTAAATCCTGAGCTGGTTAGATAAATTTGTTTGTTGTATCTATCTTAATGGCTCTCTTACATTATTTTTTTTTGCACACGTAAGGACTTCAGTTTTACCTCTAAAAACCTCAATATATTATTACATTTGGAACCCCACAACTACCCACTGTATCTTGTCACATCATCAAAACCTGCCATGAACTAATGATGATTCCAAGGGAACAGATATACGGTTAAAATGAATATTGTTATGTTATGTTAGAGCATAATCAAATCAATACAAATTATACCAGTGCATATTAAATGCCCTATACTTCGTTACCTTCCACAGTGCACAATACCACATGTTAAGCACATCCATGGACTCCTTTTTGATCTACAGACTGGTATACAATAAAATTATTACTTATGGCTTACAATACGCCTTAAAAAATGTACCAGTGCAAACCCATTGTTCAGGTTTAATTTGAGATATGTCCGAATCCGTAAGCAAAACGCAAGATAGGTGACTGCATTCGACCATTACAAAATAATTAAATTTAGATATTAGTATTGGCTACAAACTTTGTCCGGCCACACCATACGAAAAGGGGAGATATCACCAATTATTTTCAAAAGCGTAACCACGCCTACTGTTTGTTTCTCTAAATAAAGCGCCTGTATGGTATTACGCATTTTTTCACTACTTGTTTCTTGTTCTTTTGGCAACAATTCTCAATTTTGTGCTCTTTTACCTAAGCCATGCTTAAAAATGCCCGGAATAGAAGATATGCTAGCAGATAATGACAAGCGGGCGGAGCAGCCGGATAACTACACAAATAAATTAGTCATGATAGTGGTTCTTTTGGTCATTTTTCACGTAGGAGCGGTTGTATCCTTTGATAGCATAAAATTTTGAAATTGTTCGTGTGACAATATTATGTTGCATCCTTAACGATAGTAACTTGCAGGTATACTGGCTTTCTAAACTCTGGAAAACAAGCCCTGTCAAGTTGGAGAAATCTAAAGTCAGAACTTGTTAGCTAAGATCATTAAACCTTCACTTCATCGTGTGTCACTTTCACTGTCATTTTGTTGTTGCCTACTCTGCATCCTTACGTCACTTATAATGTTAATTGTGGCTGGACAAACATCCTCAGAATGTGGTTGATTACATTGCTTAATTTGGCTTCGGGCTATTGCATCCAATGGGCGTGACTTGCTTTGATGGTTTTCCGACAGGAAGAACTTGACCTATTAATTTGTGGGTAGTTATATAGGCCTGTTTGTGTCAGTGTCTTGGTGTCAAAATAGTATGTCGGGCAAAAGGTTATGCTCGTTTGTAGCCTGCTTCGCCGTACGTTTCTTTAGCCTCCCGTCTGAGCTCTGGAGACAGTCTGTAGTCGCGTAGGATACCTCTCTATTAGCACATCGGTGAGTCAAAACTATCTATTTCTTGCGTTAGACAGTTCTGTATACATCTCATCATTGTTTGCATGTGGTTATTAAACAAGCAAACAACAGCAACAAAAAGTAGGTTGAATTTTGCAAAGAGATAAGTTGGGTGCCTGGTTTAGTCTCATCAATTTGGTGTTGCAATGGCTTGTGGTAGTTTCTGTGGCATTGTCTTGTTGCTGAGTGGATCTGACAGATTCTGGTTGCATACCGTATGGTGGCTCAAACTTACAAGCATGTTCAACTGCTTTCTAATTTATTCCTTGAAAGTTTGTTTTTGTCTTACCTACTTATATTGTTTAGCTAGCAGTAGTATACAATAATATTGTTTAGCTAGCAGTAGTATACAATAAGCTTTCTATGTAACCACTAGTAATTCATCAATCCAGAACTGTAGTTAACTAGCTATATCAAGTGGGTTGCTGTTAGTGCTCTTTGTGGAGGTATTAGGTTTAAAAAGGTCATCTTAGTTCACAAGTTGCTGAGATTGTTTATTGGGCAAGTGTGTGCAAGACCTTTAGGCAAAGGAGTCCACTAGAACTTTGAACTTTCCAGCTTGTGTCAATAAAAAGGAACAGTCACTTTATTACAATAAATTGATGGGTCTGATCTTCTCCCTAGAATTGACTTGTACTTGTGACTTTCTAAGCAGGCCAGGCTTCCTGGATTGACAGGAAAGCCCTAGTGCTGCTTATTAATTATTACAACTTTTTTAGTATTTATTTTTTTCTGGTTTATGCTATGTGTGCAAGTCAAAATATCAATTTTAATTATTTGTTAGTAGTATTAGTATAATTGTATATTTCGGTTGACCTCTGGTTGACCACAACAAGACCTTTTAATCTTATATTGACCCAAAGCTTGGGCTTCAAAGTACTACAAAATTGATAATATTAGGGAAATAAAATATTAATATATAGGGAAGTGATTAGCAGGTGTGTAGGCATGGCAGATAATATGTGAGGATCAGCAGACAAATATAACTCCACCACTTTTTCAGTCTGGGACTTTCACAACTCTACACCAGACTCTGGTGATTTACAGCTTTTTCCTGGTTGCCAACAAACACATTCTGCTGAGCAAATTCCTGTCAAAGTGTCAGCTGACCCTGAGCCATAAGCAGCTTGAAACCCTTAACATCTAGTATTATAAGCATGTTTGTTGTTGTTGTTGTTTATTTATTTATTTATTTTTTTTATCCGTATAGTTTTCTGTTATTGAACTGAACTTAACTAAAGCTTCAGTCTTGTAGTCTCCTTCAATACATTTTCACATTTCCTTGTTTGCGTGTTTTGTTCCACAGGGTTACATATCACTTCACCCCCCTCCGGCCAACACAACAATCTGAGGCCCAGGTATCTGTTAACACCCAGTGCTGTGAAAGTAAGAGTGAGAAGGAGGAAGAGGCAGCAGCTCTTGTGTGTGTACATACCTGTGTGCGTGCGTGCATATAGGCCACCAATATGATGCTTACTGCCATTCCAACAAGCCACAGTTCTTCTGTCTTCGCTCACAATCACGCTCCGACGGGTGGCAGCACCAGTGCATCCATGAATCAATCTGTCGTCTCTCCCGACTCATCCCCAGAGGCACATCACCACCACCACCACCATCATCAGCAGCAGCAGCCGCAGCAAGACCAGCACGCTCCAGAGGGCCAGACACTCCTCGTTGGTAGCGCAGGAGCTCGTGCAATGAACGGCAGGAAAGTCCCACTTCTGGCGACCGGGCAGGTGATTCACGGTAATGCCAACCCCGCTGCGGGAGTGGGAAACGCCTCCACCATGCCAGTGGGAGCAGCTCAGCCCCAGCTCATTCCCGTGCACCAGTCCTTCATCCTGGGCACCGGAGCCACTGCCGGCTATATCCTACCATCATTAACCCAGCTCAGCAGCCTTCCAAGTGCTGAAGGGACCATGGTGGGCATCCAACACCTGAACACTCTGTCTTCCAGGCCCATGTCTATCCAATCCACTTCGGCCGCTATCCAACCTCCGTCGGCAGCTGCCCTAGGGTATTATGGGCAAGTTCAATCGGACACTTCTCGTCCTCTGACCTTTCAACCACAGATTTCTTCCAGCTCTGCTTCAGACCTGAGAGTCGTGGTGAACGCTTCTATCGGAGCGACCATTCCTTCCTCGGTATTCACCAGAGCAGTGAGCTCGCCGCAGCAGCAAGTGCAGCAGTCTGCTCTCCACCTCTCCCAGCACCATCATCCCAACACCACCAACAGCAACACAATCATCAGCTCGGGATTGCTACCTCGGACCTCAATCCTGAACAGCAGCCACCAATCTGATCCTGCCGCACCAGCGCCTCCAACTCTTCTTCCCACGGTGACCAGCCCAGGCATGGAGGAAGCTGCTGGCGTGCCCTCCTTGCCCATTCTCAGCCCACCTCAGCAGCAGCCGACCCTCGTCCAGCCGCCACATTCCCTGATTGACAAGCCCGGCAGTTCGTCCGGCAATAGCTCGTCTGTCATGTCCCCAAATTGTTCCTCGCCATCCTCTGATTCCGGCCACCGCAACAGCAATCAGAAGCAAATAGACCACCATCTGCAGCAACAAGAGCAAGATCTGGACCAGCAGCACCACCCACGTGGGAGGAAGAGACAACCCAGCCACGATATGGATATAGCTTCTTCTTACACCAGGTCCAGGGCCGCGCGGCAAGCAACAAGATTTGGCGGAAACTCACTGGAAAATTCCATGCTGCAGGGCGGCATGAGGATCAAACGCGAGCCCGAAGATGGAGCCTCCGCTGCCGGTCCTACTCACCTCTTGCACTCGGTTAGGAGGAACTCGGAGAGTAACTTGGAGGAGGCAGTAAATTCGTCGTCCAAGAGCTATCAAATCAGCGCCTTGATAGACGTCCCACCGATGGTGTCGGCTTTGAACAGAGCTTCCAGGACGTCTAGTCCGTGCAGTTCTATTTCTTCCATTCGCTTCGGAGGAAGTTTGAATCAGCTGAACTGTCTTCCACCTCACATTTCTATTGGGAAAATACATGACATGAAGAGCACTGGGTAAGAGTTGTTGTGCAAGTGTGCTGTGTGTGTGTGTGTGTGTGTGTGTGTGTGTTGGTGGGTGGATCAGACTGTCAGTCTAGTTTTGTTTTGTTTTCATGTTAGATCATGTTTATGAGTCCTATCTTGATTGTGAAATAGGTGTGTGTGTGTACTTTTAATTTTCTTATTGCCTTGGAATGCACCCACCATCTCTGATGATCTATATTATCGTTGCTTCCTTTTCTATTAATAACCTAGATTCAGTGCAGAGAATAGCACTAAATACAGCTGGCTATATGGCCCGGCCCGCTGTTCATTCCAGCCGCTGTAGGAGTTAGTCCAGGTTCAAATGGCAATGCACTATCAGGCAATGCCAAGTAAAAATCCACCAGTAATGGGCTTTGATCTGGGACAGTTGTGATTTGGGCTGTTGAGCCTGTTATGGTGAAATAGATATATTATGTGAACTTGAGACCAGTGTGCATTTATCCTGTACCTCGTCCTATTGGGTTACTCTAGTGGGTACAAAAGGTTGGCCCTGGACCGAGAGTTTGATTTATTTTGATTGTCATGGATAGTCTCATCCTATTTTCTGCTAACCATTCCATTATAAGTGTGATAGCTCTCAAGGGCTCAACCCCTACCCTGCTTTGGTTTCATGTAGTCGATGCTGTGATGTGCTCCGGGCTGTAGATTGTAAGGTGTACAACAAAACATTGCATTTTAACATTTGTCTTGTTTGGGTTTTTTGTTTTTCTTTTTCTTGTTTCTTGAAAGAAGCTTTAACTTGTAGCATTTTATTGAACTTTTATTGCACCGGTTGCTAAACATGCAGCTGTCCGTCAATGTTGGGCCATTTTGTGATTGCCCTGCTAAGGTGGGCGTCTGGCAGGTTACAATTTATAACTTTTAGAAGCCCTTTATTTCTCTAATTATGTTTCACACCTCACCGCATGGGGCAGTTGAAGCCATTTTTAATGGACCAATCTCTTGTACTCTGATCCGTTTTTGTTATGCAATTTATATATAATTTCTAAGCATTAAGTAAATACGCTGGGGAAGTGGGGACTGCTGACACTAGACAAAAGTGACAAGGAATTCACCCCTTAATTAAGTCAAACTCTACCATCTGTGCAATTTGAACTATAATAATAAAAGGCACAAAACAGCTCATTACAATAAGGAAAAAAATTTGGATTGGCACTAATATTAGAAAACCCATTCACGCCAGGCTGTACGTCTTGCACCTTACACAGCAAGCCCTAATTGCTGCCATTGTCGCCACAAATTTCTCTTATATGGGTGGCTGCGTTTGAAGTTCTGTATTTGTGCCGCTTCCACTTCTTGGATCTTGCTCGTTACATGGATTGCAGCAACATCCGGCCCAGTAGAATGCTTTGAAGTGCTTGTTAGTGAAGGAGAGGTGAGCTCGTAGTCCAAAGTGTTTGCCCGTCACGATTTTTTTTTTTTTTTTTTTTTTGGCGACTAAGAAACTCAGGTGGTCATGCCAGTACTGCAAACCTTGTTAAAATTCCATTTTGCCCTTTGAACTTAGCCAAGTTTGATGTATCGTCTGTTGGTTAGCTTAGAAGAACCTGGTTTCTTCCAGACTCAAAAGAAACTGTTAAAATTAGTTCATTATTGTTTATGCCAGGAGGAACGTAAATGGGTTTATTTGTTGTTATTGTTGAGTGGCTTTAATAATAATCGCCGCTGCATTACTGCTGCCCTATATAGTCTCTGTTGAACCTCTTGGGAAACCTTTGCGGCTTTCTTGCTGGCAGCTCCGGATCAGTGCCTTTTCTCCCTGACAACCTTGTTTTTCTTGTTGGAAGGGTGAGAAGTGAGGTGACTGTGTATGGTTTTGTCTGGGTATGTTCTCTCCATGTGATTATTTGCCGTCGATCTTGTTAGAGATGATTAGATAGAAAAAGTTGTGAAATCCGATCACTTGGAGGAGTTTGTGGGATTTACACGACTGATGTCACTTTTTTTCCTTCCTATTTGCATTGCTATCCAGTCCCTTTATCTGTTATTTTTATTGTTATTATTATTATTTTCCTTTTTATTTATTTGTTTTTGGTGTTTGTTCTGGTGCTGTAATTCGAGTAGTTGCAGCCTGTTGTGACGGAGGAGTTACTGGATTAACTTCAAGGGGGTCATACGATTATAGGGTTTTTGGCTGGACAGTCTGGATAGCATTACTTCCCTCAAGCTTTATCTTTAAGTCTGGAATGTTAATTACTGGGTATAATTCCATTTGAGTAGCCCATGTCCGACCTTTTAAAAATAATAAATCAATTTTTATTTGCATTTTTGTTATTTGTGGTTGCTTTGAAGTGCTTGTTACCACCACAGGCTCTGTAGTAACCTGCTCTTCTTTGAGTGGATGGTTAACTGCATTAGGTCAGCTTCAATGGTTGCCTGGGGAGGAACAGTCTACTAATGCCTTAGGTTGTGTCTGCAATCCAACTTAGTGACCCTTTGCCTCCCGTTCATGAGGATGCTTCAAATCCTGAGTTCCTCGTGGTTGCTTTGCAAGAATAGGAGCTACAAGAGTATGAATAATGTAAACAATGCGCCTAAATTTATATAAATAGGAAATGAAATAAAATAGAATTAAGAAAGAAGAAGTAGGAAGCAAAAGCTTGTAAAGTTACCTTCTGTTTGTTCCAGTTTCTTGTCTCTCTGTTGTTGTTGTGAGGTTTAGTCGTATGGCTTCATATTCATACAATGATGTTAGTTGAGGTCACAAACAAGCATCAATAAACTTTCTTTTTTTTAAATCTTGTATTCCTAGCAATGAAACAATAAATATATATATTCTAGTGGTGAAAGGGCACCCATCCTGCACCATTCATATTAATGTTCTTTAATCACTGTCAATTTAAATATTTAGACTAAACTTGATCCAGCTCTTAACTCATGAAGTTTCTACAGTGTAATTTGATTTCTTTTGTAGTGATATGACTGTCCCTCCTCCTCCTCATTGACTGAGTCAGTCTGCCTCTGACATAGTTTTGTTTTTTACAGTCACCTTGCCACCTTCCCCCTTGTTTTTTTCCCACCTTCAACTCCCACCCTTCTCCCTTTCCCACTGTTTCAATTTCTCTTTCTGCCAATCTTCCTTTCTGTTCTTACATGTCCTCCCAGCTACTGAAAACAGTATTTGACCAGAAAGTATAGCGTAATGAAACAGAATACTGTTACTGTCTTTTTTTAAATGTATCTTAAAAAATTATATTTTTAAAAATGGACTGGAAAAGGAGTTGTTTGATTGTACTAACTGTATTTAAAAGTTGTCATTGCTGTTTGCTTAAGTGTTTAAATGTGACCCACTTAGGGTGTAATCATAAAGTAGTTGTTTAGTTGTTTGTGTCACTGTTTCTGTTTATAATAAGTTGTTTGGTAAACTTGGGATATTTATTCATGGAGTCAGTGACATCTGCTAATATTGATAATGCAATACCGGCAAGTCTTCACACCAAGCCTTACATTCATGTTTCTATTCAATATCTATAGGCCCCATAGGAACTCAGTGTATAAAATAAAGCCGAAAATCCACCAAATTAAATACTCCCCAAATACGGATTGTATCCACTAGATAAACTTTGACTCGCATTCCAGATCTTCGGAAGATCAATGGACGACTAAATTTCCAGTTTTCTCCGTGCTTGACTTTGACAATCTGTGGCATCCGTCATGATGTCTCGTCCTGCCCTTTCCCAGTCTCTTCAGCTCTAAACAATTCTATTTGTGTGTAGCTAACATTTTGTTTGATGTTGTTAGAACTTCTAAAGAAGTTCTCTTTGGGCAAGAAACTGGCAGCCAAAAAGTACACACAAATTTTGGGCTGCCGTCACAGGTCTTGTTCTCTGTGTGTGTGTGTGTGTGGGTTACCCACTCTGGCTAACGAGACTGGACTGCAATTATGGCTTCTTCTTTACTATTATTATTTTTGGATGCAGTCCATATCTCGTGACTTGCTTTAAAAATGAATTACTGAAACAGGTGGGCGGGTGGGCTGAAGAATGTCAGCCAATGGATCTTTGTATGTGGGGTTATATAACAGTATGTACACTAGTAATTCCATTTTTTCCTGTATTTGTGTTCTTAATAGCAAATTTTCTCATTCTAACAGCCAATATTATTAATTAAAACTTAACCCTAGAGTTAAGTTTTTATTAACAATATTGGCTGTTACAATGAGAAAATTTGCTATTATTATAATTATTTCAGCTGAGAATGACTGAATCATTTTGTGTTCTCTCACTCTTTGTTTCCTCCTTCTTTGTCTCTCTATTTAGAAACCTGACAGCAGAAGCAGCTGTTCTCCCTTCTCTCAACAACCAGTATTTCGCATTTGGCGGAAGCTTGCCGGAACTCTCCTTGACTTCACTGACACGCCTCCTTCCTAACTCGTCCGCCAATGACCCCGCCTTTCCTGCATGCCACCTTCTTTTGACCCACCCCATGTACGTGTACGCCAGCCAGCAACAGTTAACCACGCCCATCATCAACTCCCACGGTTCTATCAACTTCGGAAGCTTTCTCTCCAACGGTCCCAATCTCTGCACCTCGTCTAAGGTGGGAGGAAGTCCCGGAAGTGCTGGGGAAGGATCTGGAACAGGAAGTGGGAGCCTGACTGACGTGACTTCCGGGGATGCCCGGAAGAAAAATGACCACGTGGAGTCTATGGCGGTTAAAACTGCGGACAGCTCTGTTTGTGATGATGCGGAGGAGAAGATTGACGTGGGGTGCGATTCTTCAGTCTCCGTCCAGAGTCCCATGGCCGGACCTCCGTCTACTTCGACCAGTTCAGTGCAGCAGGATTCAGTCATTAAGATGCCAACGGTATTCTCGCCTCTCTCTGGTCTGACAGGAGTGGCTGGGGTCGCCCCTGGTGTGATTACCACATTGCCGACCTTTGGTATGCTTGCCCGTGGGGGCACAGATTCCAACCACCAGGCGTGCTCGTTGGATAGGTCTGGTTCTTCTTCTGTCATTCTGAGCAACAGGACGCCGGTCGTCCCCACATCCCCGCCCACTACCTTGCCTCTAAACGCGACCATGGACCCTCCTTCTCTTGGGGGCCACATCATGCACCCTCTCCACTCTCAGCAGGCCCAGATCGCTGCAGCAGGGACGCCACACCCACCCTCACACCCCCTCATCCTCCCGTTGCAGCCTCACTCGCTTGCTCCCAGCTGTATCCAGGACAAGCAACAGCAGCACATGCACACTATGAGTCCTCCTTCTCAGCCTGATCTCTACCTTTCCCTCAGGGGGGTGTCAGAGAGGAGAGATGGAGGAGCAGGAGGAGGAATAGGGTCACAGTCTAGAGGGGGAGGAGGACCCATTCTTCAACAGGTACCTATTGGAGCCAGTGGTAGAGGTATGAGCAGCATCAAACTCGAGACAGACATGGAATTGGATTATGAGTCAAGCCTGAACCTACAACCCATTATGCCCCACGATGGCGGGACCAGAGGTGTGGCAAGCTCCGCCCTGCACTCTCCTCCCAGTAACCAACAGCAAGTGGACGCCCACATGCTTCAGGGTGGATCTGTGGTTATGACCGATAGCTCAGGCATGGCTATTGGAGCCGCAATGAAGAAAGAAAAGGACAAGCCTTACAAGTGTGACCACCCAGGCTGTGGTAGGACGTTTTCCTTCCCCGCGCACCTCCGCTCTCACATCCAGCAAATACATATATCGTACAGGCCCTGCAAATGTGAGTTCCCCGGCTGCGGCAAACGATTCTACACCCCCCAGCATCTGAATGTTCACCGCCGGGTGCACACTGGGGAACGGCCCTTCGTCTGCCCATACGCCGACTGCTCCAAGGCATTCACCACGGCTGGAAACCTGAAAAACCACATCAGGACCCACACTGGAGAGAGGCCTTATGCCTGCAAGTTTGAAGGCTGCAGCAAGCGATTTGCAGAGATGTCCAGCCTCAAGAAGCACGAGCTAACCCACACGGGCGAAAAGCCTTACAAGTGCCGCGTTTGTGGCAAAGCTTTCTCCCAAGCTGGAAGCCGAAACACTCATGAGAGGAAGCACAACCGGAGCGAAGAAGAAGAGCTTTCCGGAGTAGGGGGAGGAGCTCAGGGGGCCGGAAGTGTCATTGGCAGAGACGGAAGCATCTCTGCTGGTCTAAAAGGTACTAAGAAGTACCGGGTACGGCGAGTGTCTGGCAGCAATGCTTCTGAGGACAATGTGATGGGCCAAACCTGAATCTGTTGACCACTTCACTGGACTCACACAATGTGACACATGTATAACTTGATAAAGTACTTTTCTCACGGCACTTTTTTTTTTTTGTTATTCTCTACTTTTATTTGAATGATACAACATGATTCTTCACATCTATTTTTTTCACTTCTTTAAATACATGTAGAAACATGCATGTTCTTTGCAGAATAATAAATATAATAATTTTATTTATTTTATGGATTGTTCTATGCGCAAGTGTTTAACAAACAAATCAGTCCGCGCACGCGCGAAAAGAAAGTGCCGAATTAACAAAAAAAAAACTTCTTTAATTATCAACATGACCGCTGAAGTATTCCTGTTAGTTACCTTGACTTTGGTAGTTTTCTTATACTACAGGTTTGTTATAAGATGAGTTTGTAATAGCTAGTAATGCCTAACTCTGCACGTACTTTTCAGGGTTGTATGCTGGCCCTTCAAGAAGTTAAAGAGGTGTGGCATACCTGGTCCTCCTGCCAGCTTTTTCTATGGCAATTACAAAGAGAGACGGAGAATGGCAAGTTTATCCACGTTAAGAAATAAGAACGGGATTTGAGGATAGGAAGAGGCATTTTCTAGTCCTTTCCCCTCACAGGTTTATCAATAATAATAAAAATAGAAACACCCCTCCAAACTCCTCCCTCCTCTCCGAAATGTAGAATTATAAAAATAAAGTATACTTTTGATCTTATGATAATAAAAATATATATGACTTGCTGATGCAAGAGTAAAGTGTGATCTCTGGAATTCAGTTTGTGCCAGAGCTCTGCTTCATTAAGAGTCTTGGAATCATGGAATAGGTAGGTATTCACTCATTCATTCAGCCTGAGGCAATGCTAAACATCTGTAATGATGACCTTATAAGGAGGGAAGCATCACATTTTACTGTTGAACCACCACTAATGATATTGTAGTGCATGTGCACATCATGTAAGTTATTATGCTAACATGTGCAATATCTGTGCTTGGCTATGGTAGCAGTTGGTTGCTGCAAGCAAGACTGTTGAATAGGTGACAGTGTACCCTGTATGCTTGGAGTTGCAAGTCGATGTGAAACTACAAAGAAGTGGGAGGTGTCCGATAAGGTCTACAGTCCTTTTTAGCTCCACAGACTTGAGTTCATGATCTATTCTCCAAGTGGAACAGAAAGGGAATTAAGGAGTTGTAGTGAGAGCAGCTTAATGTCGAAAAACCCTGAACTAATGATAGAGTCAATGATTTTATTTATTTTTGAAAATTTAATTTTGAAAATAAAGAATTAATGTATGTAGATGAGGAGAAAAATATAATTGGCAAAAATAGTAGTTGTCAATATTAGTGTTCGTATTATTGTTGTAGTTTGATTTCGCTGTTAGTAGTTATTTTGTGGTTAATGATGGTTAGATAATGATTCCCCTAGATTTATGCAAGTTAGTGATATTTTATACAATTACTTAAATCCACTTTCCTAAATGTCCCATCTTCTACTCATTTATTTATCAAGCTATTGAACATACTTTTCCCATCTAATTAAAAAAAAAAAAAAGTAAATAAAATGAATAACGGGAATAAATAACAAATTATGTTTATCGAATTGTATGAGTTTCAAAGTTTGTATTGATGACAAAGATTGATAGCCATGATGTATTTTTTAAAATTAATTCCAGTAAATTTCTCTGGGGAAACCACACTAATAGCTTAACCATTTGTACATCACACACACACACACACACACACACACACACACACATTGAATTCACTGTATGCAGCACAACCTTTAACCCACAACACCTAAAATATATATCTTCCTCAACATTTTCTGTACCACAAGTTACTACATTCTTATGAACAATTTGTACCATCAGCCAATAATCCACAATAATGTTACAAAACACCATTGAGTGGGCCACCACTACTGCATTGCAAATGAATACAAGCACTAGAAGGAACATGTACTGTTGTGCCTATCTTTATTCAAGATAGACCTGTTTCTCAAACCCTGGAAAGTTTTCTTTGATGTCTGACTAAATTCACTTTTCCCCCCCTATACTAATTAATACCAGGGTATGTTGGTCCTGTGTGTAAGCTTTGTATTGGACTAAATCAGA
>WLWI01000929.1_pt1 | contig 25730 bp, 30 predicted proteins | sample 6701501 | NCBI WGS metagenome assembly WLWI01 (sample SAMN12718690, study PRJNA515312) | sponge metagenome | isolation source: marine sponge | host: Mycale hentscheli | place: New Zealand: South Island, Marlborough, Capsize Point | collected 2014-11-01 | reverse complement strand
ATATTATACCTTTTTTTTTGTGTTTTTTTTTTTTTTTTTTTTTTTTTTTTTTTTTTTAAGGGGTGGGGGGGGGGGGGGGCCCCCCCCCCCCCCCCCCCCCCCCCCCCCCATAATTGTTTAAAAAAACCAGCGGAACCACAAAACACATGCCCTTGGAACCCACCCGTATCGAAACAACTTCTTACACCACTGTAAACATGTTTGGAAGGTAACCAGCTACACTGGGTGAGCACTATTAAACAGAGCATATAATCACATTATTAGGTACGTGTTCCAATCATTCACCACTGCTGCAGGACTACCTCTCAACTGAGAAGATTAATTTTGCACATAAAAAGTGAGAAGCTAGCATGAAATCGAGTTTGTACGTCAGGTTATAATAATAGATGTTCCAGAATTGTATGGAAATTATTCGTTTTGTAAAACTCATGCTAAGAATTTTTACATTGCTATTCTGATCAAAATACTTATTAGTGTTATGGTTTCATTAGAGAGCCCACAATATATCCCAGGTGTTGCTGGTAGAATGTTTGAAAAGATCTGCCCCAAGTTGTTGAGCTAAGGTGTTGAGTTACTCATGCTCTAATGGATGATAACTTATCACTGGGTGTGTGGGTGAGTATTGAGTAAAATATAAATGTTTAGTTTATGTTTGTATGTGTGTTACTTTAGTGGTAGTCGTGGCCAAAATTTAGGTACACCATATTATTTTAAATTTTTAGTCCCTATTTCTACACACACACACACACACACACATACGCACACACACACACACACTTGGATGTTAGTTAAGAGTATATCATACACAGATATTATGAAGCATTTGAATTTAGCATAAAGAACTCTCATATGGTGACAATAAAAGAACAACAACAAACAAACAAACAAACAAGAATTGAATAGCAACCTGGAAGGTCATAATGAACAGAACTACAATAGAACTTTGGTTCCTAAACTTCAATTATTCAAACAATAATTCAGTTAACAGAACTACCAAAATATAATAATAGCACGTGAAAACAGAATTGCTGACCACAAACCTTCATTATTCTGAACATCCCACGAACCCAAGGTATTTAAATCTGTAACTGTTATAACTGTAATTGTGTTTGCACATGATATTATGTTACTAGCCTTGTTTTGTGGATTGATAATACACTGAGTGTATATGTGTGTGTATTCATAGTATTAAGGGCTGTTACTTGGTCCTAATGTGGTTTGAATTAATGATATTCATAGCCCTGACCTCCCACTTTGTGTGATGTGGAGGCATTTATAACGATCCTTATTTGCTTGACGAATTGGCACTCAATTTATATACATACACACGCACAAACATACTCTTTTAATTTTTATCATCCTACACTCAAATTTCCCACACTTATCCCCTCCCTAATGCTTCCCATGCAAGGTGCTAGTGTTGGTGCAAACTAGAATCTTTGCTATTTCGTTGTCAAAGACAGGACTTGACAAAGTAGGGTGGTTCTAAGCCACTCCCACTGCCAAATGCTTGCCAAACTAGACGTGAGCCGGAAGTCTACATTATTGCTGTCTGAAAAAGGCAGGTAGGGTCAAGCTGGTGCAGCATCACAGTGCAACCAATTGTAACCATATTCATGATGAGTGGCTGAGACAATTTGGTCTAGGGTCAGCTTCAGGGCTCGTGAATATCATTATGTCAAGAGTTTGCCATTGCACCATGTGGTAATAAACACTTATTCAGTAATGAGAAAGGTGATAATAATCCATACTTAATCATTGCACACAGTAGCACTGTGGGATTTCTTGGATAGTCACTGATAATTGTAGCTTTATAGAGTAGAGTTTTTGAATAAACCCCCCTTTCCAATACATCTAATATAGTGTTTGGTCCACCTTACCTCAATAACTAGACTTCCATACCAGATTATCCATTATCACGAATAGAGTGGATTGTAATTACATTAATTAAAGAATTCAATTGATTAGTACAGCATTCAAGAGTGGGTGGGGCAGATGCTGGTAAAGGATATAGCTAATACTTTGAAGATTTCTGTGGAGGAAATGGAATACGCTGGATCAGCACTTGTGTGTAAATTTCTAGTGAAATAAGAGACCAGATTAGATTTAGTTTTGTGTGTTCCATTCACTTGCAGGCATTTTATATTCGATAGCAAAATTATAGTACGATTACTACAATAATAGCAAAGACAGTGATAATAATAGTAAATACATGGTGGTGAAGAGGATGGATGTCTGTATTATTACCTCTCATGGCTACAGTAAAATTATAATTGATCATTGGTAGCAAGTTTTATCTATTTGTGTGTGTGTGTGTGTGTGTGTGTGTGTGTGTTAGCACTGGTCAGTCTCATCAACTATCGTGGTAGTGGTAGTGTATTTTGCCGCTGGTCATGTTGGATCAACAAAGCTTGAAGTTATTCAAAGATTAAAACCCCATACACATACACTTACTCACTGCCATGCCCACAGATAGTCCTTGTGTCTTTCTTGTGAGAGAGATCAGTTGCCACGATCAGTCCTTGTCTCTGAATAATAGTGTCATTGTAGCACATAAGCCAAATAATATCTGTAGTAACTAGGCCATTTTCATTTCCTTTTGATTGTTATTAGATATATTAATGACTCAGTCATTCTCGGCTGAAATAATTATAATAATAGCATATATTGTGCATATGGTATTATAAACCTGGAATATTTCTCATTAATATGCTAAAATGTGAGAAATGGTTAAATTCAGATTTGGGAAATAATTAGTTAAATCAATCTACTAACTCTCACATATTTTATCACCTGGTAAAATGGCCGTTACCAACAAGATCTGCCCACTAAGAGTTTGCAGCATCAATACAGGCAAAAAGATAGCTAAATCTACAACTCTGCTATTAGCTGTAGTGTCTAATTTTCTTGATGACTGAGACTCATCTTTAATCAGCCGAAACTTTAAACCGTAAACAAGCTTTAGATCACGTCTCTCTTCAACCACAAGGTGGTAATGACGCACGATAACTTTTGAATTTCTTTGAGCCGGAAAACCAGCAAAACACCCGGGAGAACCAGCAAAACACCCGGGAGAATTGCTAGTGCTTACACGCAACAGCAGCTACGCTCATGTGCAGAGTGGTGAGAGAAAGGTGTATTTAAATTATTCCCTGCTAGGTGCTCCACTACTACTGGATGTTTCCTAGAGTCATGTTATACATTAACTATGTGTATAAAAAGTGTAACATATATCACTTGTACAATAGAAATATTTTTGTTTAAATGCATAGATACTCATTCTGTTTGGCCATTGTGGACTTTAACATTGTTGGGACAAGAAAATTGTTTTGCTGATAACTGTAGGCCAGACATGAGCTGTTAGTTGTAGCTACATTGAATGGCTATAGCTACAGTATTTAGGAACTAACTAAACACTGTTACTAGACTTGGGATTAAAAACAAGACAAAACAAAACTAAACTACACAAAAACAACAAGCGGTCAGGGTTGATGGTTGATGGTTGTTCTTTCTTGGCTGCTTTGGTTACTTGTGAAATGATTTGTTTTCAAGAAGTGTTTGTTATGGTGATTAGTAAGTTGGCTTTGGCTCTGCTCATCTCCCGAGTTTCTACATGAATAGTAGCCCGGTCTTCTGTAATAGCTGGCAAGACTAATAATAGACATTCAGGCAGTTTCAAGCATTGTTTGAAAACTTATATGTGTGTGTGCGTATGTCTAGTTAGTGTGTGTGTGTGTGTGTGTGTGTTGTGCATGGTGTGTGTATGTGTGCGTGCGCATGGTGTGTGTATGTGTGTGTGTGCATGCATGTGTGGGTGTGTGATGTGTGTGTATAGTGTGTGTATGTATGTATGTGTGTGTGTATGTAAATTTCTCGACAATCCAGAAAAAGACAGCAACTTCCACGTACTGTAGTGTTCTGCACTTCAAAGCCACTGTACAACTCAATACCTACATCAGATAATAACACTGGTACTGTATCAATACACTACTATCATTAGAAAGAGATCAATCACATACACAAGACAGCATATGTGTATCACCTTTGATCTGATGTGAAGTGCGCAAGATTAAAAATTGATTGTTAAATAAAAATCTAGAGATTTCATTATCCACCTTTGTTTACTGACATAGGACGAATTTCCCAGCAATTGTGCAGCTGAAGGGACAATTCTGTTCCTTCTGGGTATCCAATACTCAGATCCAGTGCAGCAAAGTGCATATTTTCCTCCGTTTCTGGCATAACTTTGAAATAGTTGTCATGTTTTCATTAATGAATTAATAACATAAACATTATTATTGTACTCTTCAGGATTATAGAAATTTATGAATCAATTCCCAATGGCAAAGATGGAGTGGATAGATACCCAATTCACTCCATGTATTTTTAGAATGTCTGGCATTAGTTATTAAATGTCTGTTCTTTTGTTCAGTTCGTGCATGATAATGTAATCAGATCATGTTAGTGATAGTAGACATATGTACATGTGAAATGTAACTTACTGGCTGATTAATAAGTACATCAACTGAACAACAACAACGACAACGACAACAACCCTCTTCACAGCGGCCGTACAACCTACAGTTATTGTAGCCTGTTAGATAGCATAAAACACTGTAAAGAATAACTGTATTTCTATGATATCGTATTCCTTTTTTTTGACGAGAAACTGATGCCTTATTTCTGATTTTAAGTTCAAAGGCTTCCCTGCTAGAAAATCAAATGTTAATGTCCTTACCACGAACAACCATACAACTATATATAATTAATCCTATTAATGATATTCATGACCCCAAGTGAGATGCTATATTGATATTCATAATTGTTGCCAGTATAAGATATTGTTGTGCATACCTCACTATGCCTGGTTACATTGGCTTGTCTTCCACACAATACCACAGCTCATCTTCAACTAATCGTGTGTGAAAGTTTTGACGTAGTCATTATGGGATGTTCCTGTGGTTTGGGACCTGAAATTAAACAATTCCCTGTGCTAAAATAAGCTTTCTACTTAGCTGGTCCAATTTGGTTACATATTTTAAATGTATTGCCTGAGCAAAATGTCTGAGTTCTTATTGACTTAATTAGGAGTACCAGAAATAAAATTTATATTGTAATGCTTGTTTAAAAAAATGTTTGTTATTTAGAATAACTGCTGAGAAAAATTAAATTTGTTAGATACTTCATTGGAGTCCTCCATACGTCATGGAGGCTCAGCTTTAACTATCCTGAGACTAAGAATATTGGCTTTTGTAGTATGGCTGCTGTTTATTTCTACTCACCCTATAGTTATCTAGCTAGGGGTCTAAATTTGATTTGGAAAAAAAAAAAGATTCTGAGAGAGTAGCTAGGATTATACTAGCCACTAAACAATTAGCTACATCAATTTTATAAAAAGAATTCAATTAGCTAGTGCAGCTAATACTGTCTATCAGCATTGGCTATTTACACGGTCGTAAGTTCTCAGCGCGCCATAAAAAGTATAAAAATTCATCGTTTTATTCTGTCGCGGGGGTTAGACGGCAATGAAGGGGCGGGGTCACTGGTGGAAAAAAGTGGGAGTGAACTCTAGAAGTTAGCGAGTCTCTGTGGTAGTATTATCTGTAGTAGTATTATATAGTTGAAAGGAGTGCTGCTGTGGTTGGGGCTGCCGCTCGCAAGACGGTGCCTTTATAGCAATGGCGTGTAAACTGATGCTACTGTCGCTACTTGTGCTTTGGGCGTCGAGTAAGTTAATGCATTTTAAGGGGGGTGAGGTGGTGCGGGGCTACGGGTTTAGGTCACTGGTGGTAATGCGTGGCATTAAACTCAGTTTTATAAACAGATGTGTGTAAGAATTCTAGTAGATTTAGAAATACCTGGCAGTAACATGTATTACTTTGAGCTCGGGCTCCTGTAATTGCTCCATCATGGTTAATTAAAATTTTGGCATGCAACAAACTTGGACAAATCTGTGATTTTAATGCGCATATTTAAGCATATTTTGTGAGGATAAAAAAAGAAGATTGGTTTTACAGGGATATGGCTACACATCAGGCCCATTTAAATGACACTTTTGCAGTCAAAATGTAATGGAATTAAGAGTGTGACTAGCATAGGCTTAGTGGATATGTCCAAATTATGATTGGAAAAATCAGTGTCATTATGATGCTAACCTTTTCACCTCCCTCCCTACCATTTGAACGTCATGGGGCATGCCTTAATAATTACGATGGCACAAACAAAGCTTCCAATTCGCTGTTTGTTGTTTCACCCAGAAATGTGACACTGTTACCAGCACGCCACAAAGTGCTTATCTTTTTAGACTTGTATCTTCATTCTAACATTGAAATCTTCTTAGAAGCTCAGTCAGCATTCAGTTGAAATGTTTCAAAACCTTAATGTTGTGAACCATAATGAAGTTAATTTGTATGAGTAATAGCACGGGTAACCGTGCTCTATTGACCCCTAATAGCACAGGCTATCCTTGCTATCACTCGCTAATAGTAGGCGAGCTTTTTAAAAAGTCATCACTATCTCCTTACTTCAGGATTAGCTTCCGTTGGAACTTCGTTTTCAACATGCTGCTCCTCCTAATCTGTTGAAAAACATTCCGTCTAATACCGGTAGAGCTTCTGCGGTAAAGAATAATATTGTCTCCAACCATAGAAACTACTCGAACTGTACATTTCCAAGGTTAACTCTGCACGTGCTATTTCACTTAGCTACTGTGGTATTTCACTTAGTTTCCACTTGGTTAGTTACGTGCTATTTCACTTTCCCCGTGCGATTTCAATTGAACAGCGATTTTTTCCCATACATTTTTGAATGGGCAACTTACGCGCCGTACTATTAGTCCAAAAATAGTCTGTTAGCTTGTTAAGAAAACTGACAAAGAGCTCTGATATCCTGGTACATTGCTAAACACATACAGGCAGTACAGCTGAAGCAGAAAAATATTTTTTCCAACCTTTTAGGGATTATCAAGTAGTAGTGCTAGGCATGATATGACATCTAGCAATGGCCGGGTTCAATTTACTGTTAGCCTCAGCTACATTTTATTAGTTCTACTCTTATAGCAGATGGTTGCTGTAATTCTAAATAAAAAACAACAACAACCCACATCATGGGAATATAAATTTTTATTATAATTCCGTCTTTCTGAGTAATTACGCTTTTGATAAATTAACACAAACCATTAAACGGCAATTAAATCAGTTTAGTATTGAAAAAACAAGTTGTTCTAAACATCTATTAAGCTCTTTACATAGTGCCCTAGTTTAAATGTATGATTTTTAAAAATAAAAAAAAGAATTATACTTAATTTTTACATGTTTGATTCACTTAACCCATTCACTAGCATAAGCACATGGTGCCGATCGTTCTGTCGCCACTTCTCCGATTAAAAAAAAAATCAATTATCCAAAATAAGGTTCTAATTTTTTGTTTTCACATTCCTGTGACATAGCACTTCCTGTAATAAATAAAATTAAAATGAAAGCATCAGTATTATATTTTTTAGAATATTTTTTAAAATATGGCTGCCGGAATGCTTACCTTTGAGCATTTTTTTTTATGGTATGAGGCTCTAAAGCTCAGAATTTAGTAGCTAGAAGGTGAACAAGCCGTGCACTGTGTTGGAACTCTATAGCAGCGTCATGACCGTCTGTAATTTAGTTTAAGATCGAACCGTTAGTAAACAGTAAGTCCGAATTTTTAGCTTTTTTTCTATTACGGTACTTATTTTGGATACTAGAAAAATAGGTTTGGTGTTAACTTGCTTTAAAAATCCTTCTCTTGCTGATTGTCTTTACAGGAAAAGAATTTTTTTTAAATCATGAAATTATCAAGTAACCACATTGGTTGTCATAAACCTGCAGGTGAAAGGGTTGATTGAACCACTGTTGCTTGATATCCAAACGGATAGCATAACTCAACTATTATATAGTGCAACATATTAAGGCCTTGAGAGTTTGCACTAGTGGTGGTATAGTGAGGTGGTAAGCAAGGGCGTAGATGGAATGAAGGGAGGATGGGTGGTGGGGGGTTCAGGGGGGTTGTACAAAGCACACCTTTCAAATTAATTGACATTCAGGCAGTATAAATCCATAATGACTCCTTTGAGCAGCGTTGTACATCGCTAGATGTAGTTCTTATTGGCGAGTGAGTGAGACACTTACAGGGGGTAACACAATTGAAAATTGGGGATGTTTGTTTGTTTATATCTTAGGATGTATGTATGTTATTTTTGTATTTTGACCATGGCATTTTTATGTTTGTTCGGTGGTCGACCGCATTCCAAATTTCACTAAACAGAATCCTCTGGTTTATCGATCATTACCTGTATCATCCTAGAAATTGAATTGTTTACCGTTTACATCACATTTAAAAAACTCGACTTTTATTAGTAGCTTGAGTGTTAGAAGTACAAATCTATTGTTGAACAAGTGTAGTTTTAGGCTTGCTTGCCATTTGTGCTCAAGCACATCACTAGTCTACTTGGAAATGAGGACGCAAATAATCCAAAAGCATTTGCTTTCTAGTTGACATATGTATCTGTGTATGAACATATCTGTCTAGATATGGGCTATAATCATCTTCTGTGAAATAGGTGTCAAGATAGTTCAGTAGCCATTTGGTAGAAGATGAATTAGTTTCTCAACTCAAGAGAATTTATTAAATGAAAATGTTTCTACCTTAAAATTTTTACCTCAATGTTTTATTTTACCACCTTCCAACCATTTTGTCTGTAAAGGTCAAGGGTCATAACCCCTTTCTTGAAAAATTCTGGCTACGCCCGTGAGTAAATATTTATGTTTATCTTCAATAGATCTATGGTAATATTTTGCCATTCAGAGTCTGCGCGAGTGTTTGTTTTTGTGCATAGAAAAAAGCTATGTGTTATACAAGTAAGAAACAATGAATTTCCTGTCAGATGGTCAATATTATGAAAAGATATAGCAGTAAAATATCTATTTTTTTTTCTTATACATAGTTAATAGAAAAGCTGATATTTCCTATTTCATGTGATGTGTTTGTATCACAGGTCATGTTGCTCAGGCCCAACAACTCACAGTGACGTCCCTCCCCTCTTCATTCTTCAGTGGATCTTCTACTAGTGCAGTTCAGGGATCAGTCATATGGCTGTACTGTGAGGTCAACTCAGCATCTAGTACTCTGTCAGTGACATGGAATAAAGATGGAGGACAACTAGTACAAGATGTTCCTCATTTTCGTTTAAGAACTACAGACACCTCCTCATCCACTACCTTACTCCTAGTGATAGATAATGTAGTGTCTTCTGATGCTGGTGTTTATCAGTGTACTGCTAGGGATGGACAAGACTATGTTAGTGGAGACAACTTCACTATGACAGGTAAATATATTTTGTTTAATTGGCGGATGTGACTAACAAGTCATTAATTGTAATTCTTACTCAGTGATATCCTCTGCTGCTGGAGCATTACAAATTACATCTCAAGATCCTCTTACGTCTGGTATTATGAATGCTAATAGAACAGCAGCTAGTAATGGTACTAGTATTTCATTCTCCTTCACTGCTGGCCATGTTGGAGATGACATGAACATGTATGATCCTCCAACTGCACAGTGGTTCAAAGATGGTGTTACAGTTACTACTCTACCTACTAACTCACCCGTGGGTAGTAATGGTAGCCTTAGTTCTACCTTATCCTTCACCTTCCAGGAGTCAGATGCTGGAGTGTATCACTGTATATTTACAGATAGCAATTCACAGATATTTGGAGCATTCCCTCTTAGAATAGATACAGGTGAGTAATTAAAAAATATATAAAGCATATCATTTAGAATACAGGTTAGTTTTGCAGATGTGCCAGTATTGTATCCATTTTAGGTAACAGGAGGGGTAAAACTATTACACGTTTCAATCTTACTTTGTTATTTTATGTGATTTTTTTAATCATATAAAATAAATAATTTATAGCTACAATAAATCAGATTGTTAGACACTAGTGGGACATATACCGTTTTTGCACCTGGACTCCAGGTGAAATACAAATACATCCTGAGATGACTGGATATCCCTTTCACCAGCAAGTTAAAGACCAGTTTGGTAACTTAATACATATTATATATTATGATCAGATACCATTGTTATATAGTTACGAGGTATATTAATTTGGTATGTGTACTCTATTTTTTGCCTATAGCTGCCATAACTGTTAATGCAATCAGCCTAAGGGTACAACTGTTAGCTATGTACTATTTCTTTAAATAAAGACTGTATGAAACCCTGTCATGTAATCCACATACCTCGTTCAGAAAATAGTTTTTACTTTTTAATGCCAGCTTAGACATTTCTTCACTTATGTTGTAATAAAATCTATTTTCTGGCATAACCGGCAAGGATTTAGTTTCCTATAAAATGGAAGGGTGGCCAGAATCTTTAGCTTCATTATCAATATTTTCTTGCAGAAAAATCACTTAACACTGCTAGTGACTTAAAATAGTAGCTAAACAAAGTTGCTAGTGGTAACTGAGCATGCGTAGAAGACCCAATCTAAAATAGTTAGAACATGCGCTTATGCTTTAACTATTATATTTTATTATTTTTATTTATTTTCGGTAAAGATATTCAGCAAGAGATGGATTTTTAGAGAAATTGAGACAGAACTATCTTGAAAGGGCCCAAAAAGTGTTCACAGCTTATTAACTTCTAGGTAAACAGTTTTGAGCTTCAGAACCTTGTACAATAATTTTTTTTGGGTAGACCAGTGCTCAAAGGTAAGCATTATGGCAGTCATACTTTTTAGTTTTGATTATTATATTACAAGTACTATGTCACAGAGAACATTAATTGAATAATTAATAAAAAAAAAAACAACAATGAGAATTTCTGACTGAAGCTTGTGCTGGTGAGAGGGTTAAAGAAAGATGCTTAAAAACAACAACAAAAAATGAAGCATATGCCCACAAAGTCTGACATTTGGTGTGAGATAGAGATTAGAATTAGCTTATTCTTGTCCACTGTCTGTGTTAATTGCTTCTGCAAGTTGATGAATGCACAGTCAAGAAGGAATTTTATTCTACTTATATAAGTTTGTCCACTATATGTCAGCATCTCAGGATGTAGTAGAGATTGTGCTGTTCCCCAGCTAATGCCTAGTTCCATCATGGTATATTTAGGACAATTTCATTACTTTATAGGATACCAAAAATGTTATCCCTCCAATATTTTTCCAGATCTCCAAATTTTACATTAGCAAATGTGATTAATGTGATTAATGTACCACCATTTTTATTAGGTACTGCATCTGTTCCTGTAAGAGTATCTCCTCAAGTTGTGTTTGTCGCACTATCTGGTAAAATGGTATTGGAAGTAGCAGCAAGTGGAACATATGGATTTATTATTTGGAGAAGAAATGGAAATGCTTTAGGAGGTTCTAGTGCTGCTCCTGCAGATCCCAGTGAATTTATCAACTTTTTTGAGATATTTGTTCGTGAGCCAGCAACAGCAAGTGACTATGGCGTATATGACATCATATATAGTGGAAGTGGAGGAGTAGGAGTGGAAATAAAGGTTGCTCCAACAGGTAACTATTCTAATATCATAAAAAAATTATTAGCCCTCAGCATGCATGCGCGAGAGGGTTATAGTAGTGTGTTTGTCCATTTGTCTGTCTGTCTGTCTGTCAGCATTTGATTTTATGAATGGTTGAGAACTAACCTTTAAAACAAGTATGATCTGACACAGTAGGAGAATTAAGTCCCTTAAATTGACTACTTTTTTCAAATTTCGAGCTAGTTTATGAGTAAATGTGAGAAACTTCAGCTCCAAACAAGTGCAAGATGCAAGGACCCTTACCTTTCGCCTACATTGGTTTACATCTCTACAATGTTATTTTTAGGTACTTGACTGTGTAATAACTCATGATATTTCATGTTGTTATTTCACACTGTATGGCACAAGCTCATCACCCTAGCAGTTGTAGCAACTGGCCAAGCTCACCACTTTCCTAGGTTTTTACAGCTACCTTCCTCTGGTGTAGCCTACCCATCTGGGGGTTAGAGCAACTGCTAAAATGACAGCTGGGGGTTTGGGGATCCCCTACAGCCATCTTTACATACATAGTGCAGTTACCAGTCTTAGTACAAACTACTGTAGTGAAGGTACCTAGTGTGGAATAAACCACTTATTACACTAGTCAGAGTGATTTGGCAAGATATTTCACTCTCAGGTTTTATTTTAGTGCCTCTGGCTCCTGAAAATAAATTAGCCTGCTTGTGAAATATTTCTCCATATCAAACTCTGCTCATGTAATAAGTATTATATATAATATATATATATATATACACAACAAATATCCAAGCTTTACTAGTGGCTTGCTTTCTCACTCCTATATATATATAGCGTTAGAAGTTGGCTTAAATTTGTACATCCCTGATGGTGCCTCACTATGCAGATACATAAGTCACCTTTAACTTCATGAATTAACTGAACTTCATATAGCTATGACAAACTGCATGAACCAAGATAACTCAATGGCTGCCACTAATTGGAAGAAAAAGAAAAAAGAAAAAAAAACTACAATAAGTATGTAACTGTGTCCAGCAGACAATCTACTTCATAGGGTAAACCTTGGATGATAGGGCCAGAATCGCTGAACTAAACAATTGAAGTAATGGGAAATGCGAGGCAGTATAATACAAATTGACATATGCACATCTACCAACACACACATACATAAATAAAAAAATATCTCCGATTTAAACTGTGTTACCCTTGATATTGTCTCTCTTGCTTTGCTCTTTTGCCAATAAAATATTACTTGATCAATCTTGTCTTATTTATTTTACTGGCCCGTAAATAAAAATTATAGTTGGGGAATAGTAGTGTACATATTAAATATTTTTTTGTAGAAAATCCCAGCACCACTGTGACCAGTGATCCACAAGTATCAGTTCTAGAAGGCGGATCTATAGACATTTCCTGCAATTCAACTGGAGGACCCATTCCCTCCATCACATGGACTATCAACAACCAGAACACTAACTTCAGTCAGAGTGATGATGCTACTAATCCTGTAATTACTACTACTACTACTACTACCGGTTATACAGTATCTACACTTCACATAGTGAATGCACAATACCCTGCACATAATGGAGTGTACACTTGTACTGGAACTAATACTATATCTGGTACACAACAGACTAGCAGTGCCAGCATCACTGTACAAGTACAAGGTAAGATGAACCTATTGAATTGATTATTTTTAAATTCATGGTCAATATATATATTTTTGTAGTTTCTCCGGAAGTTGAAGTGTCTGTTAATATAGAGAGGGTGGCTGTAGGAGATAGTGTTACACTTACATGTTCAGTTATTAGGGGAAACCCTATGGATTATATGTTTGAGTGGTTTCATGAAGGTGTCTCAGTTGCAACTACTTCAACAATGGATTCTTTCAACAATTTGAATTATCCAAGTATTAAAGACAATGATGTGGGAATGTATACATGTTCTGTGACTAATGGAATTGGATCTGCAGCAACAAGTTCTCTGAATATTACACTAGGAGGTATGTATATCACATAATACTTGCATTGCATGAACTGAAGGGATTTATACATTAACATACATCTTTCTAGGTCAAATCAAAGTAGTACAAAGTTATGAAGTAACCCAAAATTATTAATATCAGAATAAAATATAATTTGAAAATGTGATGGTTATGTGTAATCAAAGGAGTTATTAAGTGGAAATAATAACATTGACATAATTGATTGATTTCAATATTTTGGAAAAGCTAGCTAGTATAATAAAGTATATGCAGAACTTTTCTGACACTGTTTTGTTCTTAACTTGTGAAAAACATTAAATTTATAAGAATAATACAACAAAAATATATAACATTTATGGAAACACTTACAATCTGTTTTCAGTTTCTCCAAGTGTATCAGCTCAAATTCCTCCTGAAGGCTCTATACTAGTAACTGGATCGACAGTGGTGCTGTCCTGTACTGCTACTACACCAGATCTTCCTATCACCTTCACATGGACAGATCCCATGGGGAATGAAGTGACTCCATTATCAGGCAGTGCCACATCCAGCAATATTTCTATCACTACTTCAATGAGTTCTAATTATGGCACATATACATGTGTGGCTAGCAACATGTTTGGAAGTGTAAATGACACTGTCACTTTAATTCAAGCAGGTAAGTTCTGTATAGTATAATGTATAAAAGCATTCCTCATTCCCATTTCTCTTCCTCATTTATTTATATTGATACCAATGGTGCTGCTTTCAAGCAAATTTGCCATTCATTATGCAGTGGCTCCTACTGTGTCACTCGGTGGTCAAGACCTAATGCAATCTCCTGAAGTTCTAGCTGGGAACACTTTAGAACTGTCAGTGAATATCACATCATACAACCTTCCTCTTACAAGCATCACATGGACATACAATGGAAATGCCCTCACTAGTGGACAGGACAGTGTCACCATCACTAATCCTTCTCTGTCAGATTCTGCTCCTGTGGTTTCAATGTTAATGAAAACTTCAATAATACCACTAGATTCTGGAAACTACTCTATAATGGCTACTAACCCAGAAGGCAGCAGTACCTATACATTTCAAGTTACTGTGACTGGTAAGTTAGCTTGAGATATTTCAAAAATCTTTTTTGATATACATTAGTGTGATGAATGAGGTCTTTGAGTACAAACAACAACAACAACAACAAAGCAAGCACAACTAGAGATTCCTGTACCATGCATGTAATTAGCAGTGCTTGAATTCACATAGCTCAAAGTCAATTATACTCTTATATTGTTAATGCCACATTATTTTGTTTAAATGAATCATGGTACTTTAATTTTATCATTAAACACACATTTCCAGTTTAATTTACCCATTCACCGGCACAAGTGCCTATAGGCGCTCAAGGGTGACGTAATGCGGGAAAAATGATTTCCCCCTAAAGCTTAGCTGCAGCGTCCAGAGCCCGGCTAATATGTTGTTCTATTGCATGTATTTTTAGAATAAAAATAGCTACTATGTAACTAAGGTAGCCGGGCTAAAAATAAGTTAGTTCGAACAATGGCGATAAATTTGTCTGCAACTGAGGCGGTGGATCTTGTCTGCGACGACGTTTTCGACTGCGAACGTGAGAGGGAAGGGGTACAGGAGCTATATAGCTACTGCAGAGGTACTACTGTCGAGGATAGAGAGTTGGACTTGCCCGCTAAAGCTGTCATTTCATTGTGGAGGGAGGGGGGGGAAGAGCACTGTGAGTAGCGAACATACCAGCAGCTATGTCAAAGAGGATATGGAACTTGATATTCCAGGTAAGAAACACAGCTATTTATGTAGTATATTGGAGAAGAAAAAAAAGTAAGAAATAGTTTTCCAGGGAACATGGCGGTAAGTTTTATTATGCCTAATAGCTTTCCCAGGAATATGGCGCTAATTTGGTCACAGCTGTAAACTTTTTTTTATACAAACTCCCAGCAATGAGTAATGATTTGACTGTTTGCTCTCTGAATTACTTCGGACTTCCTATTCGTTCAAATGATGATGTCTTTACTTCTGCGAGGTCAGAATATTGAGATGATGGTAATACTGATTATGTTGAAAGCATGAAGAAGGTTGACAAAGTAATGAATGGATGAGAAATGAGGAGTATGAGTAAGAATATGGCTAGAGGGAGGAGTGAGTGTGTGCAGAGGACTGGAATTGTTAGCAAAATATTCTTTTATTCTTGATGTTCTTCTGCCCAGTAATCAGTCACGCCTCCCCTGGTGTCATCAGTGAGCAACAGCATTGCTGGCTGAGATAACTGTCTATTATAACAGTAAAAATATCTAATCATGCACAAACAATTGCTAATATTGCACTGGAAGGCATAAAGATCACTTTGTTATGATATAGTTACATTAAGGTCCCAATAACAACTTTGTGGTTTGTTGCTAAGCAACCAAATTTGACCAAAAATGTTGAACAATACATGTATACATGTACTTTCACGTGATTATGGTTGCTAGGTACTTTTTTGAACTCCTGATTTTATATTTATTTTTTATATAGAAAAAATAAAATTACTGAATTTTATATGCCGGTGAGAAGGTTAACTAATAAGAGATATATTATAAGTTTTCAGTTTAAGTGATCAAAATCCATAGACTCTTATTGACACTGCAGACTTGTTAACATTTTAAATGTTGCTTATTGTAGATCCAGCTACTATTACTTTTCGAAGTGGCAATGAAATTGTTGAAGCAGATTTGGGAACTGAACTCCCACTCACTTGTAATGCTACTGGAGTACCAGCACCAGTCATTACTTGGTCGCCAGATCCTAAACTTATTATTCCAACTTCTGATACAATTATTGACAGTGAAGGATTTTATATCACTACCTCTAATCTAACTATTGTTAGTGTTCAGTTAACTGACAATGAATATACATGCACAGCAAGTAATGCTGGAGGAACTCAGAGTCTGGTCTTCTCTATTATTGTCAGCTGTAAGTTTAAATAATGTCAAAATATGAAATAAGTTTTATATATTTGCTTGTTCTATCACAGATGGTCCTAGGGTTGTTACTAATCCAAATAATGCTCAGGCACTCAGTGGACAATCTCTCACTCTTACATGCACTTTTGAAGGTCGTCCTGCTCCAAATATAACTTGGATCAGAATCCGTGATGGCATAGAGACATTATTCTCCATGAATACCATTATAGAGAATGGAAGGACATTTACCATATCTTCACAATCCACTGACAACATGAGAACTAGTGTGTTTAATATTTCTTCGAGTCTCGTTAGTGACAGTGCAAGTTACTTGTGTATGGCAGCCAATAGACTTGGGTCTGAAAACTCTACTGTACCAACAGTGTCTGTATATGGTAAGGGAAAGCAGTTGGTTAAGTAAGAGGCAACCAAGTTGTAACTTCTGCACCACTGTAAAAAGGAAAAAAAAATTAAATAAATAAAAATAAAAGTTAGAAATAAATGAAAGACAAGGGATAAGATATTGTGTACTCTTGTGTAATTTTGAAACTTAAATTGTATCATTTATTATTATTATTTTTTAGAAATACCCATTATTACCAGTCCAATGGAATCTCAAGGATTCACTACTAATGAAGGGACAGACATAGTCTTCACTTGCACAGCTACTGGGTCTCCATCTCCTTCCATCTCCTTTCTGTTTCAAGGCCAAACACTTACTCGTACTGATGAAAGACCAATGGATACTACAGGACTGCCTCTCATGGATAGAGTATCACTATCAAGTGAATCTATGAATCTTAACACATTCACTGGTATCTATGAGGTCACCAGGTCACTAACACTATTTGATCCTACCGAAGCTGATTCCGCCACCTTCACGTGTAATGCTTCCACTGACATTTCAGTATTTGGGGAAAGATCAGCAAGTGTTTCCTTCAATTTACTTGTTTATCGTAAGTTTATACGATACATTTGTAAGTTTTGAGACAATGTTTATATCATGCCTATATTATTATATATATATATATATATTATTATTGGTGCTTCATTCACAGTATATAAATTTGTGCAGACCTTTGTTTTCAAAATTTTTATTATTAATTATTTAGTATGTGTTGAGCTAACATTCTTTGTTTTCAGTAGTATGCAATTGTTGGTAGTGAAACACTTATTTGTATGTGTATGACAAAAGAATTAGGTGATTATTTATCATTACACTTAATTTAAATTTCTATTTTATTGTGTATTTTTTTGTTTTGTTTGTATGTCACAAGCCTTGTAATCTACATATTGGGCTCTATTAATTAAAAAATGTTTTAATTTATAATTGTATTTGTTACTTTCATTTAGTTCGGCCCAGCATTGCACTTTCTACTGGTCACAATCAAACAGTTCAACTTCAAGCTGGCAATGCTTTGATGCTATCAGTAAATATCACACGATTCAACCTCCCATTGACTAACATCACTTGGAGTCATTCTGGAAACATCCTCACTGATGGGGACAGAGTCACTATCACTACTAGCCCTTCTCTCAACACTCCTCCTGTGATATCCACTCTACAACGTATTTCTTTGATTCCTATAGACTTTGGGACATACATTGTCACTGCTACTAATGACGTTGGCTCAGCTACTTTCACATTCAATGTGGATGTACCAGGTATACTTATTATGAATATAGTGTAAATATTTCATCTGTAATACACAAATGGGCATCATCACTTCCAAATATTTGTTGCTAACTGATTTATTGTGTGTTATTCATAGGCATAGGTATAGTGGCCATAGCTGCCACACTATTGTTTATGGAAATAATCTAATTCTGTTTTGCGCAAGTGCAGGTGGCCTTGTGGCAATAGATAGAGCAATCTGCATTATTTGCTGAGATTTTAAAGAAGGGAACCTTCAATAAGTAATGCTAATTTTGTTTTCATTACTAAGGGCTTTTCCAACTGAATAGATAGCACAGTCATATTTGATATCCGTAACTCAAGTAAGTGGCACAAAAGAATCAGTTTTGAAGATAAAGATTTGTACCTGCTACTACATTCACTGTAGCAAAAATGTCAATCCAATAGTTTAAGACTAATGGGTTGGATAAAAGGCAGTGTTTTTTTTTTTAATTCTGTCAAACTTAATATTATTTTTTCTTGACAAGGTATAATCAATGGTGGCTTCCCATTTACATAAATTAGCTAAAATATTTCCATGATTTTCCATCACTTCATATAATATATTTTTTAATTCATTACATTTTAATATTTAAAAACCACACCAATATTGTAGGCATGTCAAATGTACACTTTATAATTTAAAATTGCTTCTTACACCCATGTCTGTGCCTTCAGAACAATTTTGTTTCTCTGCTGTGAAAATATTTTCTCATAACTAAGAGTTAATATGTCGCTTGAAAATGTACTTCAGTCTCATTTGTTAAAATTTATTATTTATAATAGGATCTGCTATGATTACTGACCCTCCTAATAATATAACTATGGAATATGATGAAGGAGATAACATTATGTTGAGCTGCATAGCTAGAGGCAATCCAAGACCCAACATTACATGGTCTCCTGGTCCTGATAGTTCCAGAACTGTGGCTACATCAGAGAGTGTGGACATCCAAGGATTTGAAGTTATTACTTCTAATATTAACATAACTAATTTACAGAGAAGTGATACTACATACATTTGTAGTGCAAGTAATTCTGAGGGATTTCAAATTCGTACAATCACTCTTACTATCAACTGTAAGTTTGATTACTGATATTTTCTTAGTATTTCATCTTTTATACGCTTGCAGTACATAGCAAATGTTCAGAAGTTCTCATGATAGTTTTCCCCATGTTGCAGTTAGTGTGAGGCTATAGTATATAGATCCCATGCATGAGGCTTAAAAATTGTACATTGTCATACGTGGCTGATTACTGAAGCCATAGGTCCTAGATTTGACTCCTTGATTGAAGCACATATTCACCATTTAATCGTAATTTTTCCCCAGAATCTTTAGCTATATCTTTTGTTTAAGACCTGGAATACAAACAACACAATATTATAACTCTCCTTTCACTCAAGTCACCTCTTTAGTGCTTAACGATTCATAAAAATTTAGTTTGGAAAACCATTAGAGCTAAATGACAATATATAGGCTCTTGTTATATTTTACTTGATACTAAGCCATGCCTTAAATACACTTGCAATGTATATTTTCAATTTGTAGTCAGGCATGTTTCAATGTATACGCAGTAACCAAAATTGCACTGCTTTGATTGTTGTATTAGTTCCATCAGGAATTTTGGTTTCCCCATCCAATAATCTGCAACTTCTCAGTCCAAGTCAGCTCCTATTGAACTGTTCAGCAGAAGGTCTTCCTGTGGCTAGCATTACATGGCTCAGAACTGTCTCTGGTAGTGTAATGACAATGAATAACGAATCATCAAAATTAGAGGATGGGAGAAATTTTGAAATTACTACTAACCAAATCTCATCCAACAGAATTTTCAGTACTTTTTCCATTACATCCACTCTGGCAACTGATTCTGGCAGCTACACATGTAGGGCAAGTAACAGACTGGGAACTGCTGATTCCACTCAGTCAATGGTGTCTGTGTTTGGTAAGTATTTGTATAAAAAGTTCTATCAATGATTTTACAGTTTTATATTAAATTTGGTTCTTTTGTTGCTGTTTGTACATACAAATATAACAGAGGCTCCAAACATTGTAACTCCAAGGGAAACTGAAGAATTCACTACTAATGAAGGGACAGACATCTCATTCACCTGTTCAGCTACTGGCTCTCCATCTCCTTCTATCTCCTTTATGTACGAGGGTCAGTCACTCACTCGTACTGATGGAAGGCCCACACAACAAGTAGGAGCCAGTATAGTGGACAGAGTGATGTTGGGTGAAGAGATGATGACTATCAATAACACAACTCAGCTCTATGTGGTCACTAGAATGTTCACTCTCTTTGATGTGGCAGAAGGAGACTCAGTGAATTTCACATGTTTAGCGTCTGCTGATATTCCAGGGACTGGAATTAGAAATGATAGTTCTTTACTTAGTCTACTTGTATATCGTAAGTTGAGTTTACCTGTTGCATTTATGACTCATGATTGTCTATGATCTATTGTGCAGTTGCACCCAGCGTAGTTCTGGGTGATGGACAAATGGGAAGGCCAATTGTAGATGCAGAATCAGTGTTAAATTTGGCAGTATCTATTGGGAGATTCAATCTCAGACTCACTAACATCACTTGGACCCACAATGGCACCATTCTAATGAACCAAGAAGGCAGAGTCACTATTACCAACCCAGATCTGTCAGACCAAGCTCCAGTAGTGTCTTCACTACAGAGAACTTCACTGATACCATTAGATGCTGGAGATTACACAGTCACAGCCACCAACCCAGTCAATAGTGATAATCTAACTTTTAGTGTTATTGTAACAGGTAAATATAAAATTTTAATTGATTAATGATTACTACTTCTGTAAGTAATATAAATTTTTCTGTTCTAGCTTCATCCAATATAGTGGACCCTATTAATGATATGCTAGTAATGAGAGATCAGGGAGACTCACTCACTCTCAGCTGTACTGCCAGAGGCTACCCACGACCCATCATCACTTGGTCTACAGAGACTGATAGTAGAATACAAGTAACTACTTCATTGAGTACAGATACAGAAGGATATCTTATTATTACTTCAAATCTCACAATATCAAATGTTCTAAGAGAAGATGGTGGAATACACACTTGTACGGCCAACAATACAGTGGGAATAGAGTCACGTAGTTTCAATCTCACTGTGTTCTGTAAGTTTATAATAGGAACTTCAGATTTGAATATATTTGATATGAATTACACTACTCTTGTGTTGTCCAAGATCCTATTTTATTAATGATAGTTACTGTAATTATATTTAATATTTATTTGCTCCGCATAAACTGTATTTTCTGTTTCAGTTCCTCCTGTGGTGACAAATTCTCCCATGGCTATGTTAAATAAACTTAGTCCCATGAGCTTAACTCTAACATGTTCAGCTGATGGACTTCCACAACCTATCATAGCATGGGTCAGAACATTGGATGATGGCACAGAGAGAATCTTCAATACATCTTCAGTTCTGGAGAATGGAAGGAATATTCTTGTATCAAATAGTAACCCATCCAGTCTTAATACTTCAAGTACACTTTCAGTGACGAATACATTTGCTACAGACAGTGCTAATTACACTTGCATTGCTACCAACCGGCTTGGTTCTGATACTTCAAGTGAATCTATGGTCTCCGTATATGGTAAGTAATTAAAAAACTTATAAATCTTATATTTAAGTGAGTCAGAAATAACTATTGTATGTTATTATGTGTGTATTGTAGAATCACCAATTGTGACATCTCCTATGGATTCTGATGTTTTTACTACAAATGAGCAAACAGACATTACTTTCACATGCAATGCCACTGGTTCTCCAATGCCCATAATTTCATTCTTCTATGATGGAACAGAACTCACCAGAGATCAAGGAAGACCAGCATCGATGGAAGATCTTCTAATGAACAGAGTCATGCTTGGAAGTCCATTATCATCACTGAACCCTATGACTGATCTGTATGAAGTGAGTAGAACTCTGACACTCTTCAATGCTGTGGATGGAGATTCAGGTGCATTTGTTTGCTCTGCTACTGCTGATATTCCAGGAAGTGGAATGAGAGCTGACAGTGTCATGTTCAATTTAACAGTTTATGGTATGTTACATATTGCATATAAAGATAATGTTGAAACAAAGAATTAAATTAGAAGCAATTGTTCATAGTATCACTGGATTATTTAAAAAAAAAATTTTTTTGTTTTGATTCACTGCAGTTGGGCCAACATTTACTACATCACCAATAAACCAAACTATAGTGGATCCAAACTCTGCTGTATTCAACTGTGTTGCTGAAGGTCTTCCTAGACCAGTGTTAACTTGGATTGTGATACAAGATAGCATGATGATGGAAATCTCTTCAAATCTTACAGACTTTGACATCGTAATTGCTGAAGCAGGAGATCGTCAGGTTACAAGTTCTTTAACAGTGAACAGTGTTAGACCAGCTTTGGCAGCTACTTATACTTGTTTAGTATCAAATGTAGTAAGAAATAATACAGCGTCAGCTTCATTAGTTGTACACAGTAAGTTTAAAATAACAAAACAGAGGACAAGTATTATTATTATTTAATTTTTATTAGCAATTCCACAGATAATCGCTCCTGAAAATGTTGGTGAAATAGTAATTAATCAGTTTCAGATGGTAATTCTAGAATGTTCAGCAGTTGGTATTCCTTCCCCTCAATTCACATGGTTGAGAACCAGAGGGGGACTAAATGAGACAGTAATGGACATGTCAAAATTCACCATCTCTACCACTATCCAGCAAGACTTATACCAACTAGAGAATGGTAGGGGTGATGTATATCGTGTGAACAGTTCTCTGACGATCAATTCAGCAGTGGATGATGATAGTGGCAGTTATTTCTGTGTAGCTAGTAGTACTCCAGGAAGTGATAGTCAAGAAATCCAATTGGTGGTGCAAGGTAAATAACCACAATAGCAGCAGAGTAGCAACTATCTGTGCTTGTTATTCATATAATTTGTTTTATATAATATTTAGTTGCTCCTAACATCACTGAAGCACCTGCTGATCAGACTGTGGTAGAACCTAATGGTGTTCAATTTGACTGTGTTGCTGAAGGATTTCCTAGACCTACTATCACCTGGTATATTAATCAAACTGGTAACACAATGGAAATATCAGACACTACAGATTTCAACATCACCACTGCCATTGGTGCTGGTGATCGTCAAGTGATGAGCTCATTGAGAGTTTATCAAGTCAGGCCATCTCTAGCTGCTGACTATATCTGCAATGCCTCTAATGTGGTCAATGATGATACTGGAATAGCAACACTGACTGTACACAGTAAGTTACAATAGCTAAGTTTCTACAGAAATTTTAATAAATGTTAAGATGTAATTATATACTAAGGTCATTAATATTGTTTATTTCACTATGTAATAGCTGTACCAGAGATAGTGTCCCTTCCTAATGGAACTGTGGTCACAGTGAACCAGTTTCAACCTGCTATATTGCAATGCTCGGCTGTTGGAATCCCTCCTCCAGAGTTTGTATGGATGAGGACTAGAGGGGATCAGAATGTGACAATAACAAACTCATCTCTTTTTGCTATCTCTTCTACTAACCAGCAAGCATTATACCAACTAGAGAATGGTAGAGGTGATGTATTTCGTGTGGACAGTTCTTTGACAATTGATTCAGCAGTGGATGATGATAGTGGCAGTTATTTCTGTGTAGCTAGTAGTATTCCAGGAAATGATAGTCAAGAAATCCAATTGGTGGTGCAAGGTAAATGACAACAGTAACAATAACAAAAAAATCTATCAAAAACAAAAACAAAAACAAAAATCAAAACAAAAAACAACAACAACAACAATACATTCAGAGTTTTCTTTTTAAAATAAGTTATTATTATTTAGTTGCTCCTAACATCACTGAAGCACCTGCTGATCAGACTGTGGTAGAACCTAATGGTGTTCAGTTTGACTGTGTTGCTGAAGGATTTCCTAGACCTACTATCACCTGGTATATTCGTCAGGATGGCAACACAGTAGAAATATCAGACAATACAGATTTCAACATCACCACTGCCATTGGTGCTGGTGATCGTCAAGTGATGAGCTCATTGAGAGTTAATCAAGTCAGGCCATCTCTAGCTGCTGACTATATCTGCAATGCCTCTAATGTGGTCAGTGATGATACTGGAATAGCTACACTGACTGTACACAGTAAGTTACAGCAGCTTAAATTTAGAGAATTGTTATAGAAGTATTAAGGTGGTATTAAGTATTTCTTGATATTTTTACTTAATATTATTTGTTATTACTTTACAGCTATCCCAGAGATATTGTTTCCTCCTGACAATACAGTAATAACAGTGAACCAGTTTCAACCTGTTGTATTACAATGCTCAGCTGTTGGAATTCCTCCTCCAGAGTTTGCATGGATGAGGACTAGAGGGGACCAGAATCTGACACTGATAACTTCAGCATCCATTACCATCAGTGATCCTTTCCAAATAGACAATTACCAGCTATCGGGTAACAGGGGATTTGCATTCAGAGTCAGTAGCAACTTGACGATAAGTACTGCACTGGATGCAGACAGAGGTAGCTATTATTGTGTGGCTAGTAATATACCTGGAAATGATGTACAAGCAATAGAAGTGGTGATTCAAGGTGAAACACTAACAGATGCAATCAGATGGTTGATTAATTATTTTATTATTGTTCTCAGTTGCACCAAACATCACAACAGCTCCTGCTAGTGCAACTGTGACTGATCCAGATGGAGTTAACTTCACCTGTGTTGCTACTGCCTTTCCTAGACCTAATATCTCGTGGTTTCTCACACGTAACAGTATAACAAATAGGATAATGGAAGAGTCCAATTTCAAGATTGTAGAGGAGAGAACTGGCGAGAGGCAGTTGATGAGCACACTAACAGTGACCAGTGTCATGCCCTCACTGGCAGGAACATATACCTGCAATGCCTCTAATGTAGTTAGTGATACTGCGGAATCAGCTGAACTAACAGTTTATAGTGAGTTTGAAATAAACATAACATTGCAATTCATATTTACAGAGTTTTCATTTCCGCAGCTGTACCTAGCATAGTGTCTCCTCAGGATGGGTTGGTGATTCGAGTAAGCCAGTACGATGCTGCAGTCCTAGAATGTTCTGCTGTGGGGATACCACGACCTAGTATCAGGTGGCTTGTATCACGTAATGGTCAAAACTCTACTCTCTCCACTAATGGATCTGTCACTATTCTTGAGCCAGTGCTGTTTGATAACTATCCTTTAAGTAGTGGTAGAGGCTTAGTGTTAGCCGTGAATAGTACTCTAGTTATAAATGAGACACTAGATGCTGATAGTGGGACTTACTACTGTGAGGCTATGAATGATCCTGGAAGAGATAGTCAAGGAATAGAACTGGAGATCCAAGGTGAGTGTGATTTTAGCTATGAAGATACAGTAAGTAGGTGATTGCTACCAGTATTTTCAAATGCAATCTGCCATTATTGCTATTGTTTGTTGATATTTGTGGTTGTATTTGTTGTTTCATAGTCGCTGCAAACATCACTGAGTATCCTGCACTTCAACTAGTGACATCTCCCAGTAC
>WLWI01000923.1_pt1 | contig 25824 bp, 20 predicted proteins | sample 6701501 | NCBI WGS metagenome assembly WLWI01 (sample SAMN12718690, study PRJNA515312) | sponge metagenome | isolation source: marine sponge | host: Mycale hentscheli | place: New Zealand: South Island, Marlborough, Capsize Point | collected 2014-11-01 | reverse complement strand
TTTTTATTTTTTTATTTTTTATAAGTATGTTACATAAACTTATTATTTAGTATTATGTTAGTTAATACAATTTGATATTTTTTTAATAAACCTTTTTATCGTAATATAGTCGTTATTTTGATGCAACAAAACAAACCGTTTTGCATCTGTGGATACTTCATCAGTTGTAATACAAATTAAATTTAAATGCTGAAATACATCTTGAGGAAATTAGCAACACATCTGAAAAATAATTAGAGAAAACACAACTATGCAATCACAACTAATCCTATGTATAATGGTATCACAAGGCATGCTTATGCCACTTACCTAATTGGTCTAACAGCAAGGTCGTTAGATTTATATGGAGGCTTAACCATTATACCTTATTTGGAAACTGTAATTATTGAATTCTATTTGTTTGTTGGTTTTCTTTATTTTTCCCCTTCTATTTCATTGTATTAGTTGAGTTTTTTTCCCAAGTACACATGGACATTGGAGCTGCTTCCGATATTGGTTGTGTTGATAATTTCCTCAAGATATATTTTTCAGCATTTACATTCATTTAAATTCAACCATATTTCAAATAAACAACTATACTATATGATGAAAAGGTTCATTCAAAAGTATCAAATTGTATAAATCTTTGAGTAATTGTTATTTGGGTGTGGTTCATTGTAGTTCAGATATATTGGATCTACCATGGTATAGATTGCATGAAATTGCTGTACATATGTAATGCTTTAAAGTGTTCTTTTTCTGTTCATATAATTGCAGTGCATGACGTAATGTTTAAATTGTTATTTTTCTGTTTCAGTTTCCACTATGTGATGGTTCCCACAAGAAACATAACAAGGCAACTAATGACAATGTGGGACCACTTGTAATCAAGAAGTTAAAGTGAACTTAGATGATTTTTGTATTGACTTGGAAAAAAAAAACTTTTTATTTTATTTTTTCCCCCATTGTTATTCTTTTTTCCATTTCTTTAGAACTGCTATTAAGTACACCTGATACCGAGTGACTTGTCTAGAATCAATAAAATTTATACTTATAGCTAGGCCTTGACATAATTTGAACAAAATGGGTACCCAAAATTTGCGAACAAAATGGGCTAATGGACTCAAGTAGAAACACAATCATGGAGTAAACAACGTCAATCTGTTTGTAGATCCCTCTTTACCAAGTATTCTATCATGTCTGCAAGGTTTAACAAATTATTTTTGAAAGCAAAATAGCACAACGGGTAACTAGAAAATAAAATAAGCAAAAGCTCAGTATTATCTTGACAAGTAAGGTAACTGAGAAGACGTTCTCCATCCACTTGTATTTCAAGTAGAAAATGTCACTACTGCTTAGTGTATGTTATGTTGGGAATTAATCACTGACAAGTAATTTATTTGTGGAAACACCTTACTTGGGCTCTAAAGCATCATCGTTTACATGCTTTGAAGTAGTTTTTTTCTTTTTTTTCTTTCTTTTTTTACAATTAGAATAATGTTTTCTACACACTTTGCTGAAAGTCATAAGACATATCAGGGAGGAAAAACTAGATCTTGATAAATTGTTCTGGAATAATTTTAGAATAACGAGTAACCAAAGAATTGAGAGTAAGGTAACCAAAATAATTCACTAAAATTTACACTATTGCTGCACAACTCTCTGGCTGATCCAAATCCAGTGTTAAACCAGCTTTTAGTAACTTACATTTGATGAGTTGATAAAGACATCAGGTCTACTCTACGAACTTGTAAAGCAGCTCAATCTCACCACTGAAGGCATGTGAGATCAAACCTGTGGCTGCTGATCTGGAAACATCACGTTTATTGAATTGAAGAACTTGATGTTGTGAAGTCAGAACTACACATGAGTGAGTTTGCCTCTGAGGATTTGTCTGATAACAATTTAATTCAGTGGCGAAGTTACATGAGACTAATGATCCTAACAAGACTTGTTGACTGATACTAAGTCCATTAGTCCTATGCAGAATTCAACTAACACACTTTTTCTTCACAACAAGAACCATACCTTGAAGACTATTCAACTGTCTTGTTACAATTATTGTTAAACTGTAGAAATATATTAATTCTGCAAAAAAACAACAACATTTTTTTAAGTATATACGTCCTCCACAAACAGCAAAAAAATACAAGCTAGAGTCATAATTGAAGTTTTAATGACTTAAATTTCTAATTTATTTGTTAAATTCTTCTAATTTGACATAACTGTGGTGCTAAATTCCCTGCATTAGTTATCTCTTCTCACTACAAACTTTCCTGCATTTATCTTCTTTTTTTCTTCTATTTTTCTTTTCTTATTTACTTTGGAGGATGTTCAATGTCAATTCCAAGAGTTCTGACTAGCTAATTGACTAGATTTTGTGTCTTTTTTAAAAGAATTATAATCGTCTAAAATTAATAATAGGTAAATATTTTAAGAATACAAGAATAGAACCCTGAAAAAATTTGCACACCGTACATCATGTATACATCATACACTAAAAATACTGAAAATATATTATTGACACACCAGACATTCTTGACTTGAAGTGGATTCTAATTATGTACTCAGTTGACAAAAGATTATCAGTTTCGTCTTTGAGGTCCATTTCATTATTTGAATTGTAATTGACACGAGCAATTCAATCCCATGCTTCCTTCAAGAGTACCTTATTGTACTGCAATTAGCTGGACAACTAACACACTGTAATTCTTGAGATAGGGTCCAGAGCGGTAGCTAAAAGAACAAGGGTGCCATCACTTTCTGTCCAATCCCAGTCTTGTGGAGACATTTCACCCTAGGCCACTTTTGTATATAGTGTAAATGATGATACTGAGTAGCAATAGATGTTGAAGGAGTGTTTTAACAAAGGAACTTTGAGCTGGTTATACTGTCACATATATTCTGTAATGCAAAGAGTCAATGCTATGAAGGCAAGAAGTTATGTCACATCAAAGAATATAATTAGCTAATAAATATAATGTGGTTGATACTTCTGCTGTAATTTTTTTACCATACCAGTTGAACAAGTGGATGATAGGCTAAACATTGTACGTATGCTGACAAGACTGAACATTGTATCTATGAGCATGCTCACAAGTAAAGGTCAAATCGAATGTTTGCATTAAACATTAGTATGATTCAGGCCAATCACGAACAGAATGATCACAGATGGTTTTCTGGGATGTTTACCATACCGCATCATGCCAGACCATGATGGATGTGGTGATCAACAAATTGATGAATTGAACAAAATATAAAGAATAGCCTTTTTATTTGGAGCAATTAAATAGAGTAAAGGCTCAAACTTTAACACCTGCTCCCAATCTATCTTCTTTGTAGAAGAAAATAAATATTCACCTTCACAGGAAGGACAGGGGTGGGTAAGCAATGATAGAAAATGTAAGTCTAATTGTTCTGATTTTTTTCTCTGAATTATTCTTTAAACCTTAAATTTGTGCAGGTGGTGTCCACACACCAGAAACCCCCTTTTCAAAATCATACATACATGTTTGCTACTACAGACCCATCTTTGTATATTTTTAACCTTAGGCTAGGGCTATATGATTTTAGTTCAACTGTAATCATTCTCATACTGTGAAAAAGTGTTGTCTGCTACATACTTTATAAACCCTGATGAGTATATAATTGGAAATGTCAGTACTGCATGCATTTCATTCAAAATAGCTGAAGTTCACTATGATTGCTACTTGACCCCATGGTTATGTAGTGCATTGACAATGAACCATTATCCAAATGAATGGAGCATTTGTACACCTAGTGTAATCTGCAATAGTGCTAGCAGTGATAATGGCCTTGCAGCTTCGTATGGAAGCAAGTTTCATTTTTACTCCATGTTCAACAAGTTTTCAGGCAAGAATGGCTTAGTTTCCAATTCGATCATTTTTATGTCACTTCTTTTGATAAGCTGAGCAGTTTAAGAGCCAGCCTTATCTTTTCAGTCCTTGGATACAATTTCTGGGCTTCCAACAGTTTTCGTTTTTTTGTTTAAGATATAAACTTCATAGTTAAAGCTAATACACCCATTCTCAGTCAGGTAGACCCATGTAAAAATACGTTTACTTATTGGATTATGGAATTTCTTATGATTTTAGTTTGATATAGAACATATATATCTTTTTGCATATGAAAAAAACATTTGTTTCTGGTCAAATCATAAAATGACTAGACAATTAGGTAGTCAGGCCAATCAGGCTAGTCAGGCTACTTACCTGATTGCAAAATTGAAAAACACAGTCAACTAAGATTCCTTACCAATCAAATTGCTTTTCCTAACTTGAGTTATGCAAAATAAATAAATGAATGAATAGATTAATAAATAAATAAATAAAAAATTATGTAAATATATAAACAGATAAGTAATAAAATTAACTAACAAATGAATAATAAGTAAATAAGTAGATAAATAAATAAATAAATAAATAAATAAATAACATTTTTAAAGATTTTTAAATGAGATAATTTTAAACAATATAAGTGTCATAGAGTAGTTAGCTATTTTTTTAATGATCCATGAGAATAATGGTGTATTGCCTTTCACCACGCTCAAGAGAAAAAATATTATAATAATAATTATGTGTATAATTTTCTAGCCAGCCAGTTTACAATTTTATGGTTCCAACGCTCCCAGGGCTAAAGTCAACTAGGGTTTTTGGTTTATTCATGCAAGATTTCATGCAGAAGAGCCCTCGCCTAGTCTGGCCCCGGCGCGAGACTATTCATTTTTTTTTTTTTTTTTTTTTTGCTGACCGTCGAGTTTTTAATGACCCTTCGAGTGCGCAGGCTTAGAATTGACCGGCGGACGGATTAGATTGGCGGATGCCAAAAGATTGTGGGTAACTCGCAAGAAGAGGTATATAGGGTCCACCGGTGTGAAAAACTTATAGAAGCTTTGTTTAACAATCGTTATTATTATTACCTTATTATTGGTAGATATCTCTGGGGTAAAGATGAAATCAATATTTTTCTTGATATGGTTCGGACTTCATGCTATGATAGCTGCCGAAAACGATTCAAATTGTTTAGGGGGAATATTTGGTCTACAGCCTTCTGAAAGTCACTGCAAACTTACACCTCTTTTGTAAGTATATGTTTAGAATTAACATGCCTGTAATGCTGACTTTCCAACTTGTATTCAGAAAGATAAGTTTTCATCTTCAGTTTTGCTGCAACTCATCAGATTTTATAGATCAAGGAGTAAGATTTGAATATGATGATACTACTACTGATAGAAGGTGGCAACCTATTAAGTTCTATACTACCACAGTTAATGAGCACGAAAATGGTACTGTATTTCTTAATGCTGATGGGAAAAGTGTCACAGCAAGTGCAGAGCGCTATGACAGCACTCTTCCACTTCAAATTGTGAATTCTTCTCAATTGATTCGTGTGTCTGAATTCTTGTGTGGATTTAACTATTCTTCTTCAGACATCAGGTTGCGTTGGATGCAACGTTATACTAGTGTCACGCCTCAGCTTGGTATTGCAACTTGGTCTCTAGACAACATTACTGTTACTATTTGGAATGGAAGTTGTAAATGGACATCTTTTAAAGAAACTTTTGAAAATGAATCAAATAGAAGGTTTGCAAGTGTCTGTAATGCTGTTATTGCTATTATTATTATTATTATTATTATTATTATTGTCTTTGCAGTTCTATTCTTCATGGGGGCATTATACAAAGCCAAGATAATAATATACTTTATTTTGATCAATTTTCACCTAACTCTCCTCGAAGATCCCTTATTATAAAAAATCTTGATTTTATAAATAGTAACTCATGCATAAATGAAATAGGTAAGATAATCACCCAATAGAAGGAGAGTTGTTATGTGTGTATATAATACAAGCACTACATTCTTTATAAATTGAGTACTAGTATGGCCATGAGTACTAGTATGGCCACGGCACAAATGATGAGTGATGGTCATGAATTGAACAAATGTAGTTCTATTCACATTTATACATCTTTAATAGTATTATAAATTACAAATATATATATAGGTCTGTCTTAAATACATTTAGAAAGCCCTGCATTTAATAAGTTATCACCTTTAGATTTTATGAAACTCCAGTGTAAGTTTTTAGCAGCATAGTGGAGACAGTATTTTGACAGCATGTTTTTTAAGTATGTATAGCTATTTAGCAGGATGCTAAATATAAAGATGTTTAGTAGATACTTGCTGGCTGATATAATGTGTGAGATACAGTTGGTTGCCCAGGCATTATTCTACCAACATGTATGACTAATGTGCAACATTATACTCACTGACTTGTATAAGTGCACTTGTGATTTTATTTTGTTTTGCTCACTTGAAAATTACATTTTCTTCAGCTGTACTTTTTCCTAGAACGCTGTCAATTGCAAGTTGACACAATAGAGAAAAAGTTAGGTTTTTATGCTCACATTAGCACACTTGATGACTCAATGAAAAGGGAGTTGAATCAGCGGTAGCTAGTAGGAATTCTAATTGTTTCCCTATAAAATTTAAAAATTGCAATTTTGAACTCATATGTAATTATATGGCATAGCAATCAATGAATGCTTGCAATCAATAGATATGAGAATTTCAGGAAAGTGTTTGTATCATATTAGATGAAACTATTTCTACTGAAAGTTGTTCAGGATTCAATATTAATAGTGAGTGCACCATAGGAGCAGTGAACTGTTCTCTTATGTGCAAGCCTGGATACAGGCCAAAAGGATTATCATGTCAAGGTAGGTCTGTAATCAATATAATGATTGTAAATGACGGAGGTTTAATTCTTGTTGTTGCTACATTAAAATTAAGTAGTGGCCCTGAGGAGAACCCCTTGTTCGGCACATAATATTTACTAATCGAGCATTTGGAATGAAAAATATACAAGCTCTTGCTCATGTTCATTGTATCACAATTTTTCCAGCATGTCTTTTCGTTTAACCTATGTGTGCAAGTAATTTCTAATTAAAAATCTTATTTTATATGCATGTTTGGCAATGTATGAGAAATGCAAACCCCTACTTTTTCTTTTAATAGTCCTACTTTTCTATCCTAACTATATCATTATGCCAATACCAATGACTGAATTAATTGGTAGCTTATATTGTTTACAGATATAGATGAATGCATGGAGCAATCTCACAATTGTCATTATTCTGCCATATGTAAGAATACTATTGGAGCATTTTCTTGTTCATGTCCATTTGGAAAGATACTGGATGCACAGAATAAATGTAAAACACAGTCAGAAGTGTTAAGTAAGTTTTTGGTTGATGTGATCGATGTTACATGAGTTCAGCAAATGTGCTTTCAGATAAAACATTAAGTCACCACATAGAAGTCAAATGCTTTATTTCAGAGTGTGATGGAGACTATTGGAATGCTTCACTTTATGATTGCTGTGTGTTGGACGTAAATGGATACTATTATGCCTTTCATTCTGATACAGCCTCACAAAAACAGTGCCATAAGTGCAAAGGTGAATACAGTATAACATTAGATGAGGAATACTATAATGGTAGTAGTTTGACTCCAATATGTTTTAAAGTTTAAATTAAACTGAATGATTAAGGATTCATTAGCACTGTGTTATTGTACTAAATTTTATGTATTAAATGGTGAAGCAATATGCTATTAAATGTCACTGTCTGTAATCATGTAGTAAGGGCAAGATAAAACCATATTATTGTATGTAATATATGCACATGTTTTATGTTTATGTTATAACTGTCTTTTTATTTTCTTTCCTTTTTCTTAATATGTAGTATTTGGTTGGCTTCAAGACACATACAGAAATTTTGAAAGTATAAATTTACATAGGCTTGAATTAGGTTACAGAAAAGGAGAATGTGATATGGATATGGATATAACCTTTGATGTGATCCCTGTTGATGGTCCTGGAGATACAGGTATGTAATAAAGAAAAAGACAACAGCAAAACAACAGCCTGACTTGTAAAGTTAAAACTACTCTTGATGAAAGAGAGAACCAATTTGCATGAAATTTGGATTTCTAAATATATCTCAATAGTTTCATATGTTATGTAATTAGACAGATGACACAGGAACATTCAAAGGCATTATGACAATTATCATGTGAATGCATATATTGCCAAGCAAATTGTATGAATTCCAATGCTTCAATTACATCTCATATAGTGGGAAAACATATCATGGCAAGAAACTTTTAAAAGCAATGTCAACACAAACAAAATCAGTCTTGATATACTGCTAATAACATATGTCATCAATAAAAGACACAATAGAGAAAATTATAGATATATGAAATTTAGTTTTAAATGACTAAAAAAATTATGATTAAATCAAAGTGTACAGCATATAATAACTATTAGATGAATTATCTCTCTTTCACAGTCAAAAATAGATTTTTATTCATTCATTAAGCAGTGATTCCCAAGATTACTGATTTGTTGTTGTTGTTGTTTTTTGTCAACAACTCTAAGGAACTAATTTTTTTTAAACTTATCTTGAAATGGATGGAGGAAGTGTAGTATAGATTGTATGAAAACAAAATTTATTGGTTCAACAAATTATGTGGCCTTTCTGAGAATTTGTTCTACTTATATCATATTAGGAAGTTAGCTAATAACATTATGCTTAATATCTTGTGCAGCTATACAAAATAATTATAAATTAGATTAAATATACAGTTCAGTTGTTAATCATATTTTTGTAATTTAAATTGTAATCTATAATTCCTAAAAAAGATTTCAGACATTTCAGCAATAGACATCTTTCACTAGTGACAGTGATAATAATACCCCAATCATGCAATAGCTGAAACATCTGATAGTGTAGCTTAGAGGAATCTTTTATTTTATTGTCAAGGTCACTGATTAGATTGAGAGGAAAAAAATACTGTGCAAATTTTAAGCACCTAAATTATTTCTAACTTAATTATTTTTGACAGGTGCAACACTTTCCAAGGACTATGAAGTCTTAAATCAAGTAGTACTATTGAATCATCCCATATACATTCGATTTATTGCTGATCAAATTGCACTAGAGACAAATGAAACCTTAGAAATACATCTGAGACCTAGATCTGAAGCTCAGCTACCTGAAGGACTTTTTTGCAGCACTATTAACTTGATTATATATGATTCGGACAGTAAGTTAACCATATTATTATTCAATGTGATTATAATAATAATATTCAGGCAATGACATTATTAGTCTTCATTATAATTTGTAAAACAGACTTAACAAAAAATAAGAAGCTGGAACCAAGTAACCTGAGATTAAATCAATTACCACTTGATTTGTTCTAAAAAATTCTGCTTCTTAGTTCAGACAGTTAATGGATGCACAGAGTGTTGTACATTAATCTAGAGAGTAACACTTAAATAGATTCAATTTTCACATAAAATTGTTTTAAAAAAGAAGCATGTAGTGAATATATAATATGAGTACAAAATTTAGCTGATGGAATTCCAATTCAGTAGTAGCAATACTTGAAATATGCTTCATGCTAATTATGCTATCTTTTCAATGGTACATTAAAAACGAGAGAGTATATATTTTTGAGCACCATGTTTTTTTGTTTTTTTTATGTCTGGGCATTACAAGTGGTACAGGAAATTTACTTTTTCTTATTGTCTGGTTTAGCTGTGGATATGTATTTTTCTCAAGAGCTATATGAAGCTAAGGAAAACGAACGCTTGGAAGTTAGATTAGAGAAGAGTAAACGGATTGCCAGACCAGTTTCTCTTCGAGTCACTCCAATGAGTGTAGATGACATAGTTCCAGCTCATCTCCTTAATGCCACATCACAATCTGTATGTCCATACTCATGTTCCTGTGACTGTTCTATCAACATTGTGTCTGGTATGTTTTACATAAATGAGTAACCAAAGATGACATTGTAGTGTATTTCTGATCATATGGATGATTACATGTACAATACATACAGCTTACATTATGTCACTTTAATAAAACAATTTTATTGAAAATCAGTCACTTAATGTTCTTCAGATGATGACGACATGGAATTGGAGGGAATCCCAATAAACATTCCTCAATATGATCCTTATTCTCCCAATAGAGCAACAAGTATGTTTTATACTACATACTTATTTTCACTTTCTATTGTGTACCAATAAATGTGTCAGCATATTATATGTTACAGACCAATTTCAAATTACAAGCCCGTTTTAAAATGGTTTGGACCATTTTAAAACAGGCCAGCCTGTTTTAAAACAGCCTGGCTCCAAACTAGCCTCAATGTTGCTGGTTGGCTGACAGTGGTGATGTACTATTAAAACCAAGCAGGTTCACCTGAAAATCAGGCTGGCTCCTAACTAGACATTAGATGCAAACTCTGCTCTGGTATAAAAGAACACACAAGGGTGTAAATAATTAGCCTACTGTTAGTTAAATCCCATGGAGAAGGAGTTTGAACAGTTTCTTTTGGATCAGTTCCCCACAGATTGTAAGAGAGGAACTAATATGCATATTTTAATCTGTTGTACTATCATAGTATGCAAGTCAGACTTACAGAGGATGAATTTAAGAATTATATTAGCCTTCTCTCTAGACCTATTTCCATGTATAGAAAATGTATCAAACATAAGCAAATGTACTGCATAATATATTTTTTTCATTTGGGTTAGGTGAAATCATGGCTTTTTACATCTATCTCTTGACTTGTTTCACACAAATATCTATGAAGTAGATATCAATATATATAGAGATTGGGAGTTCTAATAAACATTTACCATACTACAGTATGTAGCAACTGTTTATTTAATATAAAATAAAATTAAAATTATAAATTATTGTTGCTATAAATCATTTAACTTTCATAAGATACAGGTAAACTGGTAGACGATTATATTTTGTTCCAGTTATTTTTAAATTTACATTCTGATAGGTTCCAATATGCTTTATAAAATAATCAGTCAAATACAACTTATGCAAGATTGAATTAAGTAATAAAAATTAAATTAAGTTATAATTCCTACTAGACTATAATAAAAATAACTGGTATAATCTGTACCGTCCAACCCTCTCCCTCATAGTATAAGTACACATTCATTCTGTTTATATCCACTGCAAATCCCAAATTCCTTTTCCTGCTCACTAGTTAACTTTGCCAGTAGGTGATTATATAAACAAACTTATATGTATGACTAGTAAAATAGCTAAACATTTTAGTAGCATAGCATGAGTAGGTTGAGAGTAAAATACAGTATATTTATTTTATGTATACATTCTATAAAATTTATTATTTCAATAATTGAAAATATTTCACATACACTTATAGAACAAGAAGACTTCATTGGAGATACTGTTCTAGCAACCTTTTATGCAGATGATTCTTCTGAAGATCCTCAAACTGAAGCTCTGGCTTACATTAATATAGTGGATGATAATATAAATGAAGCTAGCCAAGTTTTTATTTTAAAGTTGGACTATGAAGATAATCAATTCATTTCAGATATATTTCTTAATAAAAGACATCTGTCACTTGCAAAAATACAGGATAATGATCGTAAGTGTATATAGCAAGTCATAGAAATGAATGAAATGTCGGAATGTAAGTACGATAGTACTGAATAAAGAATTAAAATGTGGGAATACTTAAAATCCATTCATACAGTCAATATTAAGCCTAGAGTTAAGTTTGCCATTCCTGAAAGGATGCTTTTTATGCAGGTTTACTCCTGATAAGCATGTTAAGGACATGAATTATTTCCATGTTAACTCTGATAACTATATCGTATTCTTAATTATGCCATTTGTTGTCCCTTTAGGAATTAGAATAGGATTTTCCAATACAGTTTATCGGATCTTAGAGTCTAAAATGGCATCTAACCTACCAAAAATTATAAAGGAAGATAATCGTTCTACAGAGCAAACATTTTTTGTTTCTATTGTAGCCAGAACATATTCTGATGAGTATTATTTTTCAGCTACAACATCTGAAGGAGATAACTGTAGTAGAAAAGATTTGTCTTTGAATGAGCATTTGGACAGGATAAATATTTCTCCAGATCTAGAAGAATATTCTGTATATTTAAGCATACAAGATGACTCCTTTGCAGAAGGAAATGAGACATTTTACTTGAGTCTCTTGAAACACCCATCATCTCCAACATTTGATTTTCCTATAAGAAGTTTTACGGCTTCTGAAATAATTATTATAGACAATGATGGTAAGAGAGAAGCATGACTAGCTCACACAACTTATACAATTTAACATGATCACCTTACACCTTCTATTTGTAGCACTCTGTATTGTAAAATTGTTTGTGGTACTTGTATTTAGATATTGTGATTGGATTTGAAAAAAATTATACAATTATTTCTGAATCAAATAAATCAGTCCTGGTCTGTCTATGTTATCAAAATCCAGACTTTCATAAAGAAAGTGAAATTAGATTTGAAATTGAAGTAATAGTAAATATCACTAATGGAACTGCAAGTGAGTTGATAGGTCAAAATTATGGAATTTGACAAACCTGTTTTATCCCAAATTATATACTTGAAATCTGCCACTCAGCTGATGACCCTTTGATATTTTTTATTTAATAAGGCAAGCAACACATTTATCAGAGCAGTACACATGAATTATATTAATTTATAAAATTCTGACCCTTCATAAAAAAATAGAATGATTTTTTCTCAATCAAGTTGGTCTAAATAAAAGCAAAGGTAAAGTGTGAAAAAAATCTCAGTTGTTGCTGGAGAATCAAACCCAGGACCCCAGCTTTAGCCACCAGTGTTCCAGCCACTGATCTATGACAAAGGTCAAAACTTGATAATTGTAGACGATAAAGCCTTCTCGATTATGGTTCCTCTCTGGAGGGGGAGGTGTTTCCGGCCGACACCAAAAAGGTGTTCTGATGACACATAATTGGTAGTCTGTTGAGTAAGTGATACTACTCAATAGTATAAAGGTAAAATGTGAAGGCCTTGGAAGTTGTGGATTGTTGTAGCTCCGTGGCTAGAGCACTGGTAGCTAAAGCCAGGAGTCCTGGGTTCAATTCCCCGCAACTACTTAGATTTTTTCACATTTTATCTTTGCTTTTATTTGCTTTTATTGGAAAGGTTCATTTATACATTCACTTTATTAGCACTACTTTTGATGCTATGATAGTAAGGGTAATAAAATTTATTGTAAGACACCTCACAGTTTTGTAATCTCAAAAAAAAAAGACAACAAAAACAACAACAACAACAACAACAACATAATGTTGCTTATAGTAGACAATTTTATTTAGTAATGATGATCCAACAGATTGGATGGGTAATTACTGTACAATGAAAAAATTACTAGCAAGTTATATATATTATATATATAATATAGCTAGTGGTGTGCTTGTGCACAAATGTCAAGTGAGCCTGTAGTTGTAACTTTAAACTACAAGTGGATAATCTTAAATCTGATAATGGTTGAATTTTACTTTTTCCTGAGGCTACAGCACTATCTAGTCAAAATACAACAACAAATAACATGTATTTAATATACTGCTTTACCCTATTAAGTTCTGTAGTTCCATTTTAACATTACAAGTGTATAGCTATTCCTTATCTCTATATTCAGGAGTAATGATAGCTTCTGTAGTACAACTTTAGCTGTTCTTACCACTGGCAAGGCTTTGTTTCATACTGTATCTGTAGAATATTATGTATGCGCAGCCATTGACCTTTAATTTTGGCTAACAAATATGAAATAACTTTCTTACCTAGACAAACATTACCATCTTTACAATTGAAGTCGTTCTGACCGTCAAAATAGTGACCAGTTTAGCTCCTGATAAAAAAAGTACTCTGCTACTAAGAAACAGCAGAGTTTGAATTTCTAGTCTGGTAAAGAGTTGGCAATACCATGGTAACAGTTTGCTGCCGGTTTTTGTAACTTGAAAACCCCCGAGTATTTTCAAGTCATTACCACACAGTTTTTAGCCTAACTCTAAAGGAAGACTTGCTTACTGCTGTGGGGGCAAGTGAAAAGGGTGTGTTTTTTTAAGAGCAAGAATGAACTGCATGTGCATTTAAAGGGCATATGTACAATCCATACATATGTAATACATCAAACATTACCCAATTTTCAATTGTCCACTCCTATCTTGCTTGCTTCGCTTGCTCGATAATTATATTCTACATATGATAACTAACAATTTATTGTATATTTGTAGATACTGTTGAAGACTTCAACAGTCCCACGAGCAAGGCTTTGTCTATTATGATTAATGAAAAATATCCTCATAGATGTATTTCACTTAATATTACACAGGATACAGTGCAGGAAAGCCAAGAATACTTTACAGTGAATATTACCAGAGCAGAAATAGTCAATACCCCAAAATATAACCAGATAATGATGATCAAGTTAGAGCCTGCTTCTACTGTTGTTTTTATTGAAGATGATGATAGTAAGTCAAGGCCACAAAGTGTGACTTATTCAGTTCATGACTACCTGGGATATCTTAATTTCTGCTATGTATTGATCCACAATTGTGTGCTTATATAAAAAGCAAATAGCTATGTTGTTAATTTGAGGTTGATGTAATTTTTTTAGTAATTTTTATTGGGTTTACTCCTGACGAAGAAGGAATAATAAATGAAAAAAATAAAGTAATAACTATTTCAATCAAAATATCTGGAGCTCAAATTTCAAGTCCAATTGTAATTAGGGTCTTCACCCAAGATAATTCAGCTCAAGGTAAAAATGTGGCATATGTCGTGTTCAAAAACATCTTACAATTTTTAACATTATACTTATTATATTTTGTCAGAGTCATCCGATTACATTTTTCAACCCACTGAACTCACATTCAAAGCCAGTGACAATGTTCAGATTCAAAGCATTTCTATAGAAATTGTAGATGACACATTGATTGAACTACCTGAAAATTTTTATGTCAAGTTCAAAGTTATATCTAATCAAAGTCCAAGTCTTCTAGAATTACAGAATTTCTTTACAGTTATAATAATTAGTGATGATGGTAAGATGTGAACAACAAAAGAAGATTACATTTGGAGTGGTAGTTTATAATTTGAATGTGCTAATTTTTCTTGCTTCATGTTATATGCTGTAGTGTGAGTTGAAATGCTATATGGTCAATTTAAGTCATGCAGTTGTGTAACACCAACATTTGTGCTAGTTGAGTCTTATGCCCAGTTTCATTCTATTTATTTTTGTAGATGTCAAATTGCAATGCTTATTATTTATTGTAGTTCTTGGTGCAAATATACAAGGGCGTCCTTTGATAGATCATGATATCATCTATTTTGAAGATATAGGCACAAACTATTCCACAGGACTTACCTGCAATGGCATAGTAAGCGATATTTGTTGTTCTGATTTTGAAGAGCCATTGACTTTAAAAGAGATAAATGGAAGTGAACCAAATGGAAATGGAAGTTGGATATATCCCAGTGGCAAATATGTAAGAAGACCCTGTGGCACTTGTGAAGATGTGATGATAGAAACCTTTAGTATATTCAGAACTGAGAATGCTACCATTCTTTATCGAAATGAAAATGCCACCAATAATGTTTCTGGAATTTATAGATGTGAAATCCCTCTAGCAATAACTGTCCCTCACTTCTACTATATAGGAATCGCAGGCAAAAGTAATGGTATGTCTTCTAACTCATCAATATAAATACAGCTTTCTAATTCATTGTCTGTAGTCAATGAAATAGCAAGCTATGTTTATAGTGCAACTAGCTAAATCTAATATATGGAGGAAAAAAATTATATATTGAATTTACATATTCTTCTAGTATTAGAAATCATAACTAGGGGCTACTTGACCGTAGCTTAGATTTCTTGCTTACATGTTGATAAACCTAGAGGTGAGGTAGCCAACAGTTATTTGTTATTCCATCTTTTTAATTTTTTTAATTTTTTTCAGGTGTCACTTTAAAATTGAAGCAGAATTTAACATATTTAAATTTTCCCAATTCAATATTGCTTCACTACCAAACCATTGGTGCCCCTGTTGCTAAAACGGAATGGATACTAAATGGTGAAGAAATTAAAACTGGTGAAAATGTTGTGGAATCTAAAGTAGTCCTTGACTACGTTCATGTGGTATATAAAATCAGCCTCAATATTACAAATGCTGGTGATGGCACAGTTTTTGGTCAATACACAGTTATTGCTGCAGTTGCTAATAATATCAGTAGTGTTAGTGCATCAATTGAGGTCAAAGGTAAGTATTTTGGAAAAGTGTATATATCTGTTAGGTAGAACCTGGAGTAATAGGAGGGTTTGTAGTAGCAAGCGATATTATTACTATACTGAAGAATGAATGAACTACAATAATATGAAGCTTTGGATGAAAGTGTCAGGATGCATGCAAAGTGTTAATAGAAGGTGTATTCATATGAAATAATGGGCTTTGTATAGATCAGTTGTTCAGGATGTAGACCTTGAAGGTTATTGAAGTGTAATTATAGTAATCATCAGGTCTAATTGTAACTAGCAATTTAAGTTGTAATTTCTCAGTAATTTTCAGGTAATGTGTTTTTACAGATATTTGTGATGGGAACTTCATTTGTTCTGGAAACATGACAGCGAACATTCCAGGTAATTCTGTTTGATGTTCATAGATATGGTTATAAATACATACTATTAATGGTAGATGACACTTGTGACATGGAAGAGGAAGAAAACTGTACTTTTAAAAAACAAATATGTATCAGAGAGAATGACATGGCCATTTGCACTTGTGAGCAAGGATCTGTGGAAATATTTGACAGATGTTACAGTAAGCTCTAGAGGAATACATACTACGTATAAATTCACATATATTATGTATATATTAAATGTTATACTGAGGTTGAGTTATGGAGTTGCTCACACTGCAACCATAATATTTCATATGAACAATACAAATTTTTATTATCCTAGCTTGAGATAGCTCAATTAGAATCTACTACAAAGCGCTTAAAATGAGTAATGTTTCACTAATACTTTCTTACTTTTTTAGTCATGTGCATGCTGAATTTTTTAAAAATTAAAGTAATAAATTCTCTTGGCCATCAAAAAATGAAAAAAATTTCTGTACAAGTTATCCTGCTGTTTGCAGAACATAGCAGAAGAAGCAGATTATGTATACTGTCTAAAACTTCACAATCAAATTTAAGTATTACAGGTAAACATTTCTCCATTTTCTTGTCAACGACTAATAAAATAGATGTACATATTGTGGACTGGACTTCATTGGTCTTATGGAGGGGGGGGGGCTAGTTTGTAAGTATTATGGTTTTCAAATTAAACTCACACTTATTATAGTATAGTCCCATTAATTGGCTTTTTTTTACATATGCATGTTGTATAATGGATTTTCTATGTAGGTACTGTGTTAGTAGCCTGGGGAACAGCAGCTGCCTTTATGGGATTTCTTATTATGCTTACTAGTATAGTTGCCTCTGTGATCTGCTATTTTCATAGGAAGAAGGAATCCACCAGAGAAATGTAAGTTAATAAGTGTCATTATATTAATTGCATTCATCCAGAGAATATATCATAGAGCAGGCTAGCAGTTTATAGTTGGGCTCCAAGATGCTGTTAGATCTTATAAACTTGTTTGGCATAGCTATATGCTGTATGCAGCAGTATTATTCGAACTTGAATATCTATTGTTCAATAATCAAGTCACAAAGAGAATAGAATGCAAGTCTTGTGTGTTGTGTGTTACAGGTAATGCTTAGCTAAAGAAAATATATGAATTTGTAGTTGTTTTTTAGGCTTCCAGTTTATTTCATTAGTGCAAGTTTTATTTTAGGGTTAGACTCGAAACCGTGTGATACTTAAAAAAAAGAAATGCTTGTTTTTTTTTTCAAGTTACTCCCTCAGCCATATGTAAAAAAAACAAACTTGGACAATTTTTCTTAGCTGAGTGCTTTTTGTCAGAAGCTAATGGTTCAGTTGTCATCAGAATAGTCTAAATAGATACTATAAAAGCTACCACATAACTAGTGATGTGCTTGAGCACAAATAGCGAGCGAGCCTAAAAAATTACACTATTGTTAAACGTTTGATTTAAACTTCTAATACTCCAGCTACTAAAAAAAAAAGTCTAGTTTTTTTATGTATACGGTAAAGGGATTTCATTGCTATAGTAATCACTCCCTGCAACTATTTTAATTGAAAAAAAAAGAAAAAAAAAAGAGCAACAAAAAGCAAGTCACACTATTTAAACGTTTTCTTTGTGATATTAGTTGTAACACACTATATCATCACACAATTGAACATACCTACACATGGCTTACCTTCACGAGTAGTTTAGTGGTCAATGAATTTTCAAGTAAATACTGTTGCCTAGGGCTTATAACAACTTACCACAGACACTGCCTTGAATGGAAATGGAACTCAGGTAAATTTTTGTATTTTAACTGCATCTGTAAAAGAATTCAAAGTGGTAAACAATTCAATTTCTAGGGTGATTATGGGTAATGATCGATGATAAATCAGAAGAATCTGTTTAGTGAAATTTGGTACGGGGTTGAATGCAGAGCTAACACAAAAATACACGAGGGTCAAAGTACAACATAACATACATACATATATAAACAAACAAATATCCCCGATTTTCAATTGTGTTACCCCTAAGTCGAGTCTCGCTTGCTCGCCAATAAATGGACTAAAGGAAGCCTTTCTAAACTAGGAGTACAGGAGCTAAACATTAATTATCAGGCAATATATATAATAGCTATAGCCTTTTTGTTACTTTGACATACAGATCTTGCAATAGCAAACAAGTTAATAGCAGACTAATAAAAATAGGGTAAAGGGTCTTTAATACCAGGTTACCATTAGCTGCAGGTTGTTGTGACTTGAAAACGAGTATTTCTAAAGAATTATCGCACAATTTAACCATATCTGTAGTACCAGAAGAAACTGGAGGCAAGGGGAAAAAAGAAAAAAAAGAAAAAAGAAAAAAGGAACTGCATGCACGTATCATCCACACACACATATTTATATAACTCAATTCAGTTGTCCACCCCTAATACTGTCTCGCTCACTTGCCAACAATACAATAGACCCTCTTTTATAAAACCCTATTAATTTATCCCATAATTACAGAAATGTTCGCAATGTTTAATGGTAGTTACTGTATTTCTCCTGCAGTTCTCACTTTTTACATTTCTTTATGTCATTAGATTTGTAATTCATCAAAAAACTAGAAAAGGTAAGGATTTTATCATATACAGTAGATATACTGGAGTCCAAACTATGTTTAATGTGTTTGTTATTTAGCAAAGTCATTTGAAGATGAGATGACCAAAAGTTATGTCCATGATCCTCTTGTAGAAAGTTTACCAAAAAAATTATTCATTCCTCGTAGTACACTGGAAATTGGTGAATCCATTGGACAAGGTATTAAGAAATTTAGATATAACAGTTTGGGCCTAATAATGTGTTATGTAACTTTATATATGTGACTCAAACTGTAGTAATTCAAGTAATCTATCATTATGTAGGTGAATTTGGTATTGTCTACAAAGCTCACTTAATGAAAGACTTCAGCTTACGAGTTACAAACACTGTTGCTGTCAAAACATTGAAGGGTGAATTATATAAATATTGTATTGTAACACCACCTGATTAATATTTTATTAACACCTATCAGGATTCCACGATGATGATCTCATTAATGAAATGTTAAAAGAATGTGTAAAAATGCTGGACTTTAATCATCCCAATGTGCTCACTCTTCTCGGAGTCTGTGTTGATGGTGGGCCAGCTCCATATATCGTGATGCCGTTTATGGCTAATGGTAGTCTACTGACTCATTTAAAGAGATACAGACATGAATTTCTGCTCCCCATTGATCATACTGATTCAGATGAGGTAAAAAATTTCTTTTACAAATCGAGTTGTTAGACACAGGAAATGGTATGAAGTTAAATATTTTTAATGCATGTTTGTTTGAACTTGTTTTTACCAGTGAAAAGGTTAACCTTAAACTTACAATGGAGTACAGTAACATTACTTAAAATCTGAATATAAAACATCCTTTTAAGTGCTGAAGACTTATATTCCCTTAGAATTAAATTGAAACATATGATAAGAACCATCTTGATTTGTTGTTGTTGCTAAGGACTATATACTGTATGTAATCAGACACCTTTGTGACAGCTATTGTTTCGTGACTTCCAATGTTTTTGCTCAGGTTAAAGAAACTATGATGAAGTTAATGGACATGTGCATCCAAGTAGCTAAAGGCATGGAATATCTTTCTAGCAAAAAATTGATTCACAGAGATCTGGCTGCAAGAAATTGCATGTAATTTGAGTGCCTAATATATTATCTCAGAACAATTAGTTGTATTTATCATTTTTTTTAAAGGATTGACACAAATTACATCATTAAAGTTGCGGATTTTGGATTGTCCGTCAATCTTGGAGCTAAAGACTATTTTCGTCAAAATGAAAAAGGAGGAGTCAAGTTGCCTATAAAGTGGATGGCCATGGAATGCTTGACTGATTCTGTTTTTTCAGAAAAGTCTGATGTGGTAAAATTGCGACTTAAAATTTTAAACTACTATTTGTTCATTACGTTAGTTTAATTATCTCCCTTTAGTGGTCATTTGGAGTTACATGCTGGGAAGTTTTTAATGGAGGAAAGACTCCACATGCTACTATTCATCCTATGAACCTATTGCAATTACTGGAGGAGGGTTATAGAATGGAAAAACCATTGAACGCATCTTGTACAGATGAAATGTGAGCAACCAATAGTTTGAAATATTTCTATATAGCTGTATAATTACATGTATGCATAAAAATGAAGTAATAATTTAATAGTGGCATAAATCTATTTCCACATCATTTAGTTGAAATATGTGCACTGTGCAGATATGTATAGATAGCAAAAAGAAACGTGTGCTATAGTTTTTGTCGCACTAAAAGTGCTAGCAATGTTCGGGACTAAGATCTTGAGTTTCAAAGTTTAGGGTCCTCAATTTTTTATCATATCACACACATTTAATTTTCAGCAGATCCAAACTATTTGTTGACACACCAAATCCTAATTATATAATGAATTATCATTACTGTACAGGTACTGCATAATGTGTCAGTGTTGGAAAAGAAATCCACAAGATAGACCCACTTTCTCTAACCTGATCCACACCTTGTCTCACTCACTGGGTTCCAAGGCTGGATACTTAGATATTGGTGCCTTTATTGACCAAAGTTCAAGATATCTTCCAACTGGGGCTAGGACGCTATCCGTTTCAGATAGAATGCTAGTCTGTAGTGAGGAAATTGATCCAATTGGAAGGAGAAGACTTGGTACATCCAGTTGGTCACTGCATTCACTGCATATATTGCGCCAGTCGAATCAGAATATTTATATATCTTCGCCATAACAGTAATTAATCACAAACAGATGTTATTAGAACAATACCAACAACATTTTATTATAAAGTTATTTCGATATTGTAAAGTTTATTTGAATATGCTGCTGTCACACCACACTTTCACATTAATTATAGCAGTCAATACAATAATTATGAGAATAACACTATATAGCTAGATACAAAAAGGAATAAATATATAGACAATTGCACCACATTTTTGTATGGCTACCTGAAAATTTTTGAAATAGCCTAGACGAATCACCTATTTTAAAGCAGATAGAATAACTGTAAATTTGCCCAAGAATACAATGCATATATTTTGGATGAAATGAGAGTTAGATGGGCTTTATTTTGAAATGAAGTCCAATCAAGCTAAACACGAGACACTTCAAGTCCTGTACCAAATAGTAAAACATCCTCATACCATCTTCATCCCTGCAACAAACAAAAAATGTTTGAGTCAAGAAAGGAGTACCAGCTTGCATGTACAAGGATTGACTGGATGCTGAATGCATATAAATGTCAAATTAAACAGGAGATTGAGGAACTACAGAGGGAAGGGACAATAAAAAAGGGAACCTTTTCCCCTTTTCAGAATTTAGCACTTCTTCCAACTCTTTAATGCTTATACATTCTTACTTGGAGTTCTTGCAATCCATGAGTGAACCGATTTTGGAGGTGGTGAATGAAATGTGGTTATTGCCCATTACTATCTCTAACTCCTACAAAAAAAAACAAAAAAAAAAAACAGAAAAAAAACTACATATGTGTGTATATATATATAATATTTGTTCCACCCTAGATATCTTCACAAAGATATTTTTAGGCGACATTGTTATTTCATGCTGTATTGGCAAGCTCATAACCCTAGTAGTTACAGCAACCAGCCAAGCTCAACTCTTTTCCAGGTTATTACAGCTACCTTCCACCAGTGTAGCCTACCTAAGGGTCAGAACAGCTGCTAAAGTAACTGCTGGGGGTTTGGAGAAACCCCTACAGCATGGTAGTGAAGATACCTAGGGTAGAATAAACCACTTATTACACTTGGCAGAGTGATTTGCCTCTGGTTATTGTAGACTGTGGAAACAGGAGTGGCAGGGACAAGGGAAAGTGATCCATCTGGGGAGAACTTACTTTATCCATAAATAAACAAAGACAGAGTCTCTGGCTTTCTAGAATCAAAAGCAAGACCTTGAACCAAGTAGGTATCCCAATATCCATGATTGCTCAGAACACTTTGTGTCTGGGAAACATGCCAAGCTCTGTTACAGTTCTCATCAGTTGGAGAAGTCTTTATGCTGTAGTAGACAAGAGCGCACTGCTATAGACTTGCTGAGCGAAACTCCAAAAAGAGGAAGGCTACCATACTTGTTCAGCAAAAATTAAAAAAGATGTTGGATTCTGATAATACAGTTGAAGAAACAAGTTATTTTTTGAGAAAGCTACACCAACAAGTGAAAGTCATATTGAAGCAATTGTGAGCATGGTGTTTTAGAAGACAAAATTAGAGGTTTACAGACTGAACTGAAAATGGTGAGTGCAACATTATATGAAGAGGTGAAGAGACTAAACAATGAAATTGAAACTATTGTTTTGGCCAAAGAAGTTTTGTGAAGAACAATGACAGACTTCTATACTATACTGATCTATCTAACTGGGATATGTTACATGCCCTGTTTCTTATAGAGCATTCCTTGATGAAGCGATCAGTGTTAAGTTCCTTTCAACAATTATGAATTGTTCTTATGCGATTACAGTTTAATCTTGCCTGCCAGGATCCTGCGTACAGGTATAAGGTACTTCCACTATTAGTCGTAGTTTTCACTCCATTCTTGACATCTTGTATTTAGAATTGAAGCTTTTAATTCTGTGGCCAGATAGAGATACCTTAAAAAGAACCATGCCTATGGAGAGTAGGCAGTATTGCTCAAGCTGTGTAGTCATTGATCGGGACTATCTAGCAAGTGGAAGACTTGTCCCTGAAGCAAGTTATCAACCGACCACATTCAAGTAGATTCTTGAAAGGGTAAGACCTACTAGTAAGTATCCATCTGACAGAGTCCTGGACAAAGCGCTGGTCAACAGGTTGCTGCACCACACGTCTTCCTGTGTCAATAGACTTAGTAAGGGTTGTAAGGCCACACGTATTATATAACTATCCAGATCCTCTGTATACAACGTGTCTTGCCTTCAAGACATGTCCTAGCTAGTTTCAGTAACCCTGAACCAGACAGAAATAACTGAACTAATATTGCATAAGAAAGATTCAGGTTGGATATAACAGTAAGCAATTGCAATGATTGATAGATAGATGTACGAACAAAACTGAAACACTAAGAATAAATGTTAAAAGAGTAAACATGACAACATATAAACAATAAAATGCTGGTGTTCGACGAACATCGCCAAAGAACGACGATGGTGTAAATGTACTGACTATGACATATACTGTATTGCTATTGAGTATGACGGTTAAAGTAGGAAACGTTATTGTTGAAGCCTGAACAGTCATTATTGACTGCTTCGAGATCTTTGCTAATAGAGTGACCAATTTACTTCCCAGACAGACATATTCACCTTACAAGCACCATTATACTGTTAAGTATTTAATGGGAATAACTACACAAGGAACTGTTACTGATGGTTGGAGTGGAAGGACCAGCAACAAATATTAACAGAGCATAGTAATTTTCTACAAAATTTAATTCCTGGTGATACCATTTTAGCAGATCATGGTTTTGATAAATGATTCTGTTGGCCCAGTGTTTACTAAAGAAAAAAACAATTCAGTGCAATAGATATGGAACAAATAAGAAGCATAGCGAATGTCATCACTTATTGTGGAAAGTGTCATTGGCAAATTCAAGAAAAATATTCTAAGTGCAACGCAGCCAATAGACTTCATTCAAAAGGAAACAGTAACAAATCCAGATAAAACTGAGTGTGTTTCATGTGGATTGATAACTTATGTGATTCAGATGTTCCTTTTGATTAAATTCCATTTTTAAAATTTAAATTATATATGATTTTACAATAAGAAGTACATAATGAGACAAATGTTGGTTGTAATGGTTTAGCTACATACATTTTTTTGCCTTACTTTATCCGTAAGTAATAGCTTGATAAGTGGTGAATTTTTCTCAATTACTTCATGCTCACAGCCATAGCGAGTTGCTGCATTTTAAAACTTGATAGTTCAGCATAGCGCATACTAATAATTAAGCTTTTTGAGTGTTTTGCAGAATTAGTGTGACACACAGCTTTAAACTGGGAAGCAGTAATTCTGCCTGCACACATTTCTGCCACAAATGTGATTGTGCTTGGGATCGTGTAAGACTTTCAGCTTTGTCTACCTCAATGGCTATTGTTTCACCCACTAATTCCAGATAATTCTTTCATAGGTATTTGCGTTTACATAGGCAGTTAAACACTGAAGAAGACGACCATCAGCAGCTTTAGGAATATACTTGGTTGAATGTGGCTCTACCAGAAATAGTTGGCAACTAGCTAAAGATAGAAATTCTTAGTTCTGCTAGGATCTGTTGTTTTAATTACAGGAGAAGGTGACTTTGATGCAGCTGGTGCAAGTGAAGACCTAAATTCACACATTTCTATCGCTGCCCAACATTTCTTCTTTCCAGAAAATTCAATGTCTCTTATTCTACTACATGGGACCTCTTTAATTCCATTAGGTATAACCCAATAAGCCTTCCTTTGGGTTACTGTCACAGAATCTTGGATTGTAACTCGAGATTCAATCGCACACAACAGAGATGCCACATGAGAACAGAATTCACCTACTTATGTGGTCTGCCATACAGTCGCAATGAGCAGAAATAACTTTACCAGTATTATAACCCATAGATTAAAGGATTCTCATTTAAACTCTTAAAGAGTGATTTACTAGTTTTAAGTAATTAAATGTGAAGTACTTTTGCTTAAAAATTGTAGCTCTTACCTTTCCAATAAAAGCTCTCATATCTGAAAAATCTTTCACTAATTCTTCCCTGATCCACCTGGAGACAAAAATTTTCTAACGCTCTAGGGTCTTATATTTCATAAGGTCTTCTACAGTGTGCGGACTTGACATTTCCAGGTAGATTAGGCTATGCCAGGCCACCTATATACACCATCATGCCATTCATCTAGGAATTTCAAAATCTACCCCCTCCCCTCGATGGCCAATAACTTCTCCATGTATCACCTTCCATTTTTGTCTTGCAAGGATAAGAAATACCCTGGCAGCATTCACTCCTTACTCTCATCAGCTGACAGTGGTTAAATCCACGTGCTAGAGTGTGCACCAATATGGCCGTCCACTAAATTACGTCATTAATAAATACATAACTGCAGAGGGTCTATATATATAATATATATATATATTTATAGCCCGTTACCCGAGCGACCGCGCTTGTCGTTAAGAACTATAAATCTGATACAGTCTGGTATGCCCGTAAGAAAATGTATTAGCGGGGAAAAGTCTGATATAGTTCTTAG
>WLWI01000922.1_pt1 | contig 25837 bp, 17 predicted proteins | sample 6701501 | NCBI WGS metagenome assembly WLWI01 (sample SAMN12718690, study PRJNA515312) | sponge metagenome | isolation source: marine sponge | host: Mycale hentscheli | place: New Zealand: South Island, Marlborough, Capsize Point | collected 2014-11-01 | reverse complement strand
CACAGTAAAAACGGGGCGGGTCCAAGGTGCGCATTATTACCGTAAGTTTACTTGTTGAAATGAAAAAGAAGCTATGGCAGTTTCTTCCGCGGCTGTATTCAATATATGCCCAGTTATAACTAATCACCCATAGTTTATAGTTTGTATGAGATTCTAGTTGTGCGCTAAAAACTGGTTGAAGGTTGGGGAGGATTATCTGGAGCTACTAAGTAATGTAGCACAAAGCTTAGAGGAAAAGAAGCACAGGACCACGGCTGAACGCCTCCTCAAGTAAGTCTGATTGTTGTGTGCTTAAGACAAGGTAATACTGGAATGTGTGTGGCAATAGCTAAAGGTGTAGGTGATGTACTGGATTCTTCACATTACTGTTGAGTACTTCAGAAATTCGTCACACCAAGAAAGTAAGAATAGAGTTTAAATACACGCTCAGAAGTTTTTAAAGGGAATTTTCTGGACCGCTTCGGCACGAGCTTTCGAATGGTACAAACTCCGGAAGCGTAGCTACTTCCGTTCAAAAGTTATTAACGGTTTTTACCGCACCAACTCAACTTGGACATACTATAGCTGTCTGTGCTTGTGCTTACAAATGTTATTTTAGATTGGGAATATAGGTTGCATTCAGAAATGTAATAAAAATAGAATAAATACTTTAAAGAAATTTCATACTTGTAACAAAAGTAGGTGTGTGAGTTCACTTGTATTTAATTTTAATGAGAATTCTCTTGCATTCCAATGAAATAAGAGGCAAGAGAATCAAACTACAGGTATACGAATAGAATTAATCACAATAATAATTATAAACCCTCAAATCTCATTAAAACTCAATCTCTGCTGACAAAAGTTCATATGTAAATTATTTAATAATTAATAATAATTAAAAATTTAAATTAAAAATTAATAAATTTTACTAGTAAATGTTGCATTGAAACATAATAACTCACTTTTTGTATATATAACAAGTTGTAAAGATCTTCCAGGGTTTTCCACTTTAACTATTTCATTGATATTCATAGTGGTCATAAAATTCTAGGATCAAAACAAAACATTTACTGATAACTCTAAGTATATATATAATATATATGTATATATAACTTTACCTTCAAAGCATCTATAATGGCATCAGCATGAGCAAGATTGATGAATCTGTCTCCATCAAAGTGTAAAAGCTGTTCAAGGAAAAATTCTGGAAAAAAATAAAAATTTTGATCTATTTAAGAAGAACCAACCAAGAAGTTTTTTCCATTTGATTTGGTAAACTTACGATTCATAATCATTAACTGCAGCTATTAATACGCTTATGTATTTATAACTTAATAAAAATAATTGTTCACAATAAATACATGCACTCTTTTGGTGTGGAATATAAAAGTTAAAGTAAGTTATTGTGAATTAGACAAAGAAGAAGAGACCAATATTAGGGCATTAAAATTTTTGTGGCAAGCGTATGTTTTAATTTTCATCCTTTGAACATCAAGATACAGGGCATCACACTGGTATCATGACAGTATTTTATATACAGTAAACCTGCCAGAACATAAAAACTAAACATTGGTTATATTTCAGTAGAATAATACTAGTTCACCAACTCACGTCATTACTGCAAATGAATTATGCAATATTAAAAAGATAGAAGATAGTGATAATGTAGAGGTATGGATGGCAGAGATTAAAAAAACCAGCTCTGACTAGTTTACCTAAAATTATAATCTATGCTCAATCATACGTGATAGAAGGAAAGAAATATTTTATAACATGCAGTAGACAGTACATCACAATTCCTTTTAGCATATTCATGATGAAGGGTTTATGGCGACCAATGAATGTTACCCTTTTTTTTCCTTTTAAATTGAAATAAAAAATGCACATACTTCAACAACACTTTCAGAATTGATGACAAAACCACACCTCTTTAGGTGATAGTAGTACCTTACCAAGCAATCCTCAGTTCATTGTTTTGGGTTCAATAACATTTAATATTTCTGTACAACAAGCTATAAATTAATTCTTCTTCAGTTCTCCTCGTTGGTCTAATTATTAAGTTTTATGCAGTGATAATATATGGTCAATGACACTCAACAAGCCAGTATGTACCTATAGTAGCCAGGGGCGGATCCAGTGCCTATGACGGGGAGGGGCCCAAACATATTTAGGTCAAAATTTATGAAATTTAATACTATAATGTAAATGATTTGGACAAGCATGAATATAATGAAGAGCATGAACTACCATGTAGCTAGTTTTCCTATAAATATATTTGTCTATATTGGTACCCTTGTTCTTCATAATTAACTTGGTTCAGAGGGGGGGAGGGGGGCTGGCCCCCTCGGGCCCCCCTGGATCCTCCACTGATAGCTATGCATTGCTGGTGGCAGTATACCTCATTAAATAACTCTTATATTTTTCACTCACTGAAAAATTTTAATCTGTATTAGTGTTTAAATTACTTCATTTCATAAAGTTTATTAGCAAAATTCTATGAGTTAGTAAAATAAATTTTAGTAACCAAATGGTATGTAGCTATAGTGTAAAGAACAATTATGAAAAGTAAAAGGAAAAAATGCTAATCCCTCTATGATATATACACTATTAACACATCATTATAATAGATGAATCATTTTATTAGCTTACCTAGGCCAAACAAGTCTTTTACGCTTTTACTTTTTATCGTTTTCTCTGAAAAAATGTTAGAACATTTAATAAAAAAAAACATTAGAATATATAACCTTAATTTAAAAAAAGCAGACATAGCTGACTATGACTAAATTAAACATATTGTCTACTATCTGCTAAGTAACAAACAAAAAATATAAATAAGTTACATGTCATACAGGTTAACAGGTTTTCAGCACAATGTACCTAAAGACTATATAATAGTGAATCTGGTGGTTGTTTGGTAGTTCATCATAAAATCTGGCATAATAACAAATGACATGTTGGAAAAAATTACTGTATATTTCCTACCAATAGTTTTAAGCGTCCTCATCAAATCTTACCTTTCTCTTTGATAAATTGGATAGTAAAAAGCAGCATCTTCTTAAATTGTAACAAATATGCATACCCTTTGGTCAAACATCTCTCAAAACTATCTTCAGCAAAATACGACCAAGGTTCATCCTGTAATTGATGTACACATTTTAGGCAGTCTTCTAAAATAATTGAAATGTTCCTCATAGTATGAAATTCAATAGGATGGTCACTCATTTTTTATTTTGATTGGGAAGTTCTTAATAAACTAAACTTATCACCCAGACTTCTGATAGAAAGTATATCTGACATTTGTCCAGAGGTTGCAATACTTTCATGTGGTGGGACATAAAGTTTCTCAAATTCCTTAGAAGCCGATGACATTTGTTCCTAAAACAAGAAGTTATAATTAGTAAGTTGAGAACAAATTAAGTAAAAATTCCTTCATTGATAGCCATAATAATTTTATTAACTTATCTTATGGTCGTATCAAAATGAAGCACAAAAGTTGCGAACACTTAGCGCTACTAAACACTACTTAGCAATTACAATTTATAGCCCGTTACCTGAGTGACTGCGCTTATCGTCAAGTACTATTAATCTGATATAGTCTCAGAGATTCCCCACATGAAAAGGTAGTAGAGGGGAAAAGTTGATATAGTTCGTAGCAACCAATAAAAGTAATGGAAAAGTGACCAGTAAGATCTATAAATAGAGCTAATAATTGTTAGCAAGTTGGTTTATAGTACCTCACTCTTATACTTGTTACTGTTATTTAGCAAATTAGTGCAGCCTAAGTTCTTCCAGGGCTTAGCAGATATCTACTACTGTAATTATCATTCAAAATATCAAACAATTAATGTGTTAACAGTTGCTAATACTGAGTTCACAATACTAGCCATACTGGGAGTCCTCTTTTATCCATTTTGATGTAATTTGTGTTTTATTGCTGTCGATGATAAATAGCAGATCCGATGAAACTGAGAGCTGAATATTATAAGAATGGAATTGTACTTTGCATACATGTTGCATTTTTGTCAGTAAACAGAATATTTCAAACAGCTAGATGCCATTCTGGTGTAGTTCTCTTCTACATTGGCGGGTCTTCTAGCAGGCAATGTCGAGTTCTTTCTTTGATAATTTTCTTCTGGCAATTAGCAAGTCTTAGTTAATACAATATTGAATGGGAGTCCTCTTTTATTTGTCTGTGTTTTGTCACTGTCGATAATTAAAATGCAGTTATGTCCCAAATCTTAAAATGAAATTGCTGCTTCCACATTACTGATAGTGCTGATATTAGTCACATCATCAGATTTAGGCTCACTTTCAACCTTGAAAATGGTGCAACTAAGAACAGCAATCTGCCACGGTAACTATGTCCACAGGCAAATAGTAAATAAACCAATAAAAATCGGTTTGTATTGCGATTCACACACCCATGCCACTCGGGCTTCGTCCTCGTGTCTTGGATTTGTAAATCACATACAAACCTCAATATATGGTTTATAACTATTACATAATCTCAGACAAAAAGAACAAGCAATCCATTAGTTATTTTATTCAGGCATCAATATAGCTCAAGCTATGAAAATGGTACATGGAAACGCTGTCTTCATAAGAGAAGATGCTAAATCGGCCAAAAACACATACCTGTATACATTTTCAACGCGGAAACTTCACTTTTTTCAACACCGTTAAATTCCCTGAGCATATTGCAGATTACACTGAGGGCTGCAAGAAATTATTTGCTCACGTGATACCTTTTATTCTATTCACTTTTATTTTGGTCACAAATAGTCACAATAGTAACAATACGTCAAAACAAAATCTTTCAATAGGATTTTCAGGTGTGGCGGGCTTTATATGTGTATACTAAATTTGAGAATCCCACACAATTTCATTCTGGTGTTTTTGAGCCCAGTAGTTTATTTAGAGCAACATTTAGTGTAGGCCCGATTTTTACCCTAGAATCCAGGTGAAGCAGCAGGATATAGTTAAATTTATTGCTAGACACTATTACACAGCCTAGTCTATATGATATGTCAGTAACGACGACGGTGTGTGAATTCATGAATAATTCATTAGTTGAGCAGAGTTGTTAAGCCTTGTCATTACCTGATTTTGAAAAAAGCTTCGTAGTTGAAAAGAGAATAAAGGCAGAGAAAAAAAAAGCGTAGAACTGAGGTTTGAACCTGCAACCATCAAATGCAGAGCAGCATACACTTATCATTAAACTGTTAAACTGTCGGGACCAATGGCAGAGAAGAAGGAGAATGCTAGTGTGAATAAATACAGAAGCAGGTGAGAAACAGCTGACCAATCTACTTAAAGAAGAGAAAGAAAATACACAAAGGACAGCGGTCCTGAGGAGCAGGAGAGTAAGGCAAAGGAGAAGGGAATTTAGGAGCTGAAAATAGGAATAGGAAAAAACTTGGATGGCACAGGAATAAAAAGAGGAGAGGGAAAACACTCCCAATTTGCACAAGATGACATACTGAAAATATGCAGTACATGCTATATTGAATACAACAAGTTGTTTCAAAACCTAAAGTTTAGGGCATATTGTGACTTTGCAGGCATCTTTATATGTATACATAATGTTTACCTCAAGAATTTCTTTAGACCATAATCCTTTTTTCTCAGTTTTAGTCAAAACTTTCGCAGTAACTTGCAACAGTATATCATCTTCCTGGGACTCCAATTCTTTAAGTGTACCTGGCTGGTGCTTTGTGCTAATATCTTGCTCTCTAGCACATTTTACATAGACATCATCTGCACTAGACTGCAGCACATAATACAACAACAAAACATCAAGAAATAAAGTTATCTGGTTATGCTACTACAATGGCAGAAATTTTTATGACGAACTGGTTCATCATAATCTCTAATCTGTACCCTATGTAATAAAAGCATTATAGTACTGTTTATTTTCTTTCAAACCAATTACATGGTAAATATAAGTCCTATGTTACATTTTCACCATTGTATTCTCTCACTGATTAGAGTATTTTATAATAACCAAATGGCTAAAATCTAATAAGAAAGTGGATAGTTTCAATAAACCATGAGATGGACATTAATAATGAACTGGTTAAAAATTGACTAACACTTTGTTAGATAAAATTTCCTTCTTGATTGAAATGTTTAGCTTGGAATGTAAAAAGAGTAGGTCCTTTATCTACTGTACTGATAATACAAAATGATGTTATCATCACTGTAGAACTAAGTATTCACCAGTTAAAAATCAGAGAAAAGTGTGTAGTACACTAAAAGTAGAGTAGGAATAGGGGGGTCTTTTAAGGGAGGGACCAGCCCCCCCCCCCCCAGCCCAAATTTCTGATTGATGTTTCCCCAATATTTTCAACATTCCCATATACTCTGCTGACTACTGTAAAATTCAAACAGTTTTTTTTCTTAATTCCCCCTCCCCCCCCCTCACCGTTTCTGTTGGAATTGGGTATTTCTCAATTTTGTTATAATTAGTAGCTTAACCAGGCATGAAAATAGCAGTCGGCCATCGGCCAAAATCCGAACACACAGCTTGATTGGCCGTCCAACTATGCACGCAGTCGGCACTTCAGCCGATCAATCTGGGTGGGGCAAACTTTAAAAAAAAAGTAGTGGGTTGATTATCAAAATGCACAATCAGCAATGAATACTAGAAAGCGTAAGTATAAGTTGCAGTACTGCTGATGCCTGTGGCAGTTCCAGCAAGCAGGCAAGAAGACAAGTAAGAAAAGAGACTTTTTTAAAGTGGCAACGGTTGTACGAAAAGGAACACCAGTCACTGGTGTGGTTGCGAGCTGATATGGACCTCCAGGACAAGTCCCTAGTTTCTACCTAGTCTGGCGTCGCCGACCCTTTTCCTTCTATTATTATTATACGTGGGCATATAATAATAATAGAAGGGAAAGGGTCGGCGAAGCCAGACTAGTTTCTACCTTGTGGTGTGTTGTTTGTCGCAAATTTGAGAATCAGCTTACTGGACAAAAAACTTTTCAAAGGCATGGATTGAGGGTTCTATTAATCATAAACCATTGTTGATCATGCTGCCAGTGATCAGCATAAGTTAGCAATCACACTTTTTCGTCGGGATCAAGCCAAGAGTAGGGATGGGCCTATCACAACCTACAATCCCATTGCTCGTGGCCTTTTATCCTCATCAATGGATCCTACTATTAAAGAGCCGGTTAAGAAAAAGTTTGAACTTAGTTTTGTTTTTGCAAAGGAGCATATACCCTTTTCTAAGTATCCAGTAATTCATGAACTGGAGTAAAAGCATGGAGTTAACCTGGGTTCGACTTATAAAAACAGAGATTCTCCCAGCAATTTTGTTCATTATATTGCAGAGGCTCAAAGGCTGGCATTTCATCGTAGTATTTGTTCTCAAAATTTCTACAGCGTTTTGATGGATGGGTCTACTGATAAGGGTCGAATTGAGAATGAATTATTTGTGATTCTCTTTTGTAAAATTGATAATGAAATTCAGGAGGTTAAAACGTGTGCAAGATATTTGTGTGTGATTGAGCCATCAAAAGCTGATGCTAATGGATTGATAGCTTGTCTTAACCAAGCTTTAGCATGTATGGGTATTGACAATGTCCTAACAAGAGAAAATGTTCTTGGAATTCAAAACCATCCAGTTCTTGTCGGCTGTGGAACTGATGGAGCCGCTGTTAATGTGTCTGATCAGAATGGAATGCGAGGTAAGCTACACGCTAGTTTGCCTTGGTTGTTTTGGGCATGGTGCTATGCTCATCGCCTTGAACTTGCTAGTAAGGATGCCTTTTCTAGCATCTTTTTAAGGACATAGATGAATTGTTGAGACTGTACTATCTATATGAGAAATCGCCTAAGCGATGTCGTGAGCTCTCTGATCTTATGGATGATCTCAAGGAAGTGTATAAGTTGCCTGAGGAAGGTGGTAGTCATCCTTTGAGAGCTCATGGAAGCCGCTGGATTTCATACAAAAGGAAAGCATTACAGAGATTTGTTGACAGGTATGGGGTCTACCTCAAGCACTTGGAAAAACTCACAGAGGACCAGTCTATCAAGAGCATTGACAAACAACGTCTGAAAGGTTACCTGCTCAAGTGTAGAGAAGCAAGAATGTTAGTTGGTTCTGCTCTCTATACAGATGCTCTAAAGCCAGCTTCCATACTTAGCTTGACTTTGCAGGATGATGATGTGGATATCGTATTAGGTATCAAGCATATCCTAAAATGTCATACTTTGTTGAAGAAAATGTCTTCCCAGAAACCAGAGGAGTGGCCTGTGACAAAAGTAGTAATAAGCAGGATGAATAACGTACATTGAGGAATGGTGTACCAAGGATCAGAGCTGCATCTTTATAGCGACACTACCATCAAGCAATGTAAAGATCAAGCGCTAGCTGACTTGAGCTCTCTTGATCAGCAACTGCACGTTTGGCTTGAATGGTCAGATATTAATTTGTTAAGATCAGTTCTTCTCTTTTTGGATACTCAAAGCTGGCAAGATTGTCAAAAGATGATCGAATGAGTGAAATCAAGTGTGCTGTTTTAAGTCTTTCTGAAGTATTTCGAGCTCCTCTTGAAGCCAAAGGGGTTTATCTTGGCTCAATTCTTGATGAGATTGAAGACATTGTTGAGTACTCCAGGACTTACCTAAGTCTAGGGTTGAATAGTTACAAGAAAATTTGGTACCAGCTACAATCATCACCTGATTCTGCAAAGTGGCCTGGTGTAATATGTATGTGTGAGCTCCTCTTTAGCTTACCCTTCTACAGCTAAAGTGGAACGTCTATTATCAACTATGAAAGTTATTAAAAATGAGAGACGAACAAAACTTAGTGGCTCAACTTTGGATGACTTGTTAGAGGTCAAGGTGGAAGGACCTTCACTGGATAATTTTTCTGCTGATGCAGCGATAGAGCTATGGTGGAAAGATTCAACTGGACGAAGAGTTAACCAGAAACCTTGAAAGACATATCGACGGCGCAAGAACACTTCTACCACTTCAGCAAGTGACTCTGAAAGTGAATCTGAAACTGAACTGGACCTTGAAGCATGGGACAGTTGGTTTAGTGAGGGTGTGCGTGTGGAATCAACCCAGGATTCTTTGGACTAATTAACCAATACAAATACATTTGATATTGTATTAGCTACTAGCTGTGTTACTGTTGAGTGTTGTTCTTTTATAATTCAGTGCTGTGTTACTGTTGAGCGTTGTTCTTTAATTCAGTGCTGTGTTACTGAGTGTTGTTCCTTAACACAGTAAAATTATTTCATTCAATCATATCTTTACCTATGGAAAAGAAAAAATATAGCTACTGGTATAAAAGAGACAAATCAATGATAAAAGTGAAGTTACAAAGCTATATATAATTGTGTCAGATCAACCACACACAATGTCAGATCAAGTAATGCTGTGATCTGACATATTTCAGGTCACTTTTAAAAATAAAATTTTAATGCCTGGACATCATTTCATTTATAGTGATGAAGAAAAAAAAAACTGTTCCTAAGACAAGCACTTATGTTACACACAAATTTCTATACCCCATATGAAAAATAATTGCAATTCTTAAGTGTGAGTAAATAATTAATCCTGTGTCTAAATTAGTTGTTCTAGCATTTACTCACATATTATATATAACTAGTGGTGTGCTTGAGCACAAATGGCGAGCGAGCCTAATACTACACCACTGTAAACGTTTGGTTCTAACTTCTAATATACAAGCTACTAAAAAAAAGTCGAGTTTTTTAATTACGTATTATACGGTAAAGGCATTCAATGCCATAGTAACCACTCCCCGAAACTGTTTGAATTGAAACAAAAACATGTCACGTTCTTTAAACTTTTTCTTTGGGATATTTTTAGTAATTGTTGTAACGCACAATACTTTCACATAACTGAACATATTTACGCAAGACTTACCTTCGTGGTAAGTCAAGTGGACAATGAATTTTCAAGTAAATACTGTTGCATAGGGCTTATAACTATGGAAAATAGTGTATTAACTTACCACTGCCACTAACTCAAATAGAAATGGAACTTCAGTAAGTTTTTGAGTTTAAACTGCACCCGCAAAAAAATTCAAAGCAGTAAACAGGGGGGCTAGGGCTACGGGTAACGATCGTTAAACCGGAGGATACTGTTTAGCGATGTTTGGGACGGGGTCGAACGCTGAGTTAACTCGAAAATACGAGAGGGTCAAAATACAAATGACATACGTACGTCCAAACATATAAACAAACAAACATCCCCGATTTTCAATTGTGTTACCCCTGAGAGTGTCTTGCTCGCTCCGCTCGCTCGCTCGCCAATTAAAAATTCTTGATAGCACATATAAACTAGACTTTTCACTTACATAATCTTTAGACTTTAGTGCTGCTAACAAATCATTTCGCTTTTCACTGGGGACATCCCATAGTGGCTTCATTTTATGCAGCTGGCCTTCCCTTGCTGCTATGTGGTAAACATTTTGCTCCAACTATAAAATGAATGAAAAAAATCCACATTTTGTTAAAAGTATTATTGGTCAATAAGATATAAAACACAAACTTAGCATAATTAAAGGAATTAATCAATTAAATTCACAAAGCCACTCTTAGCTGAATTGCAATAAATAGCCAGTTCTCATTGCACTAAATCTGATTGTAGGTGTGTGGAACAGGATAATTGTATCAAGTTTTGAAACTTACAAAGTATGTACATATAAAAATAATAGCAATAATAATTATAAAGAATAGCAAATAGAAAACACAAGACTTATGCATGAGGCCTGCTACAACTTGTTTGGTAAAACATAACTAATAATATTATTCATTTTCACCTGCTCAGTTCTGGACTTACTCTATTTTTCACATTGCAGTCCAAATACTCACACTCTACCAATCTTTTGACTACTTCCACATGGCCATGTTTTACAGCATACATCAGAGGTGTCCAGCCCTACATAGAAAAACAACAACAACATAATAACAAAAAAAAATTCTCTGGTAAATTTATGACTAGATTCCAAGAAAAAAATCTGACTATTACTTTAATAATATATAATATTTATGTGTTCCTATAAATGAATAGCTATTAGCTATCTAGCGCAGCTTGTTTTGCTGTTTTTTTTTTGTTGTTTTTTGTTTAATAAAGAGCGAGTTGGGTAGATTAAAACTAGTGTTGTTTCAACCAAGAGTCTAAACACAAGTTATTATAATATTTCATCTACTAATCCGCCAATAATATGTTTGTCAGACCTGGTGATTACTACAATTTGACGGTTATCAGTTGCCATGGTAGAAATCTATTTTAACTTAGTATTCACCAAAAAAATATAGGTAGAGTTTAGCTTACAACCAGTTTAGTAATGATGAAATAACAAAAAAGTATCATCATTTATAAAGAGAAAAGCAATAAATTTGGACATACTTTCACTAGCATTACCATCGTAAGTGTGGCCACACACCACCTGGCTGTTATGCACGATTACTACTATTGTATATTTACAGGGCCTTCTCCACTACCACACAAGGACAAAGTACCTGCTGAAGCGCCGCTCACTAATTTTAGAGTGAATCTGGAGGAAATATCGGGCCCAGTTATGAAACTTTGTAGGACTTTTTGGAGTGGTGCGGTAAGTTGGAGCTCTGTAATTTGGTGCACTACAAGCCAAGCTGATACTCTACTGTAAGAGAACGAGTTCTTCTCCATTTCAATAATAATTTATGATTTATCTGCAATTTTCTCTTTTTATAAGATATTGAAAATTTCACATAATCTGCAACAGGGGTCAAATGGAGTGCTATAGGCTTATCATTTTCTAGTTGCTAAATTCTGAGCTTCCTAATAATATAAAATAATTGCATACAAACCAACGACATATGGCAAGTTTTCTGGAAGCCCTATTATTAAAGTCAAATATCGATGCTTTCGTTTCATTTATAAATCAGGGCCATAGGTTACCTTCGGTGAGTCTCTGTTAAACCTGCTTGCCGATTACTCGTAGCTTGCTTATCAACGACTGTTACACTTACTCATAGCTGATGTGTGTGCCGGAGGTTTGCAGTCACACACGCAGCCATGCTTAGCCTTTTGTGCACGGCCACGCCTCCGCAGAGGCCTGGTTGGGATCGACCCGCTCAGCACGCGCATGAGAATTTTTTCCCACGCGCACGCCGCGCACTCGTGCTGCTTCACAGCTTCGTCCCAAGCCGCACGACAGAAAACCAGTCACGACATCCCTCCCCTCGATGGGAATGTCTGAATGAATTTATTAATTCCCTAACCCTCTATAGAATTGGGTAGAGGTGGGTGGGTGTTTATCCTTGCCGCCAGACTCCCCGGCAGCCCTGGCCAGGCTCTTCGCCGCTTTCTTATCCTTTGGCCTGGCCTCTTCCATCCTTTTGTTAAACTGGATGCACTAGTCGACCCTTAGTCTTATTGGCTGGATTTGCCCGCATTTTTTCCCGCTGCATGTTTACCTTGACATGCGCCAGTTTACCCTCCGCCCGCGCAGGTATGGGCTCCTACATACTTCCCCTTCCAGGTCTTGACTCCTCCCACTCATTTATTCGCCGGTAACCTCGGTACGCTTCTCTAGTACCTGCCGAACCGGTCTGGTTGGTCGGTTTTGGCCGGACCAAACTTTTTGAGATGCCTTTTGCTCATGCACATTGTAGTAGGACCCACCCCCACTATAATTTATAGCCCACCTCTTCTACTCTCTCACTTGATTTATTGCCACGTGGAAATGGCTTTTTCTTTGGATTCCATTGTCATTCCCTCCAAACCACACCAGCCACTAAACTTCCGATTTCCAAAGCGTCGTTGTGGCGTGAAGAAAGTCATGGAAAGGAGTTTCCAGCCTAGTTGGTTCGAAAAATGGCCTTTTTTACATTATGATGAGAGTAAGAATGTAGTGCTTTGTCACACCTGCATGCAGGGATTCAAGATGAAACTCATGAAGACTAGTACTAAGGCTGATCCTGCTTTTGAAAGTTCTTAATAATACACTTAGCCTGGCTTTTGGAAGTATACTAAAAATGTTTCTAGTTCTATGTAAGACTTACGTAAGTATGCCACTTAGTCTTGCTTCATTCAATATACCAGTATTGTTTTTATTAATTTTCAGGTAATAAATAATAGCTAATACATTTAGCCTGGCTTTTGGAAGTTTACTGAGAATGCTTCTAGTTTAATGTAAGGTATGCCTGTATGCTAATTAGTCTTTTTACTAAAAGGCCTCTGGTTTTATGTAAGATTAATGTATGTATGCTAATACAGATAGCATTGATGCAGCTAGTATTGTTTATTATTACAGATTTGTTGAAAGATTTAACCTCAGTATTGGAATATTACATGGGCAATGTTGATGGTGCCAGTGCTATGTCAGGAAGTAAAAGCGGAGTTGCTACAAGAATTAGGGAGTTAGAGCCTAGAGCATTTTATGGGAATGCTCTGAACTTGGCAGCATGTGATACTTTGAAGAAATCTAGAGTCATGAAAGATGCAATAGAGCTAACACATGAAATTACTAAACTTATAAAGTATTCCCTTAGGAGAGAAAATATTTTTCAGAAAGTTAAAGATAACCTTCCATCAAGTGTCTGCCCAGGAATTCGTATCCCATGTCCAACTCGTTGGACTGTCAGGGCTGGGTCCTTTGAATGTATTACCAACAATTTCAAAGCATTGTAGCAGACCTGGGAGGAGGCTATTGAAGTAGTTAAAAATAGTGAAACAACAACAAGAACACGTGGTGTCGCCTGTCAAATGATAACTTCAGATTACTTTTTTGGCAATCTTCTTGGTCAGTTGATTTTGAATCATGCTGACAATCTTAGCTGCACACTACAGGATGAATCTATGTCTGCTTCTGAAGGGCAACAGATTGCTAAAATGACAGTTACAACTCTGAGTTCAATAAGGAATGATGAAGCTTTTGAACATTTGTGGAAGACTGTTAATGTTAAGGTTAGGGTACAGGGTTATCTCATGAATATTAATGAGTTCCCCTTTTTTGCTACACTTTAAAGTTATTTCTTGACTAAACCAAACCTTAGAAAGTAAAAAATCCATTAAGAGCTTCCCAGAGCCCTAGTTAACTCTATATTTCCAATCTAGGATCTTGTTACTAATTTTTATGATTGACAGCAGCTAAGTCAGTTTTATTACACTATCACTAATCAAAGTCTCTCTTACTATGCTTTTCTAAGAAGAACAATACCTACCACAGATCCAGATATAGTCACATTCCAATAATCAATGCTAAGTAACTATCACACTCTCCATCACTTCAAAGCAAACCACACTTTACCTCCCAAGGCTCTCTCCTGGATTTTCGAGGAATTTTTTACCGGTACCTTTCCCAGAGTCCACTAAATAAGAAACTCAAAATTTACAGTCTAATCTTACAGGGAAATAGGCCATAGGAACCATCAGCTTTCACTGTTGATCAGATAAGCTACTGGTGATGGGAAGCAGTAAGTATAAGCGACACCACAGAAACACCCACAGGCATGTGTTCAGGAAGAGGAAGCCACACAAGCTAAAGGGAAGCCCTCAAGTGAGCAAATCCAAAGAGCAGCCTGTGAGCAAGGAGGTAGGAGGGGCAGCACAAGTCAAGATGGTGTGGCCAAAGATTATGTGGCACTGAGTGGTTCAAGGATTATTAATCTAGATAAACTGCAGCAGTACACATCTGAGTTAAATCAGCATGCATCTAGCTGTGATGGCTCAATCATTCTGAGTGGTGAAGTGAGACAAGGATTGGCCTCTGTTTTTTTCTGGGCCGTGTTCAAAGTGCATGCACACAATCACTTTAGAAACATCCTCTAAAGTGAAAGGTCCAGGAAAATATGCAAGATGGGAATGCAATTTGGCAGCAGTATGGGGCCAAATGGTGACGGGAAGTGGACATAGCCATCTTGAGGAAGCTATGGGGTGCCAGTGATGACCAAGTCGGCCTTCATCCAAACTGAGCGGGACATAGGGGAGTGGTGGAAGGAGAAACTGAGTGAGTCCATGCTGGAGGCAGGTAGAGAAGAGAAGAAGTTGGCAGAACAGGCTGGTTCTTTACCATGCAGGAGCGCAGTGATTGTGGATGGAGGCTGGAGTAAGCGGAGTCATAAGCATTCCTACAATGCCAATTCTGGGGTTGGGATTATTGTAGGAAAAGCAACTGGCAAGCTACTTCATGTAGGTGTGCGCAACAAGTTTTGCTCGGCTTGTGCTCAAAACATCCCAAAAGAGAAGCACCACTGTTTTAAGAACTGGGAAGCATCATCTTCAGAAATGGAGACAGATGCAAATTGTCGAGGGATTTATTGCTGCCGAGAAGGTGCATGGAGTTCGATACACCACAGTGATTGGAGATGGGGATAGCTCGGTGTACCCTTCACTTATTCAGCAGGTTCCTGGCTGGGGTAACTGCATAAAAAAGCTGGAGTGTGCTAACCACATCTGCAAGTGCTACAGAAGTGCTTTGGAAAAGTTGGTCAGTGAGAACCCAGCATACAAGGGAAGTGGTGGTCTCACGGAAAAGATGAGAGAAGGCTGGTAAGTGCAGCTCGCTGTGCTATCAAAATGCGCAGCAAAGAGCCAGACAGAAGGCTGGGTGTGAAACTCTTAAGAGCTGATCTTAAGAATGGACCCAATCACTGTTTTGGGAATCACCAGCTTTGCAATCCAGACTTTTGTTCTTCAGCAAAGAATAGACTCCTGGCTTCTCCTCCAGTGCAGGAAGCTGCAGCCCAGTCGAATCCAGAAAAGAGTTGGAACTGGAAGAAGACGAACTAGCATGTAAGTCAAGCCTGAAATGTTGAAATTATGAATGCTAACACATGTGCATTTCACTTCAAAGTGTTTTTCCCCGCTTTATACTACCATTTGTTCTTATTACATAGATATGTATGCATTAGCAAGCTCTAATGCTAAATGAGTGGTGCCTTTAGATTTCCTCATTTCACATAAACAAATAATTTTAGTGATATTTTTGTTGTATTATTATTATTATAATAACGATTACTACTACTACTACTACTACTACTACTACTACTACTACTACTACTACTAGTTTTGTATTATTATATTTGTAACTTTATTGTTGTGTGTTATTATTATTATTATTATTGTTTAGATTAGGAAAGATTGTGGAGGGAAACTCTGTCAAGTAATCCTACTGAGGAGGAAGTGATTCAAGGAGGGACAACTGCTACCGAGATTAACCCCAAGATGTACCATGACATCCAAGTGCTGGTAGCAAAGGCTGAGCAACTGATTGATAATGTCACTACAAATTTGGCAGAGTCATGGATGCACGTGCGCACCAAGTTTGATGGGGGGAAAGTCATCAATCGCTCGCAATCCGGTTCCTGGGAGCACCGTTGCATGGGTGCTGGTTTGCAGCACAATATCGGCAAGGAGTGGGGACCTGCAACTTGGAAGCAGATGACAAATTCATCCCCAACTAAAGTTTTCAAAGGGGTTTTTGAACGATCTGTTAGAAAGGCTAGCAAAGAAAAAGTAAGAAAGCAAAAGACACTATTAAACAGCAACGACGACTGAGGAAAATCACTCAGAAGAAAGAATCTCGCAAGGGAAGGAATGCATATGCTAGACATGACAATGGAAAAGTGGAACATTTGCTGTACAGAAAATTTAAAGGAAACGCAGCTACTCGTTATGGCCAGGTACTATAAGACAGAGCAAAAGAAGAATATAAGATATATCAGCAACAGCAACACCCAGGACTAGCTATTCTCGACTGTGGTCTTTTTATATCGAAAGGTACACAATGGTTCGCTGCTACACCAGACGGATTGGTCACAGATCCTAGTGAAACTGAACATTCACTAGGCTTGGTAGAAATAAAAAAACCCTTACAGTGCCCGCAATTTTACTTTGGCTGAAGCAGCCGAAAAATCACCATTTTGCCTGAAAACAAAAGACAATAAATTAACATTAAAAACAAATCATGACTATTTTCACCAAATTCAGGCACAGCTATATTGTACGCATAGACAATGGTGCGATTTTGTTGTTAGAACAGACAGTGATCTCCATGTAGAGCGAATCTACAAGGATGTCTCATGGGAAAGAAACCTCAAGAAACTGGAAGATTTTTATTTCACTGCATTACTCCCAGAACTGGCATGTCCAAGAGATCATTGTGGGGGAATACGAGAGCCACTAAACTGCTAATATTTATCATTTATATATATGACATAACCATTGCTATTCTTTATAAAAGTTCTTTCAATCCCCATTTCATTACTCACACTGAGAAAGCCATAGGCAACACCACAGGTGGGGGTTAAACCACAAGTTACAACCACTACATGACAGCTGACCATATAATGATATTCATAACACATTCAGTAGCGTGGGTGAAACAGTATACCTTTGGACATTGATGAGCCTAAACTTCCAAGACTTCATAAGACCGAAAAGACATGATGATGGCAATCACCCTGGTGATTTTCATGACACACCTGAAGCATATTACAGACAGATCTACTTTGAAGCTTTAGATTTAATTATAAATTGTATAGAGAAAGGTTTGATCAGCCTGGCTACAGAGTGTTTCAGTCTATTGAGCTACTACTGGTGAAAGCATGTAAGAAAGAGAGTTTGGAATTACAAGGAAACCAGCAATGTTACAATATAGGATGCAAAAAAATCACTTTAAGTCACTGTCACATGGCCAGCTGTCCCTCATTTCACAAGTCAAAAGGCTCATGCAACTGCTTTTGGTAATGCCAGCAACGAATGCATCCGCTGAACAATCCTTCAGTGGATTGAAATGATTCAAGACTTATCTTCGATCAACTATGTCGCAGGAACGCCTCAATTATTTAATGATTCTGCACACACTCAAGGAAAGGACTGATTTATTGGATATGAAAGTTATAGTGAATGAATTTATTTCTAATTCAGAAAATCGCAATAGTATACAGTGAATCCTCACATATCCGAACACCAATGGGCAAGTCAACTATAAGTGTTGTTCGGATAACTGAAAAGTTCGGATAAGTGAAATGAAAAATACGTAGTGTAAGGCTATTAATTAAAAAAAATTTGGGATACCAGAATTTTTAAATTCCTGATTCCATGTCGTTTACAGAACCTCCACTGCAAACCACAACTTGCTTGAAAAGTACTCCCTTCACCATACATCATTTTATGCAACTGAATGGCTTTCTCACACAAAATAGGGCCAATGATGGGGGTGCCTTCAATACGTTTCTGCTTCATCCAGATGTAAACAGCTTCATTGTGCTTCATATCATCTCCCAATTTCATTATTTTTAACTTCTTGTTCATTCCCATGTCTGTAACTTTCCTCTTAAAATCTAAGATAGAATCTTTTTGCTTTTTTAATGTCAGAAACCGTAGATTTTCCGACACCGTAACGTTCCGAGAGAATCGTTGTCGATACTCCGCGAGATAACTCCTTTAAAATTTCAATTTTCTGCTCTATAGTTAGAACTTTTTTCTTCCGTTTTTTTAAGTTGCTGCAATCGCTAGTACTTGGCGTTCCTTTACCACCAGAAAAAGAGCTACCAGTAGCCATTGCAAATCCAATATTTCCAGCTGCTTGGCTTGCAATATTAACGATACTTAGTGTGTCAGACGACGACACCGATAGTGTATATCCATGAATAATTCATGAGCTTACCTGGGTTGGTAAAACGTCGCCATTACCTAAATGAAAGTGTGACCTGCTTATAGTTGACAAGAAAGTAAATAAAAAAAGACAGAGAAAAAAGTTGCATTTTGGGGCTGAAACCTGCGACTATCAGAGTCGAGCACTCTCACCATTACACAGTCAGGAACAGGAGAGGTAGACAGAGTAGGAGTTGAAAAGAGGAATATAAAAACTGGAATCTCAGGAAGAAAGAGAGCAGGAGAGACAAACCATGGATAAAAATACTTTATGCTATGCTACTGCAGTCCTAGTTTACAGAAGTTAGTACATCAGGCACCACTGTGTGGTGGGCATTGTGCTGTGCTGGTGAGAGGGTTAAGAAGTTCTTTTACATGATCCCATCATTCTGTGATATATAAAAAAAAATTGTGCATGTATATATGAGAAGACAACATTAATGAAGCACCAATGTTGTGAACCCCCAGAGTTACTATACACTATACAGCTAGCTATTTCAAAGACCAAAACAATAACTTATTTTTGGAGTAGTATCAATGTGACTAGCTCGCGCATGTCAATATATAAAGTTTGAGCAAGTCGATATGCAACTCGTGCAATGAAACTGTAGACATTAATGCTGTCTTGACAGAATTTTTGTTTCAACTTATTTTTTCCCCCAAAAATTCCAGTTGGCCGTACAATCATAAACGATTGTTGGTACGTCTGTCTGTCAGTTAGTCAGTCAGTCATTCTGTCATATGGATCTTAAAAATAGCATCTTCCCGAAGATTGAAACAAGCATCAAAATGTTGCACTGGACATTTTATGTCCCTTTAATGTCATAAGAGAAGCTTAACATATAACTGACACTCACCTCACCAGTAGTTTCAATGGTAAACTCCAAGCACGCCAGAAAACCACTGAGAATAATGTAATGCAAAGCTACCGCAGGAAGCAAAGAAATTATTTGCTCATGTGAGTACGGTGTGACTATAGGAGGAAGACAGACAGACAAACAAACCTGAAACCCTCTTGTGCATGCGGCCCTGAGGGTTAACAGTAATCAAAACAAAGAAAAAACTTGTGAGTTTAAATCTTTAAATTATATATAATATATATATATATATATATTAATGGGAAAAATCGCTGTTAAATTGAAATCGCACAGGGAAAGCGAAATAGCGCATAACTAATTTGAAATACCTCGGTAACTAAGTGGAAACTAAGTGAAATACCTCGGTAGTTAAGTGAAATAGTATGGGTAAGTGCGCACGCATAGAGCGTTAACCTTGGAAACGTACAGTTCCAGTAGTTTCTAGTTGGAGACAATGTCCTTCTTTACCACAGAACCTCTACCCGTATTAGACGGAATGTTTTACAACAGATTAGGAGGAGTCGTATGATGAAAAGAAAGTTCCAGCGGAAGCTAATCCTGAAATAAGGAGATAGTGACTGAACAATACAGTGTAGCTACAATTGCAAAAGACTTTTTTAAAAGCTGGCCTACTATTAGTGAGTGATAGCACAGGTAACCTGTGCTATTAGGGGTCAATAGCACTCGTAAAGCAATTGAAATAACACTCGGCTTCACCTCGTGCTATTTCAATCGCGTTACTCGTGCTATTCGAATAGCACGGTTACCTGTGCTATTACTCATACATAATATATATATATATATATATATATATTGTCCTAACAAGTCTTCACATAGTAAATTTAGCAGCATGCAAATATAGTATGACAGATTTGTAATAGCTGACTATAGAGACAATCATCTCATCAGAGATCACCATCTTATAGAGCAAGAACTAATCATAGCCAATATACAAAACAAATACTTGATAAAGTTACCTTTGGCCTCAACTTGGCATTAATAAAGACTTGGCAATCATTTGATAACTTTTTCTTCTTAACAAAACGTTGCTGCTCCAATGATGTCTCCAACAAAAGATCCACCATTTCCAAATTGCCAGCAGTACATGCTATATGCAGTGCTGTAAGACCATCCTAGTAAAAAGCAAACAAACATGTTAACTAAATCCAATAGGAAATAACATAACAACTATGTGGTGAGTACCTAGGTAAAGGAAGAGTCCGGGGATTTCCCCTTAGGTGCCTTCCTGACCAAAACTCAACCAAAGGTCATATTTATATGGCACTAGTGCCAACAGTATATAAATATCATATGTGACCGTCTACGGAAAAACCGGGCACAACGCGGCGTGCGTAAACATCGAGAAAAGATCGATCGATTTCTTAAAAATGTATTGCTTCAAGCCGACGGAAGGGAACGGTTAGGTCTATTATAGCGGGAACGACTTAAGCTACGACGATAAAACTTGGAGAGCTCAATATTTGGACGCCGACAACTCTGTAAGTGCAAAAAATTTTTTTTCGAAGGGTGCCGCGTTGTGCCTGGTTTTCCTGTAGACGGACACATATACATAGCCTCATAGGCTCCTTAATAGTATAATAAAACTTCTATTATTTCTTAGGCTTGCCGTCCTCCATCGCAATCCTTACTGATTAATGAGAGAGGTTGGTACCACTGTAATGCATGTTGCATTATACATGATTTTAGCTAAATAGACAGAAATAAATACTACAATAAGCACATGGAGAACTACCTCATCGCACATGACTCATGTCCATTTTGTATTGCAACCATAGATGCATCTCTTGCAGGAGTCCATTATTGTAAGGGGGGAAAATAAGAGCTTGCTCTGTCAAGGGGGTCACCACTTTCATACATAATTAATAAGATGGAAGAGGAGATGGGTGGAAAAGGATTAGTTAAGAAAATCTTATAGAGAATGTGTGGCTAGTTAGTGTATTAAGGTGATATCATATTTGAACTAAAAATAACTAGAGGTCTATTTCCTTTTCATTATATATAATGGCTGTTAAAATTAGCAATATAATGTAGCTACTTCCACTTCTTCTTTTTTTATTATAATTTTCATTTCACTGATAAAATTTACAAAATGTTCAAGGGAGGCAAAATGAATCATGGGAGGGAGGTAGAAAGGTGTGAGGAGTGCTCTACCCCACCCTAAACGAATCCCTGCTATTCTCAAGCACTCTTAACTGGAGCTCATTTTATTAGTATTGTCTGCTGAAGCCATACATAGAATATACTCAGACGCTCTCTTCACTGACCTAACTTATGTCCTCACTAAATCTCTAATGTTCCAGACTGTGTGCACAACCTTGGAGAAATAACAAGTGCAGGCACACCATCTTGCAAATTCTACAATTAAGCTATTTGCCATTAAGAAATATTTTCCAGCATATTTGAAGAAACAAGAGCACCATAAAGGAGTACTAGCTAATCAGTTGTTGATGAACAAGGTTAACTATTGTACTACTACCAGACTGACCTTGTTTTTAAAAGCGACAGCAGCTTCTTCCTCGATGAGAGTTCTAGCCCACTCTGGGTTAATCAGCAAGGCTATCATAAGAGGTGAGTATTTCAGGTACTTCTCGTGCTCGCCCTCTAGTTTAAACTTATACTTTTCTGACAGGGCGTCATTCACTTGTTTAAAATCAAAATCGAGAAGTCCCGGGCCAGATTCTGCGGTACTTAAATAGTCCTTGAGTACTTTAATAGCCTGCATAGCAGACTCCTCAGATTTCCCTATTGTAGCCTGCACCAGGCTGAGCTGAAGTCTCAGCTTACTCTGCACCATTTTAACAGCCATCACGAACTATATAACCGCTCCTTTGTTTAGCTCGTTCTAACGACCTTTACCACAAGCGGGTGTGTCTAGTTGTTTCGTGGGAAGTTTCAAAAGCAGTAGTAATGAATATCATTAGTTCTTACTAATTATTAGCCAATGCAACACTGGTAAATGTCATTGAGTCGGTATAAACCCACCCACCTGCCAACAATCCTTTGTCGGCTCAAAAATTTAAAATTTGTAGTAAGAAAAAGAACAAGTAATATGTCCCTCCATAGGATGTACTGCTGAATGTGTTAATGAATGCTCAAGTGGCTATTAGACTTTTCTTTACATTGTACAAATGTATAGTAAAGTGGTATACTCTATAAAGTTCTACCAATAGCTACCCACTGATACAATGTACATATATCATGAAGTAAACACCAGATTTTAGAGTAACCATTGGTGCCATTTGCTATTCAGACCCCTTGTTGGTTGCAGATTGCACTCACCGATTACTGCTATTTTTCTGCCACACTCAGAATATTCATTTTAAAACAGCAGAGACATATATCCTGTAAAGCCAGTGGCTACTCTGCCAACATTATTTTAGCCTAATTTGCATCTCAGGTCATTTCATTTGATAATTCTTCATTGATATCAGTCACAAACAACTTATCACAGTGGTCAACTATACAGCCAGAACACAACACATAATGAATGTATTTCAAAACAATTATAGAAGTAGCTATCATGCTAGTTAAAAGTTGTACTATAAAAAATTAAGTATCAACAAGTTAACATCCGTTCAAATGCTGTCTCTGTAAGAGAAGTTGTTGCTTAGTTATACCCATAAAGGCTTTCTGCTTGAAAGAAAAGCACCTATAGACAATTAGTAGGAATTTACCTTACTATTCATTGAAATATATATGACTCCTTTTTTACACTTTATTGTACATTTCCCTTTTAGTGGACTTATTATACAGTAACCTCGAAACTGAGGATAATGTGAGCCAGGGCTTTTTAGTTCACAAATCAGAGGTTGCTTGCTTTCAACAATATTGATGATAGGTTTTCCTGCAAAGTTTGTTACATTGCATTTTTTTATGCCTGTGGTGGGACAGTCAGGCAGAGGAGAACAAACAGGGTAGTAACAGGAAGCAAAGGCTCTCCGACCAATATTTCACCCACTATGTGGCCAGCAACTAGAGACTAGAAGAAGGTAGCTGCCACCAGAATCTTACTATAGACACTGAAGCTGTTCAAGCTAAGGCAGGCTCCAGGTCATATTCCACTCCTAGGGGAAGCTAGGCATCAAACCTATGGATTCCCTCTAGCTTGCAAAGTGACTACTATTGAGCAAGGTAAGACTGACTACAAAAATCAAGAGTTCAATGCTATAATCATGTGTGTACATCATGATTATCCATACATTATGGTCATGACTCATTGTACATCGCGATTATCCATATATTATGGTCATGACTCATTGTACATCATGATTATCCATACATTATGGTCATGACTCATTGTACATCATGATTATCCATACATTATGGTCATGACTCATTGTACACCATGATTATCCATACATTATGGTCATGACTCATTGTACATCACGATTATCCATATTATTATGGTCATGACTCATAATGTGTTATAATTGCCTACAGTTTGAGTCAACAAGATGATTAGGGTCTTAAAAATAAATATTCTTTTTCAAGTTCAATGTGGTGGAGAAATAGCTAAGTTAGCTACAAGGCCTGAGATAATCAAATAAGACATGCATCAATTAATGAATGAATTTTTAATTCAATTTTCCCTAACTCTTTATCACAAATAATGGCATTTACAAAAGAATGTCTGAGAAAAGACCAACCTTTGAGAAGAGACTAAAAGTCATGTCCCCAATGTGGTCATTATTCGGAGGTTTTACTGTATAATATTGCATTCAGTATTAAAAAATTGTCAAGCCTTCCAGCTGTCTCACAAAATACTACTAAAAGTGTACAAAAATAAAAAAGCACTAGCTATGAGTTAATAATATAAAAAATAAAAACAAACAAACAAACTAAGAGCAGTTATTGTTTGACCATTACAAGTAATAAGAATTATTTCTCTATAAGTTTACACAGTTTATCTTGCGCATCTTTCAAATTTCCCTTCACAATATAAAAGAATTAAAAAAACAAAAAACAACAACAAACAAACAAAAAGAAGTTATTGATACTTATAAGTAATAAGCATTATTTCTTCATACGCTCACACAGTTTTACAATAATATCTTGTGCATCTTTCCAATCTCCCTTTACCAAAATGGTCAGAAGATTTTCATCATTCTGTTGTCCTCCATTTTTCCAGAACTGCTTGCCTACTCACATACAATCTCAATAAATTCCTATCTAGTTATTATTTTTTCTACATTAACATCCTAACCTTAGTAAAACAGGATCATCATAACGTCCAGTTATGTCATCCACCTCAGTCATGGAGGTCAATCCAAACAGGTAATACTTTTTTGTCCAGTCAGAAGAAATATTTGCCGTAATCTCACAAAAATGTTCTCCAGATGGCAATTCTTCAGATAAAATGGCAGGGTTAGAATCCATAATTTTCTTCACAACTGCTTTGTATTTCTAAAATAAAGACCACCTGAGTATCATTCATGTTAAATTATCTCCCCCATATTGATTAGAGTAATAAAAACATTGTTCATTTATTTTTTAATGAGAACTGATCAAACTTCATTGATAACATCTCTAGAGAAATCCATGACTATTAACTAGTACTTCATAAATTCAACATTTTCTTGCCTTTGTTTAGATATCAACCCACAATGAAATGCAGCATTTAAAGACAACTTATCAACACCTCACCACCGTGATGAAACAGTGGTGTCAGAAGGCCCAATAAGGCATAACATTACGTTGTACAAAATACCTTCTTGAACCAGCAAGCTGTCTACACTTTATATTGATTTAAACTCTGTGGTATCGTTGCCGTGTAATATTCAATTAACACCTATGTTATCAGAAACTCTTAGTTTTGGATAACATCCAAACCGACAAGTATTTCCTTCTTATCCCACAAAAAAGTTTAGTAATCAAGTTTGATTTGATGCCAGCTAACCACTAATGCTGAAACAGAAAGAAGTGCATCTGCTCTTTGAAGGATTAAACATACCTCCATAGAGCTATGAACCAGCTATATTGTTATTGAATCATCTAGTGCGCAATTAAGCGTAGTGACTGGTTACTCAGTATAAGAAATGCAACTTGCCCTTGAATGAATTAAACACTGCACTGGGAATGTCGCTTCCTGCGCAAATGTTTCGCTTTATGCTAGCCTAGGGTGAAGTTAGACAACACCCCAGACAATCAAAGTAAATAGGTTTTGAAATTATATTGAATTGAAGTGGGATGATAATACAACGATGAGTAAATAAATAGGAAGTGGAATAGCACTAGACAAAAAGTTGAATTTCCTGCTGCAGTATTTGTGGTTGAAATGTGGTGATAATGCCATATAGACTATTCATTTCATGGATAAAAGAAATATGATATTACAGATAGAATTTCAGGTAGAG
>WLWI01000921.1_pt1 | contig 25849 bp, 5 predicted proteins | sample 6701501 | NCBI WGS metagenome assembly WLWI01 (sample SAMN12718690, study PRJNA515312) | sponge metagenome | isolation source: marine sponge | host: Mycale hentscheli | place: New Zealand: South Island, Marlborough, Capsize Point | collected 2014-11-01 | reverse complement strand
AGGGTGCACAACTCATGAGTGGCATACATGCCACTGCGCATGTATAGCATACAAGAGAATGCACACATGTGGCATGCTTTTTTGTGCACACATGCATCCCTCATATGCACATATGTGGCACATGTGAAGCGCTGTTTCAATTTTTCTGTATGCAGTATACATGCTTGATAGCAGCATTACGCCTGCAGCACATGTGCTGCGTATGTACATGATGAGTGCAGTAAGGCAGCACGAATGTGTGCAGCATGCATACAACATTTTTGTTAGGGATCACCATCTGTTTTGCTTCGTCACTTGTCATGGCTTCTGCTAAGATACTGATCATATCTGCTTCCATGTAGTAGTTTTTGTATGTGTCCATGATGGCTGAGAATCTTTTTTGAAAGTTTAGAAATTCTTTTGGAGAGCCATTGAATGTTGGCAGGGATGTTTTGTAGGGAGTTGGCTGTTTCTTAGCCATTATAGTAGATTCGGTAGCTGCAGCAGCAGCCGGGGATGTGGCTACACTTACTGCTTCAAATTCTTTCTGATTTACTTTTTCTGTCAATTCTTCTGTTGGTCAAAGAATTCCACGTCTTTGTAGCCATCCAGGTCGACACTCAGTTGATTTAGCAACTTCCGCTCCTTTGTCAAAATAGTTGGAGCTTGCCGTCGCACTTGTTCCTAGCCCCAAAGCTGCTTCATTGTGAGTCATTTTGCATTTGGCTGCCTTTTGCACCTACATTAGAGTGTCATTCAGCCTTTTGAAATCTGCATCATACTGATCTTGAACCATGGCATAGGCATCAATTTCTGATTGTATTTATTCCTGTGACTTTCCGTCTGCTTCCATCGTTCCCATGTAAGTTTCGTGAATGTCCATTAGTTCCTCCACCGCAGTTTTGGCAAGCTCTATACATTTGCTGAACTCGCTTATTATTATTGCAGTGAAGTCATCTTTTCTGAGCCTCATGGCATAATTGATGGCTCTTCTTGCCTTTGTCTTGGAGTGAGCTCTTTTGGATTTTTGAGCAGTTCCAGTTGCCATTTGTTTTGTAATGTTGAGAATAATTCGGAGAATTTCTACGGAAGGTTCGCATCCAATTTGACTGTCACACAGAGTTTCAACTGTGATGGTCGATAGGCTTGCTGTTTCTTTTTTTGTTAGTTTCAAAGGACCATGTTAAAGTTTACATTAAGCAAGAAAAGTTAGCGATAGAAGAAAGTCATTGTTTTGTCAATAACATATAATGTACAACAAGGCCATGGAATGGCGTGTTGAACAAGTTTATATAGTGAGGCTAGCTAGAATGACTCAGCATGACTAAGCAAAACATAGCAGTCGTCCTGACAGTTTGTCAGTCTGTCATGCTCTGAGTTTGGAGATTACTGACACTTAACCATTGATTTACGTATAAACATAATCAGAATGACAATTTAGGATCTTACATCGTGCTACTTTTTAAAATTTCGGGCTGATTTTTGAGAAAACGTGAGTTTAGCTATGTGTAGGTACTAAGTTTTGTGAGTAATGCCCCCAAACATCACATCTTTGTCACATAATAAAATAATTTCTTACTGCTCGCAGTAGTTTTGCTTTACACACAGAATGCTGGAAGTGGAGTTTTCCCAGACAAGTGAGTGACTCTGACCTGTTCAGCTTCTTCTCTTATGAAGAAAGCTTTACATGAACCGTTTACATTGCTTGAGCTATATTGATGCCTGATATGATTAGCCAATAAATTATTCAATTGGTCCGAGATGATTTTGTAATAGCTAGCTAGTGTATAATAGCGCTGAGGGTTCGTACCTTTAGTGCTTCATTTCACTATAGATAACTTATGTGCACATAATTTAGATATCGGTTAATTTAGTAATGCTCAACATAATTTAAGTAGTGAATACATAGATTTTGTACAATAATTGTTATTTTAACTGCTGATTAAATTTTAAATAAAAAATAACATTTCCTACCTTTGTAGAGGAATACTTGATCCAATATTTCCCTATGTAAAAGTATTAATTAAAGTAAAAATTTTAAACTATAGTACTCAATTGATAAGACTGCTTGGGGAAAATTGGCCTAAGCATAACATCCAATTAAAAAAAATTTCTACCAGTATTTTTCATGGGAGGCCTAGGAATAGTGTCTAACAAATTAAAAAACTGTAGCATAAACCATCTTTTCCCCACGCACTACAACAGTCCTTGTTTTTGTTCAATATATTGTTTTTGACTTTGAGAAAACACCATATAAAAGAGTCGTTATCATTTAAACAAACTTGACTCAGTTTTTGTAATGTCTCATTTGAAAACAATAGAATATTATATATACTGATTCAAAAGTCAAATAGTGAGGTTAAAATAAAGAGGTGCGATACATTTAAGATACTTTCATCAATTAATTTCATGCAAAACTATCTATAATTTTAGTTCTCACAAATGCAGTACTTTCTCTTCATCAATGTTAATAAATACTTACCTGTGTTCGATATAAAGTAACAAGTTTTTCCGTCACTGTAATCCATTGATTTTTATTAGAAAAATGAGTCTGTACACCAAAGTAATTTACATAATAATAATGACCAATAGGTAAGAATATCCAACTACCTAGCAAGTACTTTCAAACTGTATAATAGACATGTCAATCTCACTATCAAAAATGCTACCAATGCTCTAACAAGTCCAGTCCATTTGAAATTTGTATCTTCATAAAAAATAAAAAAATCTTTATATTTAAGACTTAAAGGTCATATTAATCTGAGACAAAAAAAGTTTAACATATTAGAAGTGTGTTTAAATAGAATTAAAATTTAATGGTTTGTGCTAAAATAAAAGTTAGTTCTATAGCAGCAATCCATCATACCAGCTTAATGGTAAATCCCTTACTGAAAAAGAGTTGAGATCATATAATATTAAATTTAATAAAGTAAAAATCGTATTGAATGAAAAGAAATCGAGATGACAGTATACTTTAAATTAAATCTTACCTGATTAAGCATTTCAAATGCTTTTTCTAGTAATATTGTAGCCATTTCATACCTAATAAATGTATAATAATAACAACTTTGTTCACAAGTTTTCCAGAAAAATTTCCCGAGAATCAAAAACATTCATTGGTGACATGTTGAGTAAAACTTTTTAGCATTTCCAGCCATATTAGGAAGGTGTCTTTAAGTGAACCAGTCATGTGATTACAACCACTAAACTGAATACTTACAAAATTATACATCAGAATGTGCAGCATTGTGGAAAAGAACAGAAATATGGGGATTTTACTCTGTGAAAATCCAAGAATATGAATTTAATACACTGTTCCAATTACAATCATGGATATTTATTTATTTATTGTTTTTGTTGCTATTTTGGAATTTATGTCTTAATTATATTATTTAAAAGCTTGTCATTATTTGCATTATTCTGGACATTTTTTGTGTTGCCTTTTTATATCTGTGATTGCAACATAATAGCCACAGCTAAAACCACTGCAATAAAAAATACCTCTTTTACAAAAATTGTGCATACAACCACAAGTGTTCATGCTTTAACTCTAAGTGGTGGGAAAAAATGAATGGATTTAAGAACATGTTCTAAGTAATGTGAATTTAATGCATTTCAAAACATAAACGTTTGTATTATTAAGTATACATGGAGAATTTTGGCCAGAACGAATTTACAAAGTAAAACTATACTATAACTTCGAATGGAAAAGTATAGTAAATATTTAAAACTGATTGGTCTTGTCTAAAAACATGATGATTACATCTTACTGTTCAAATTTGTAGTAGAGATTTCCAAGATTAATGTGAAGTGCAACTAATATAGGGTCATTTTGATCTTCGTTTATTAAATCAAAAGCTTCCATCATTCTCGTTTCTGCATATCTAAGAAAAAATATATAGACTCGAAAAATACTAAACAATTTGACATTAGCTTACTGAAATTCTCCAAATATAGCAATAATAACTGCAGATTCATTACAGTACTGGCTTCTCTTGTAATTTTTAGCTGTAGAGATGTTATCTTCTAATTGTTGATACCTGTTCTTAAGAATTTTGTGTGGCTGCAGAAAAAACAAACAAACAACAGAATTAAATGACCCTTTCTAAAAAAGTAAAACTAACCTATTGTATTATGCATATATTTTAGTTTCTAACATTTATTACACTGCAAATATAATGTACCTATTAATTGAATATCTAAAAGGAATATCAACAGTAATCAAAAGGAATATGGATACTATCATGGGTGTGCAAATGCGGTTAAATTATGCTTTTGGAACCCTTTTGCTTTATATTTCAACAACAGTCAAATTAGGGTGCAACCCTATTGTTTTTAATTTTCACATGTAAAACTCTTATATGTTTTACAATATAGGCATACCACTCCTAAAAAAATTGTTTTTTTTATAAATTAGTTAAAATACTATAGATAGGTGAGCAAGATGTACATATACATATCTATATCCAGTATACTATTCCCTTTTTATTTTCCATGAATAATATCTTAAAAATGCTTCAAATTTTATAATTCTCATGTCAGGGATTTTAGGGGGCAGGGGAGGGACATTCGTCCCCGTGAAAATTTTTGTGCCATTTACACATACTTAATGCATGGACACTCATGCATGTATGTTGCCCCCCACCCGCTTGCTGGAAAAATAAATCTCTATTTTTCCCCCTTGCTAAAAACAAAAACAAACAAAAAACAAATTAATACACAAGGCACATCATGATATACAATACGTGATATGTATTAAACTTAAAGATATTACTGACAAGATATTTTATAATTTGCAACAAGTAATATGCTTGAGCACAAATGGCAAGCTAGTCACACTGTGCATAAGTAATTCAAATAACAAGGGAGAATACTTTAAATTTTAAATTTACTGACGTATGCAAAAACAAATCACATTGATATAAATTAATGTTTCCGCTCCTATTCACCTTGTTTAAAAAGGCATCACTCAGTCACTTATTTTAAAAGTGCAAATAGGAAGTCGTTGACAAATAATTTAGCTAACAAAAAGAAATTACTTTCTTAAGAGTATTGGTAGCAGTACTTTTAGTAGTATAAGTCATTCTGACTAAATTACCAGTAGATCTTGACCAAAACACTCAGCAACTAAAATACGGCAAAGTTCTAAAAAATTCCTATTGATTTGTCTCACCCACTTCACTATAATGTAAGTACTGTAAAGTACACTACATGTGATTGATAGTTCGTGAAATTGGATTTGACCCAATTGTATTATTATCACCAATAAGGACCAGTCTATCATTTCTAAGTAACAAATAATTTAATATAGTATCATTATTCAGGTTTTTTGTACACATGTTGCTAAATTAGAATATGTTTCAATTTTTCTTGGACAAACATAATTTTCGCAAAAAATTGTTAGAAAATTACACTAATAATAATATACATGAATAAAATTCAAATAAGAAAAGTACCTTAATGTCTGGTGACACAGTAGCCTGTTTGATAGAAAATATTCGAGTAGAGATTAAATCTGCCATGTCATTTCTACAATCCCATTCCCCCAAAAATTATCATAAAGTATTTACGCTGAAATAATAACATTTGCATACTAAAATAGTATTGCTCATTTACTAATCACACAATAGTGTATAATGTACGATTATATTCATATACTTGGATATATTTACAGAGTAATAGAAATTTGCCAGCAACAATTTTAAATATTCTAAAATTAATAAGTAGTAAGTTGTAATTATACTTTGTTACTATTTTACTTTTTTGGATAAATAGATAGCTTTGCCTCATAAATATGACTAATGTCTTCGAGTATCTCAACTGAAAGCCATTTACTCAAAGATCAGCATACATATTCTAATTAAGGTGTCAAGATCAAAATCATAAAACTTTAAATGTACCAAAGCACTAAAAATGAATCTGCGACAATCATGATTTTCTCATGGTATTAAAACTTACAAATTTTTTTAGTTTAAATGCACGATATTGCTCACAATTAGTAATATTAGTTTTCACATCACATAAGCATGTGTTGTGAAATCATATCGTCATAAAAACTGTAAGTCTTAATTAATGATAGTACATGAATGGTGTGTGAACTCACCAAGGTGGTTGCAAAGTATAAAACATGGAAAAAAAACTATTCATGGCTCTTTTCCCAAGTACAAATTTACCAGTTAAGTACGTTTTTGCACATGCCTGCATTACGTATTATCATATGTGATTTTTCAGGAATACAGTAAAACTCGCCTATGATTTTTGTTGTTGATATTTTAGAGATTAAGTATTGTTGAATAAGATATACAAATTGTAGGCTGATAGGTGTTGATAGAAGTAGTTTTTGTGGGGGACGAATGTGGTTACACCCATAAAAATATATTTTTAAGTTCATTTTAAATTCATTAGAGTCAAGCATAAGGTTATAATTAAATAATAATCTACATCATTTATAATTCCAATGTACAAAATTTCAGATTTTTCCCATGTGTAGTTAATGAGATATTAAGAATGAAAGGCCTTAAAAGGGGGTGTGGTATGCCTTATTAAGGCAACAAGCATGAATTGTTAAAATCCTATAACCTGAGAATGGATTAGAGTTGACATAAAATATTTGAAATTTATTATCCTCATATACTAGATACTATCATTGCTCACAAAATTAGACCACTCGGTGACGAGGTGGTGGGAATATTTTCCCACTGGTTGATTTGACATGGAATCACCCATTATATCAACACAGAAAAACCACCTAAACAATTTCTTCTAGTGTATATTCCTTGAATAAAAGTTCCACTTCCTCTTGTCTTGAGCTAAATACTATCTTAAAAAGCAGCTGAGATGTACACTGTAAGCAGTAATGGTTTTTGCTTTTATATCAGAAACTAGCAACGTAGTAGACAGTTTAATTAAAAAATTATATAGGGTAAACATTTTGTACCGTAGAAAAAAACAACAAACTTCCTAATGTGATGACCCCATCAAAACCCACAATTACATAAATAATCAAACTCAGATTCTTTGGTGAATTTTTGAATCACAGGTTCAATGAGCATTACAAACATACACTAAAAAAAAAAAAGGTCAAAGGTCAAGAATTCTTTTCCTCAATTGTTACATCTTATTTTAAACCAATTGTATTCACATATAATTATGTCCGCTTTCACTTCTTCATCAATAGATGTTCACAAAGTAAATTTCTGGAATATTAATGATTTTGTGACAAATTAATCAGTCTCAGAATAATATTATTATAAGGACATAATAATGATTATTATAAGGACATAATAATGATTCATAAAGTACAAACCCACCTTCCTAGTTTTTGCAAAACATTTTCAAGCATTGGTAAAATCTATATACACAAACATTTAAATATTCATAACCCCAATATTTTCTGACATCGCAATACAAATCACCTTGATACACAATTCAAAACCCATTTTGAGAAAATAATGTTAAGTGTGAAGTATTAATTGCTTATACAATATTGAAACACTGCACACAGCCTTACATTAAAATAAGCATCATATGCATTGACTTATATGCAATATGAGCAATTTATTGAAATTTAAGAGATTGTGGTGGGACAAAGGCTTTAGGGAGTTGCTGCATCGAGAATTCTGTCCTCAATCTAGAAGCCTAGTCACAACTGTCACGCTGAAACGAAGGTGCCCAACCAAGGACCAACAACCCCTATAACCATGATATATCGATTAAGGGGACACTTGATCAATATTAAGAACTAGAACAAAATTGTTAGTACAGTTTAAATGTTTGAAAATGATGACAAAGCAGTTTTTATTCCCATGTGGTAGTGGCATGTGCAAAGTTCCATGTGCAAAGTAATTATTCTAATCATGCATGTGTGTATGCGTAGTAACAATAATGAATATAATTAAAACAAAAAGAAATTAAGTTTCAGCAACTTTGCGAAACTTTCAAAAGTTTATATAACATAACTAGTGGTGTGCTTGAGCACAAATGGCAAGTGAGCCTTAAACCATACTACTGTTAAACGATTGATTCTAACTGCTAACACTCAAACTACTAAAATAAAGTCGAGTTTTTTAATTATGTATATACGGTAAAGGGGATTCAATGCCATAGTAACCGCTCCCCGCAACTGTTAAAGAAACAACAAAATCAAGTCAAGTTATTTAAACTTTTTTCTTTGTGTAGTAGTTGTAACGCACAATACTTTCACACAACTGAACATACCTACGCAAGACTTACCTTCATGGTTAATCTAGTGGATAATGAATTTTTAAGTAAATACTGTTGCGTAGTGCTTACAACTGTGAAAAACAGCGTATCAACTTATCACTGCCACACAAATAGAAATGGAGCTCCCATAAGTTTTTGAGTTTTAACTGGACCCCAAAAGAATTCAAAGCGGTAAACAATTCAATTTCTAAGGTGATACGGGTAATGATCCCTAAACCAGAGGATTCCTTTTAGTGAAGTTTGGGACGGGGTCAAACACATATATTTACCTTATTACAGTAAAATAGATATTTATAAATTATTAGCCCAAAAGAAGAAACACTGCAGTATTCTTAATCACTTGCAATAATAACAAACTTACTTGCAATAAACAATCAGATTCCTGAGAGTAATTATTTTCATATATTTGCAAGGCTTCCGTCAAGTAAGCATTAGCAGTTCTAAAAAAGTCAATTTTATATTTAAAATATAATGTTATAATTATGTACAAACTATCATTGATGAGATACTTTTATGTATGAGGAATAAGTTGTCCAGTCTACACATTTTTTTATTTGGCAAAACACCAACACTTATAACTTATCAACGCAATATAAATAAGCTTACACAGAATGATTAATTAGACTATTTACCCATTGCATACTATATACATTATTTCAATTGCACCATCATGCAATTCAATTGGTTCATGGAAATGGTACGCATAGCTATAAATATTGTGATAAAAGGCTTTTATATATAGAATTTGCTTTTTTTATATTCTATTAATGCCAATATAACATAATACTTACGAAAAACTAGCAGAAAAAAAATTGCACTTTCCTAAATCAATTAAAATTGTTGCAATTTCTAAAGATTCTGTGTCACTGTAGGATTCACAAAGGTCCAATGAAAACTGAAGACATGGAAGAGCCTAAAACAAAACAACAACAGGAGTGAAATAAAATAAGTAATACTTTCTGGATACTATACTAGTCCTAATGGACTAAATATGTCTGCATACTATCGTAGGCTTAATTAATATTTGTACAACCATGAAAAGTCACTTTAATAGAGGATTAGGGGTACATGTGCATTGTTTTGACTCAATAAAATGTTACTAAGGTTTAACAATGCCATTTATATTGTATATAGCTAAGTCACATCATAAATTTATCACGATAATAAATAGATGCAATAAACCAAGTGAAGAAGTGCTCTAAAAAATTGTAGTCAAGATCGTATGAGGTGTTTAGATTTATAAATCCAAAAAGAATCATAAACATAACAAGACCATAATCAGACTTAATGTTTGCCAAATTTAATTATGCATGTTCAAAAGATGTCCTCCCATTGTGGTCAAGTTAGCTTCCATTAATCTTTCACTATAATATATCCTAGTTATTGTGTTAAGACTTCAATAATGTCCTTGTTTGTCAGCAAAGGAACTTAGATAAGTTAGGGTTTGTACACTTTCATATTTCCAACCCCCACTGCAAACTGCATCCATGTATAAAATGAAATGCTAGATTGTTAAGAAGTCTTGCATTACTTAGTTTTGTAATGTTTTGCTTTAGTGAAAGTTGAATAAATTCACAGCTTGCAAAAATCTAGTTGGTGGATAGCAGCAAGAATTTGGCATGGTGACTGTTACCACTGTGGTTGACATACCAGGATGACTGACAACTTGAGGAGGAGTAGGATTCATGAAAGGAATTAGTTAAGACTATAACAACACTGTTGGTTATATCAGAATAATTTTATCATGACGTAGAATGTAGGTGTTATCTAATCAATACATGATCAGGGGCTTTGAAGCTAATGGACCTACAACTAATATTCTTAATTAGATTGGGCACAGAAAGAAGACTGAACCTTGTGAAATGTCCAAAACTTCGACATGCTAACATTCATGTTAGTTAAATACATAGCTCTCTTATAAAAGCACTTCTTGAAAACATTATTTTGCTTCACTGAAATACCATCCACAACACCCTGATGATGGCCATTGAAAAAATGCTTGAAATGTTTGTATTAAACTAGTTATGATTGACAGTAATATACCTAGTCATTGAAGATCATTCAAAAGATAATTATGATGCGAAGATATTTAGTCAAGTAAAACATACTAAGAAACTTGCTTCAACAACCGAATGCTTACACTTTTAACTAAATAGCAAAAAATATGGATCGACTTCTAGTAGTCTAGTTGTGCATCCATTAGGGAGAGAAATTGTAAAGAAACTAGCACACTTCATTTGTTGGCTAGAATTTCAGAAAACATTTATGAAATACAAAAGAATTGAATAACAAATACATTGGCAAAATAAATCAATATTAAAGATAAAATATTTAGAAAGCTTAAAATTATTACAGGAAGAAGTTTGGACTAGATTGCCCAACACATGACAAAAAATAGAAATTTGATTTATTATTATCACAAAGACAAAGTCATGTATTGGCAAATAGTGACAGATGAATAAAGAATTATTGATCAAGGTATTTCACCAAAAATGGAAAAAGTATTAGTCAAAGGTTTAAATTCTGCTTCAACCAAAAACACACCAACATTGTGCATGTTGAGGATAGTTGAGAAAAAAGGGTGAAATTCAGATTGAATTAATTGTAGCCATTAAGTAACCAAAGAAACAAAAACAAACCGAGTCCAAGTGAACCGAAAGCTCTAATTGATTTTAGAAAAGATGGATCCGTCATAATACTTCCTAACAAAAGTAAGGTTACAGTTGTGTTGAATAAAAGTGATTATGATAGTAAAGTTAAGCTAATGTTGTCTGGTCTATCGCTTAAAAAGTTAACTAAGACCAAACATCAGAGAGAGAACGGATTACTAAAATTCCCCAAGAAATCTGATTCAATTCTAAATATTAAAACCATGGGTTCAAGGAATTATCGCTGATAGCTGTCCCGATCCCGAGTGGTGACCAAATATTTTTAATTCAGTATTGTTTAAAAAAAAGCCTGTGAAAGAGAGAGAATACATCTAATGAGTAAAAGAAGGCTGAGAAAGAAATTGTGAAGTCATAAATGTGTATGTTTGTTTATTTTTATAACCCTTTGGCTCAAATCATTCTTGAATCATTACACCGATGAGAGCCACTGTATATGGGCTAAAACATATTTGGATCACACCTAGTGAAATGAAGTCAAAAAAACCTAACACAGAAGTATTTGTGTAGCATTAATTGAAATGGTCAAAACAACAACTTGTATTAACCAATAAAATTTCAAAATTGAATTATTTAACCTTAGCCATTCAGAAATACTAAATAAAAAGCTCCTATAATAATTCAGAAGTATAAAATAAAATATTCCTATAATAATTCAGAAATATTCAATAAAAAAATAATTCAGAAATTTAAAATAAAAAAATCCTATCATAATTCAGAAATATAAAAAAAAAATTCCAATAATAATACAGAAATATAAAATAAAAATTCCTATAATAATTCAGAAATATAAAATAAAAATACCTATAATAATTCAGAATATAAAATAAAAAATTCCTATAATAATTCAGAAATATAAAATAAAAAAATCCTATAATAATTCAGAAATTTAAAAATTCCTATATGTAAATCCCTTTTATACTGCTGGTCATTCAGTACACATCCACCTGTTGGTAACAACTGCCCTCACGAATTAAGAATTTATCTATTTTTGTTGAAAGTAAGCAGTGAGAAATTCAAGCAGAGAATAAACCACTTATACACTATCCATACCCATTCTTAAACAAAATCTTGAAAACCTTTGGACCCAGCTACAGGAATTTAACTTAATATTGGCCACACGATGAAGAAATGGTTCTAAATTATTGATGACGGAGGCAAGCAATATATGAAAAGCCTAGTAATTGTTAGAAAAAAAAATTAAATATTTATAAGAATTAAAAATGTCTCATTCACTTGCTAAAGTGGCATACTTTCAAACATTAAAATTTCGGAAAATATGACTATAACAATGATATACTTGCTCACAACGTGCAAGCAATTAATGAAAACAACTTTAGTTGAATTAGTTGTAAATTGTATGTGCATGAATTAAAATTACCTCTTTATAAAACCCTAACTCCATTAAGATTCTTCCAATTGTGATACTATGAGTAACAAAGTAAGATGCCGGCTGATTATCTGCGTCTTCTAGAAGTGGAAATAATAATTTAGTATACCGAATGCATTTTTTGGAAATCATCAGTAAATAAAAATAATACAATAACTATAAGTATCTTTTTTTTAAATAAGTACACATGTGTCACCAAGTAAAACACAACAACAACAATTACATTTCAATAGTTCCGTATACTTTGTATTTCACTAGTCATCAAATATTTAAGTTCCTCAGGACATTGTTTGGACTATTTATTATCACCAACACACTGATGATGACCATTGCAAAATGATTGAAACAATTGTGCATTTTGTAAATATTTTATGACCAGTGAAATACAAAGTATACGGAACTAATGTCTATACCTAGTCACAGAAGAATTTTCAAATTAATAACATTTCAACTTAACGTACCTGATTCGACAATTTTTATTTGCTTGAAATACTGACAAGCCATTGTGCTGAGATCAGGATGTAAAAACTGCCAATAGTCCATTAATTCACCAACTCTGTAACTAGTTCGTAAGATAGATTAAAAGCTCAATTAATTTTAAAGCATTATGTTGCCTTAGTTGATATAATACCTATTAAAGTTACTTTTAAGGCAAAATATTCAATTTCATTATATTGCTTGTAACTTCTAATACCCCAACTTGCTACCCTCTTACAATCTGTGGGGGAACTGGATTCAGTAAATAGTAGACAAATAATTTATGCTCTTGTATGCTCTTTCATACCAGATAGTGGCTAGTTGTTCTAATACAGTGGAATGTTTTTCCAATGGTCCAGACCATTTTAAATGAGCTTTTAGTTTGAAAATGAGCTGTTGTGGGAGGATACTTTAGTATGAAGGATGTGTAGTGTTAATTGTAAAATTAAGCATTTTTATAGCATTTAAGGACTTGTTCTAGTCATTTTTATCGAACTGATTGCCATTGTCCATACCAAAAAACTTAATCTAGCCAACTGCAGTCAAAAAAGTCATTTTTAATATTATTATATTTTTTTACAAAAACTTTACCAATAGTTCTATTTAGACAAAGTATATACAGACACTCAATATTTCTGTGTCCTGGGTTTTCTGTGGCAACTACATTCAGCATTTTTTTTTTGCCAGACTTACTATCTGGCCACTTTAAAATGAAAATTTGCTATTATTATAATTTTAATATAGTCTGACACTCTTCTGATCAACCTCTGGCCAATTGTAACATGATTTGGCAAGTTTTAAAAAGGTCTGGCCTGTTTTAAATTGGTTCGCCTGTTTTAAAATTGCCAGGCCTGTTTTAAAATGGCCTGGCTTCTTTAAAATAGTCTGAGATTTGGAAACGGTCTGGCCCGTTTTAAAATGACTAGACAAGTTAGGCTCCTTCATACATGAGCAGTGTAGCCCCAGTTGTCTGTTGGCAGCAAGAGTTATCACGAACTATAGGTCTTGTTGCCATGTTGACATATTCCACAAACAGATCAGCAATTACCATCACTACCACGTCAAAATGAACCGTCAAACAGAAAATGAAGAGGTTGTCATGAATAAAAGGAATATACATGTACGAGTAGAAAACGCAAAGAAAACCAAACATGATGCAACATATGAGTACTAGACACGTCCAGCATGTGTGCATTGTGGATGTGAAATACACTCAGCAATAATTGTATGCCACATACATGCAGTATATATGGATTGAATAGGCCAGCGCTGTGTGAATTGAATCTCTGTAAAGGATTTTATCAACTTCCTATGGATCAATTAGATAGTGACAAAGCTATGTACCTTTGTTCGCCCATTTGGGAAATTCCAATTCACAAATAGCATTTTGGTTTGTCTGATGCACGCACTGCTATCTTTCAGAAGGTGATTGAAAGTGCACTAAGAATTGTGAAACTTTTGTTCAATCTTATATGGATATGACATAATTGGTTCCTCATTGTGCTGGCAAGATCATCTCTCACATTCAAATAAGGTCCTATTTGCTCTGAAAGAAGCCAACTTAACTGCTAATCCTTCAAATGTGAGTGGGGAGAAGGCAGATGCGTTATTTGGGACATGAGGTTGGTGATGGCAAGCTGTAAATCCAACTTTTTCTAGTATTTTGATATCAATTAAGTATGTACCAAAATTGACTTTGAGAGTGGCTAGACACTCATGGTGACTACTTTTTTTATCATGGAGTATAGCTAAATTATATAGACCCTAAATGACTCCATTTAGTTTTTCTCACTTCTAAAAGAGTATAACATAGCCATATAACTTTAATTTTAGTACAGAGACAAATCCATTTGTGACTATTTTAATAGTTATCAATTACAGCCTCTGGTATGTGATTCGAAAATATTAATAATTTCCTACAACACAGTTGTGATTTAGGGGGAAATGCCCCACTACTGCAACATGTTTCAAACCTATGTGGATACAATAAAGTATATATAATTTTTCTCTGATTACCTCTAATTGCGTCTGCTTACTTGCCAAGTGTATACATCAGAACTTACTATATTACAATAATACCACCCTCCACCCAGTTTTCTAACCTACAAAATATTTGTTGAAAAATATCTGCATTTAGAATGGCATAGTACAACTCCTTTTTCAAGTCTGCTCTTTGAAACAACCATAACAGCTCCTCTGTTTGTCTTGATATTAATCTAAAGAATGAAATATAAAAAGTATAAAAAAACAAACAGGACACACTTATACTTTCTAATATGATGTTTAATGTGTTAAACCTTCAATTATAAAAACTAGTGGTGTGCTTGAGCACAAATGGCGAGTGAACCTTAAACTACACTATTGTTAAATGATTAATTTTAGCTACTAACACCCAAGCTACTAAAATAAAGTCGAGTTTCTAAATTACGTATATATGGTAAAAGGGATTCAATGCCATAATAACCGCTCCCCGCAACTGTTTGAATTGAAAAAGAAGCAACAAAATCAAGTCCCTTTATTTAAACTTTTTCTTTGTGATATTCTTAGTAGTAGTAGTAGTAACGCACAATACTTTCACATAACTGAACATACCTACGCAAGACTTACATTCGTGATTGTGTAGGGCTTATAATGATGAGAAATAGCGTATCAATTTACCACCCCACTAACTCAAATAGAAATGGAGCTCCCATAAGTTTTTGAGTTTTAACTGCACCCACAAAAAAATTCAAATCGGTAAATAATTCACTTTCTAGGGTGATACGGGCAATGATCGCTAAACCGGAGGCTTCCTTCTACTGAAATTTGGGATGGGGTCGAACACAGAGCGAACCCAAAAATACTTGAGGGTCAAAGTTCAAAATGACATACGTACGTCCACACACACACATATATATATACAAACAAACAAACATCCCCGATTTTCAATTGTGTTACCCCTAAGAGTGCACGCTCGCTCGCCAATAAAGATAAATTTAAATACTATAAATTGCCGGTTGCGAAGTGGGCATACTTACCATTAAACTGTCAGGACTTAACAGCTTAGTCTAGTTTGAAGTGCCTTATTAACCTATTGTATCCTATAAGTACTGAACACTGGGTCGCTGAACTGAGTTGGGAAAGAGTGTACACTTACAGTAGCTAACCATAGTGGGTATAAGAGAGGTAGAGAAGCATAGATGCAAGGGTCAATAAAAAAGAAGCAGGTGAGAAAAAGTTGACTGTGTAACTATTTCAATGAAAAGTTTAAGCATCCTTTTAGCTAGAACTGCAAGGAAAAGTTAGTTTAAACTTAATTACTCTTTCTTTGCAGAAGAAATGGATTAAACACAACTTACCAGTACATTTTAGTATCACGATTATATGAAATAACTCGACAATTATTTTTTACCAATACACAGTTGCAATAGTTGTACTACTAGGTGCAAAAATTTATAATTGTACTACCCCTATAATGTTATCAAGTTGACAGTGCTATGCATAAACAATTAAAAAAAAAACCTTTTTAAAATTAATTGCATGTCTTTTTTTATTTTTATCAAGTGCTGTAACACATGGTAACAATAAAGAGCACATGATGGTTGGTAAAATATTATAGTTTAGATGAGCACTGAAGATAATTAGATTCTATTTGTAGCAACATGCAAAATTTAAGACTGTATCTACAAAAAATGCAACAAATCCTTCACTTTTACTTGCAGTAAGTAGAAGATTTGGCTAAAATAAGACACAATACATTTTCCAAATCCTGTACACAAACAATATGTCAATATAATTTACCCTGTGCTATCACTAAAAACATCCACAAGAACTTCTGTCCAGACCAGCAAATAATCCACTGACATATCGGTGCATAATAAAGCTTCAATTGCTTCTTGTACCTAAAATACATACAACACAATTAAAAAAAAATCATCAAGACAAACGATTAAAATATTATTGAATAATTGACATAATATACAGTATTCATACATATGCATCAAATCAAAGCCTTCACACAACAGAATCCGAATAAGATGTGACAATCACTGATGATGATGCATTAAAAAAAAAAAACCAGAGTAAAAATAATACAGCCTCAACTGATGCTCAATTCAAGAATTTCATGAATTTGTTTAAAGAAATTGTACCGATTTAAAGAAAATCCTCACACAAAACCATGAAAGGTTTTACACTTGTTTATCACAGTACAAGGCTTATTTAATCTATATTTGCTGTTCATGTCAGGTTTTGATTTGTAAATTTTTAGTCCCTTGATGTCACTAACATTTTGAATGCTTGACTTGATAAACAAAATTTGTAGTTCCATGATAATAAAGGTGTATTTAAGCTTTCATGCAGACACTTTGTAGACAAATTAAGTCATTATTTAGTTATGAAAATTTGTTTGTCATTAATGTGTATTGGCACATGCTGTACATTCAATCCATTGTCCATTTTACAAAATCTCTGACATTAGTACTTTACTTGCCTGAATATTATAGATGTAATACAATCCCTCAGTTTCTCTTATAATATTTCTTCTTAATAACTCGTAGAGAACAAGAAGTATTATGGTGAGCGATTCTTTACATCCCTAAATAAAAAATAAAAAATCAAGCAGCCTTATAAAAATGAATATATTCAATGTTATTTACTATTGCTAAACAAACCTTAAATATTATTAAAAATTGGGAATGTATATACTAGTTAATTTATGCATATCATTTAAAGTTTTATAACCGTTAAATTTTAGGTAAGTACTATAACTGGACAAACAGTTATAAGGTAATAAATGGTCATGATAATTGCAATTAATAGGAGTGCCAGAAGGCATAGCTAGCCTATATAAGTGAAGTTATCAAATTCACTTACAAAAACCAGGCTTGTGCACAGAACAGCATGTAAACTCATGTTTAACAAGTAGCAGTGCTGCTTATTTTCAAAAAGCTATTGTTGCATATAAGTTTGACGTATGTTAGATTCATAAAATGTTTTTCCAAAATATTTGGTCACATCTATATGGATGTATACATATGTTTATATGGACAATAAAACAAACTAGATTTACCCTGGCTGTTTGCACGTGGGGGTAAAAACATGAACACTGGCAAGTATATGTAATATTAGCATCACTTACATAACACACTTAGTTGGTGGAGGACACAAACAATATGCTACTAGCAATTACCTTTCTTTGCTATATTTATATTTTAATTAACTACATTTATAGAAATTTGTCATTGTGCACAAACATCTTCCGACCAACATAAGGTAATTGCTTTAGATATTATTAGCTGGTAAGCTCTATGTATTTTAACACTGAGCAATAACTCTAACAAAAAATTTGATCGTAAAAGGTACTCTAGTGTACTGTGAATGATGAAACAAACAAACAAACAAACAAAAATATACTGTAATATGTAAAATTTATATTACTTACAAAATGAATTTCAGGCAGTGAAAGTCCATTACGAGACCAATACAACAGCTGAAGTATCTGTAGACATATTTTTGAAAACCTTGAGTATGTCACATTGTTACGCAAATTAAGATAATACTAACTCAAATTATTAAGCATAAAATACAATAAAAGCATCCACATTCAGAAAAAAAAACTATTAAAAAAAAAACTAACCATGCACAACACAGGAAATATATTTGGAAGCTCGGAATGTAGAAATCCCATTATATGATGAAGTAAATCTACAAATCCCTAAAACGACAACAAATACTTTCATTATTGCTACAAATAATATACATATGTAAACTAGTTTTCACTTAGTACACATGAATGTAGCTCAAACATACATTTTTTTACCAATAATTGTTCGTGAAGTACTTAAGCATTGAAGTGTCCAAAGTTAGCATTGGTGATGTTTCATTTACCTAATCATTGACATATACAAGGAGCATAGCCAGGATTCTGAGGTATTCCATTTGAGGAAGATCAGGATAGTGTGAGTCAAATTAACGTAGACAACACAGGTTGATCAGCACCCGTCCCCTTCTTTGTTAAGCACTGTTATTTAGTTAAGTTCCTATCTTATTAAACATCCCATGCATCTCGTCGGTGACTGATTGGTGTTTAGCCCCAGTTTTAGGTACCTACTTGTCTTCCGTGCCATTGGGATTTCTAAGTGTGGCTTCCACATGTTGAGGGGAATATTAAAAACAATATCCTATTTTTATGATTTGTCCGCTCATTTTAATTAAACTTTTCATGATTGAGAATTATATGGATAGGTTAAAAAGTTGGCTAGAGTTCTGACGTTTATTGCAACTAAAAATTGATGATTATGAGAGACAGCTGGAAAATTATCTACTAAAAAATAGAACACATGCAACAAACAAAAGGCAGCAACCAGTACAGGAGGTAATAGAATAAATTGCCTCTACAAAAACAAACAATAACTATTCCAGCATCAATTCCTCTTGATGAAGACATTAATTAGCACTGGAAATCTAATATTGCAATTTTTTTAATACTTGACCTAGAGCTGTTTCAAGTTTAAGTCTGTTAACATTCACCAAATGCTGAGTCTTCTTCACTTAGCTGCATACAGGCCAGCCATTCCTAAGTTATCTTCATACTTTAGCTACCAAAACTAACCTCACTTCTGACCTCGAAAAATTTTTTTTTTGAACCCATCCTGGCTACGCTACTGATATAGGAGACGTACATGTATGCATTTGACATTACACAACAAAGGATAAAGTTGCACCTTGGAGTTAATTCATCAACACTACAGAAATGTATTAAGAAGATTAAGTACAATAAAAAAGAATGCAATGACATCAACTTTCATAAATTTATATACAATGTATGCAACAACCATTGTTGCTTCTTTTTTCTTTTATATACAGTAATTGCTTATTTCAAATTTAATAAATTTTACAGTCAACTTTACCTCAACCTTCAATGTTTAAATACATTTGTAGAGAACAAGCAAAGCAAATGGCAAGCAATACGGTACAGATTTGTATGGAATAAAGAATACATTGATAACATACATGTAGGGCATAGTTTCGAATAGACATACAGTAGTATTTATAGCCTGTGAGTAAATTACTAATACAACAACACTGGAAGCAAGCATAGCAAAAATTAAATAAATTGCTATAGTTTGGTTGCCAATTTAATATTACCACTATTTAGTATGCTCATGCAGAGCACTGTCTGTTTTGTTATTACATCAGTTCTCTATGTCTCCCTAAAAGCAATGACATATATGTAGTCTTTCGACTGCATATTAAAATGGGTAACAGAATCCTAATGTGCCGCCTCCGATAGAGATAATCAACATTAAATTTGCTTTATAACAATAAAGATAAAAACTATTAGAATGCTATTGTGATAATAGCGTCACGATTTTATTCACACAAGAACTAATCATATGATACCAGGTATTGGTTTGAAAGCTCACCATTAAAATTCACTTTTATCTTCAAACTGTCTAACAGACTTGTTACACATATCTCTAAAATATATTGTGTTTGCATCACACACTTTTACAAATAATACTGAAGGAACAGAAAAGTTGGCTGTCACCTAGGACTGAACCAGGACCACTTCTTCAACCCACAAATGCTCCATAATTATTTTGAGCTAGTAATTTCTACCAAAAAACACAACTTCACAGTTGCAAAGTTTCACAAAATCAATCCATTGCATAAATACAGAATTAGTAGAAGAGTTGGCTCACTTGATTTTGTAGCTAATTATAGAGCCTGTGCATTAAGCATAGCAGTCTTGAGTTTGACCTGGACACAGCTCATTTTTCTATTCATTATAATGGACTGTGGTTTATTGGTTCCTATGTTTTCTTGTCTAGGGAATATTGTATTTGCACAGAACTAAGTGTAAATTGTCTGGTCATCTGTGTCAAAAATCCCTTAGCTTGAAGTGTGTCCAAACTTAAACTGTGGCGCTAACAATACAACTAACCTCCAAATTTTCATACTGATCTAATATTTTATCAATTTCTTCATCTTCCATGTCTCGTTTGAGATAACTGAAAAATGAATAAAACATCTATAAATTCTGCTGTAATAATAATGTAACAATACATATGATGTTAATTACTGAACGTTCCAATCATGTGGATATTTTTAGCACCATTAAAACACTACGATCTATTTCTCATAATACAAATAAGCTAATTATCATGCGGCAGTTAAAGCACAATATAAAATAACTGAAAATTCACACAATACTTATCGCAAAAATGATTTTTAAAGACTTCAATTACACACTATATCTAATAATTTAAGCCAGAATCCTTTAATTTCTTAAACATGCTCAGACTTTGGATAACACTATATTGAATAAGGTCTCCATACTAGTAGTGCTTTCAGTTTACCTTTACATGTGAGATAAAGGATATTAAATGCTTGGTATAAAATATTTTATATGCTCATTATATGATTCAATTTTATTCAATGTTGCTTAAATATACTTTGGCCAGTCTAATACAGTTTCATAGATTTCTAGTTGATGCAGTTGTAAGTCACTTCATAACTTTATTACTTTCCACTTTCCAGCTAGAAATACAACCTACAGTAATTGTCTATTAAGGTTACTTGGGCGTAATACCTTACAAAAACATATTTAAAATGGACAAAAAGATTGAGTTCATCATGATAGTTTCCACTACACATTCAAATAAATGCAATAGTGCAATATTAATGATTCACGTGTCATGACTTCCCTCCTAGTACTCTAAATCTTAGATGAATTTAGAGAAAATAATTAAAAAATTAGACTGATAAAAAAAAACACACAACTTCAGTTATGTAAGCTGATATACAAATAGATAGATTGGAAGAATTATGTAGAATTTGAAATAACTGAACAACACAGTACCAAACTCAAATACATAATGTACATACTATACAAAATCTCTCTATGTTAACAGCTGAAAGGTCAGGTTCTCTTTGCCCAACTGCCAAAAATAAACTGGTGAGGGTGTAACAAGCAAAACATGCACAACTGTAATCATTAATGATATAGTATTTTTTTAAATGAGCTATTTAACAACTAATGGAGAAAAAAAATGGAACAAAAAATATTTTAGATATTTTAGTGTTATAGTACGGCACGTAAGTTGCCCATTCAAAAATGTATGGGAAAAAAATTGCTGTTCAATTGAAATCGCACGGGGAAAGTGAAATAGCGCATAACTAATTGAAATAGCACGGTAACTAAGTGGAAACGAAGTGAAATACCACAGTAACTAAGTGAAATACCATGGTAACTAAGTGAAATAGTATGGGTAAGTGCGCAAACGTCGAGCATTAACCTTGGAAACGTACAGTTCAAATAGTTTCTAGTTGGAGACAACGTCATTCTTTACCACAGAAGCTCTACCCGTATTAGACGGAATGTTTTTCAACAGATTAGGAGGAGCCGTACGTTGAAAACGAAGTTCCAGCAGAAGCTAATACTGAAATAAGGAGATAGTGAGTGAATGATACCGTGTAGCTACAACTGCAAATGACTTTTTTAAAAGCTGGCCTACTATTAGTGAGTGATAGCACGGGTAACCTGTGCTATTAGGGATTAATAGCATTTGTAAAGCAATTGAAATAGCACTCGGCTTCGCCTCATGCTATTTCAATCGCATTACTCGTGCTATTAATCTCGAATAGCACGATTACCCATGCTATTACTCATCCAAATACAAAAAATTGCTCTGTATAAAAGTTACAATTATTTTGTCTTCCCTCAATAGAAGTTATGAATATACAATGATTAAATATAAAATAATCACAACAAAGCAAGAAACTTCATAATATTTTACCTAAGAACATGTTTTGTTAAAACAGAGCACCACAGTGGTGAATGTGCCGAGTACAACCCAAGTGAAGGAATCTGGTAAGATGATGGAGGTATGTAAATAACAGAAACATTAATGGTGTAAAAAATTTTTTGTACCTGATCTGGTGTTAGAATATCCAGTTTAGAGCTTTTATGAATCACTTCAATCATATCACTTGCATCTGTATACGTAAAACTGGGTATACAGACAGATTGAAGGAGCCTAAAAAAATTAATACCATATTATATATATAAATTTTGTTGTTGTTTCAATAATACTTTAGTCCTGCAATCCAAAAACTTCATCCCCAAATGATTCAAATTCTATTCAGCTAAAACAGTAGTCATCACCAGTGAAATAATAAAATTACTATTAGATATGTAGATATTTCCATGATATTCATGTTATATTCAAGACAGTTTAAAGAATACAAAGTTCATATAAAACAAAGTTGCTTTAAATTATCCCAACTTTTGAAAAAAGAAAACATAATTCGGTTTAATACTTCAGTCAAGTAATGACATTTGCTACTGATTCTTTGGCTACACTTGATATATTTTAAGGGCACAATTAACTCAAATAGTGGACAAAAATTCATTTGAATAGCTAAGCTAAAAACATGTTGTATGCTTTTCTATCATTTATGTATTAAAATTCATACCCTTTACTTTAATGCTCACATTTTATAGTCATTTGTGATTCATTGATTGCAGGTTACTTTATAAAAGAAAAACTGCATAATACTTTAAATAATACTTAAAATGAAGTTAACTAACTTCCATATGTCCGGAATGTCCTCTTCCAAAGTGGTAATTATCACTCGAACATTATATGGTAAAGGTTTCAGCATCCAACTGAAATAATCTTCAAAATTCTAATATATATTAATACATCATGACATCATAAGCAATACTATACATACATAGATGGTGAAAAATTACTTCAAACTCTGATTCACTCACTAGTGACCAATAATAATGTGATTATAAAAACTACAAATTAGTATTAAGCAAGTGTTATCTGCCTCTGAAAACATGGCATAATCTTTTACATAGTACCTATACATACAGATTAATCAGGAAATTTTTTTTGATAATAACTTAACAATGGCATAAACTATTCAAATCACCTTTAAAATTATTCTTCATCATGTTATTAATAGGCATTTGGAATTTCCACTACTCTGTTTCAATTAAGGTAAAATAATGTCATATCTTAAATTCTTTACAATTAAAGAGAGCACAAAATAGAATTTACTACCTCACTTTGACATTGGTGTGTCGCACAACGATAACAGTATAATTTTCTTATCCCCTCAAAATGCTGTCACTAGCGTATCTGTTTCCATTACCTTACATACATCTTTATAGTACTCTTTAAAAAGCTCAAAAACACACCCAATGTGCATATATATACTTGCAGTTATAGTACTGTAAGGCTAAATTCATTTCACACCGAAATCATATACATGCATATAAAACAACTTTTTAACCCTCTCCTTCACAGAATTTGTCAAAAATTACATCTGGGGATTGCTTTCGAGTCTAAGATAAAAAAATATTCACAGTCAAAAATGTGTAAAACATTTGATGCAATCATTGTAATTAACCATATGTACCCACCATTAAATAAAATCGTCAAGTAGAAAATATTGTACATAAATAAATTTATCACTACACAATTTCTTTCTCAGCTTTTTTACTCATTAGATGCCACTTGTGAAGTGATAAATTAAGAGCGAGACTGGAGCATAGCAGTATCCCTTAACAGTATAAATACAGAATAGCTCAGTGGCTGATTGCGTGTGCGTAAAGCAAGTGGTCCTGGATTTGATTCCCAGTGGCAACCAAATATTTTAATTCAGTAATGTTAAAAAAAAAAAGCCTGTGAAAGAGAGAGAATACACTGGTCAAACAAATAAATTTATATCAGGAATTTTACATTATCAGCAAAAAACAGTCAAATAATAATACATACATCCATCGAGACATACTCGGAAGGTACCAAGCACATGTATGCTATTGAGAACAAAATAAAAATATACAGAAAATTTTCTTTCTAATTATGAAAATTGTGACTCAATCAGAGAAATAATAAAGAAGTTTGAACTCTATTATAAGCAGGTAAGCCCATAAATAATTATTTTATTTAAATTGTTCGGCTCTGAAGCGCAAGGTTAAGTCCCAAATGAAATAGAATTTCTAAGATAAACCTTGACTTCATCAGTAAACTTGACAAACAAACGACAGGTACATACTCCACCATGAAGGAATGTATATTGTAGCAATATAATTAAAAAAATGTATAGCATCTTTGTTACAGACCAATTACAAACTTGGACTGTTTTAAAATGGTCTAGCCATTTTTAAATGGGCCAGACCATTTCCAAACCTCAGACTGTTTTAAAACAGGCCAGACCATTTTAAAACAAGCCAGACCACTTCACTAATCCAAGCAATTTGGACATGCCAATCCTATTAAAAACACACTCGATCATTTGTGTATGCATCTGTTACTTGTCCATCATCTTAAAAGAATGCAACTGAAAAGACCTCGCAATAAACTTCGTTTAAATGAAAATTAAAGAAGCTCGCACACTCACAAATAACTAGTGCAGGAATACAGAATAGTCATACCATTATAATTATAGGAAGGGCTACAGTCTATCAGTAGACATGGCTATGTTCTCATGGTCAGACAAAAAAGGAAAACAAGACAGATAAGTACACAAATTACAATGTAAGAAATACAATATGTAATGAGTTTTTTTCAAACCACAAATTTGAACACCCTCCTGGTCCCACTAAAGTATTCACCCACACAGATACAAAGATCAACAAGTTAGATGTTAATGAATTATGTTACTCAGAGTAATCGCTTTTTCCAGTTAGCTCTGTGCACAACAGATTCATTACAGAAAAGTCACTGGAAATATATTATGTCATGTAATTTTGAAAGGGAGGATTTATTTCTCTTTACCAACAATGGAGTGATATGATCTAAACCAGGATATTACGCCCATAACCACATTCTTTTATTAACAAATTCAACTATATTATAAATTACACAGACACATTAAAGGAATAATACATTTTCTCAAGAAAAAATGCAACAGTAAAGAGTGCATACTGTCATGTTTGTACTCAATGGCAGTGGGCTATGTAGCAGCACACAGAACAGTGGCATTTGCTAAAGCATGGAACCCACAACCCCCCCCCCCCCCCCCCCCCCCCCCCCCCCCCCCCCCCCCCCCCCCCCCCCCCCCCCCCGCCCCCCCCCCCCTCTCCCCCCCCCCCCCAAACAACTCACATTCT
>WLWI01000920.1_pt1 | contig 25854 bp, 20 predicted proteins | sample 6701501 | NCBI WGS metagenome assembly WLWI01 (sample SAMN12718690, study PRJNA515312) | sponge metagenome | isolation source: marine sponge | host: Mycale hentscheli | place: New Zealand: South Island, Marlborough, Capsize Point | collected 2014-11-01 | reverse complement strand
ACACTGACTCCACCCCTATCGGCATACTCACACTGACTCCGCCCCTATCGGCATACTCACACTGACTCCACCCCTATCGGCATACTCACACTGACTCCGCCCCTATCGGCATACTCACACTGACTCCACCCCTATCGGCATACTCACACTGACTCCGCCCCTATCGGCATACTCACACTGACTCCGCCCCTATCAGCATTGCCGTCCATTCCGTCCACTTCATCCATTATCAATGCACGCTTCTTCGGGGCACTTGCCACACCCTCTTTACGAGCCAAGAAGGATGTGATAGCCATTGAGCTGAGCTGGCATGCCACTTCGCTCTGCAGGGCTGACTTGTTTCTGCAGGAGCTCGCGTTCATCTCAACAAACGTGTACCCTTCCTCCTGAAATAAGAGTGAATTATAACATTGTGAAGTCCATGATATACGACGGTTCTTTGTGAACTTCCAAATATGCAACAAGAGTTTAATTGAAATTATCAGAGCTTTCGGTCCATGGATCTTCATCAGTGACATCAACTATAATTCAAATAGGCTAGCTAATGGTGCAGTTGGCAGACAACAATCTCCCAGGAGGATTGAGAATTGGTTTCTCACAACTGCATCATTTTTCACCCGAGGCCATTACCTCAATGACAGATGTCACTGATGAACCACGAACTGAAAGTTTTGATAATTTGCCATTAAACTCTTATTGCATATTTGGAAGTTAAAAAAAAATCATTCTATTTCATTAAATACAACAATAGTGATAAGACAAGTGAGGCTGTAATCTTCTGTGAGATCACAGCGGAGCAACAAATCACTTAATACAATTATTAGCACTCGGCTACTTGGAGGTGTGGTTGAGCTAACTTGCCAGTGCTATTGCCACATGGTAAGTTTTCATGGAGTTATGGGCGCACTCATCTCATCTCACTTCCAACACTTCCCCCATCAGTGCACTCCCACTGGCAATTAAGACAACCCTTTACCCAACAACACATACTGTACTTTTAGCACCTGAACTAACCAGCTATCAGATTGCTTGTCTATTCTGCCTTACTCTAGCGCTCTGGCTGGCTCCTTTACTTCGGATGATACAAAACCTCTACTAAAATGCCATGAAATAATTGTAGGACCCTTTACTTGGTAAACTAACTGTCTTTGTCAACACAAAGACCGTTTGCTACAGCTTCTAGCCATGAGACCCCTTACCTTACAGACCAGTTGTGCAGCAGTCGTCTTGCCCACTCCAGGTGGACCAGCCAGCAGCACAGCTTTAAACTTAGCTCCAGCGTCTTTGGGCTTGGAATCAGACCTGTTCTTAGTCCAATTCCGAATCCACTTGGTCAGTTTGGCCACGTTACTGGAGTCGCCTTTCTGTCCAATCAGCTGCTTCGTAGATGTCGGCCTATACTTGTCCACCCACATCAAATGCCCTGCAGGCGAACAGTCACCCACATGCAACATGCATTACTTCAGACATGTCGTTTCCATTTCCCTTACCTGCCTTTCTGTCAGCCCCACTTGCAGAACCAGCACCAGAAGACGTTCCTTCCGTATCTTCAGTTTGACTCCGGTCTAAGTCTGTGATGTCATGAGTTGTAGAAGATGAAGGTTCTGCCGTAGCGATACTTCCAGAGCCCGATGTAACACACGCCGCCTTCTTTGGGACCTTGGCTTGCTCTGAACTGGTGCTCGTGGCATAAGACAGACTTGGTTTCTTTGAGCCGCTCTTTTTCAAGGTAAATCCCTTACCGGCTGGAGTAGGTCTGGTTCTGATGAGGTCCAACAACTCATCTTCATCGATAACCTTGGTGCCGTGTTGTCTTGCCTACAAGTTACAGGTGCACAAGATAAGGTAAAGCGTCTTCATTGGAACTGATTCTATCAGTCTTTCAAGAAAAAGTTATCAGAAAAAAAAGCAGATTGCACTAAACTTCAGCCATTAGAAGACTGGCGAACCACACACACACACACACACACACGCACATATAGTGTGGTTCATTTAGGGAAATTTATCTTAACATGAAGAACATGAATTTATAAATTGATGGTGTTCACGTGCACTCATCCTTCATCAGTTAATTGTCGAAGTCGTCAGTCGGCAATCTCTTGTTTTTATTTGTAGTTACATTCAATTCATCACAAAACATATAAAGTTCTATATAGAGTGTTCTTTATAGTTCCTAACTGACTCATCTTTCTACCCAGTGTTCAGTTAGTCTATAGGGTACAGCTTCCTCTCCAGTTAGATGTACAGCCTGGCTGTCATCTATCCGAGTCTATTGAGAGAGAAAGAGACTTCACTGACTTACACACTCTCATACACAATCATAAATATGTATTCATTCACTCTCCAAACAGTTCACTTGTCCTATTGAATTCTGCGCTGCTAGTCTCCAGAACGATTCGTGCATCTTGTCATCCTTTAGACTTACTTCTGGCCACATCCACTCCACTCCCTCCCTCACCTTGGCCTTCTTGCTTTCTCCTGCGTCATCTCCGATCACCAAGTAGTTGGTCTTCCCACTAACATTTCCAGTCACCCTTCCTCCGTAACTCTTGATAATGTCCGCCGCCTCTTCTCTCTCGAGGGACTCCAGCACTCCAGTGATAACAAAAGTAAGGCCATCCAAACAACTGTCAGCTCCTAGCAACGCCAAACACAACACACCCACATAAACATAAAACACAATTATAAATTAATTACTTGGTAAATAAAAGGAGCGGGGTTTATACCTGCTTTCAAGCCACATTCACTGTACCTTAGTTTAAAAAACAAACAAACAAACAAAAACAACAACTTGCCTTTGGGGATATCCTTGGAGCCGGGGTGTCTCGGACCACTTCTGTTCAGATATTTAATGTAGCTCTCAGTCTTCTGAGCCTTGAGTTGCTCAGGAGTGACAGGGGGAAGAGACACTGACTTGGATACCTTGGGAACATCCTTAGAGGTCACCTTTGGAGTAACAGAACGAGCTGCTCTTACCGGAGTGGTAGACTCTTGTTTTGAAGATGTGGAGGGTCCAGGAGATGAGGAGCGATCCTTGGATTGAGAGGTCCGGGGAGTTGCTGATAACAAGCTCTTTCTCTTCGGAGTATTCCCAGGAGATGCTGGAGTCTTCTTCTCAAAAAACTTACTTCTGACCAAGGGTTTTCCATCAGTCTTCTCCGATGACACCTCATGAGTTTTGGCAGATTCGACAGGAGCATCATCATCATCATCATCGATGTAAGCAATGGCCCTCTTCTTTGCCATGTGCTTCTTGGAAGTTGGAAGCTGCTTTGAGTTGTGTTCTTTATCTGTAAGAGTACGAGGACTGACGGAAGATGTAATGGCTGACTGACTGCTGGTTTTAATCTTCACTGGACTGGAAGATGTAATGGCTGACTGACTGCTGGTTTTAATCTTCACTGGACTGGAAGATGGCGGCTTTGCAGGAGAATCCTCATCAACATAAGCAATGGATCCTTTCTTAGAGGACAGAGACTTCTTAGAAGTGAGTGACTTCTTGGATGCAAATTTCTTCTCGGGAGATGAGGCACCACCCTCTTTCTTAGCTGGAGATGAGGCACCACCCTCTTTTTTAGCTGGAGATGAGGCACCGCCCTCTTTCTTAGCTCTCATAGACTTGAGGTTGCCTTCATATTTCTTATTGGCATTGTCACCAGTAACAGTCTGCTTGAAAGTTGAAATGCTCTTCTGGGAACTGGATGGTTTACTGGTGGCTGACTGCTTCTTTCTTAATGGAGAATCAATCTTCACAGAATTAGTCTTTGTAGGAGTTCCTATCTTCAGTGGACTAGTTAACTTTTTTGGAGTTTCAGACTTCCTTGTAGCCATCTTTTTAGGAGTCTCTATCTTCTTGGGAGTGCCAACCTTCTTAGGAGTTTTGGCCTTCTCTGGAGTAGCTGACTGGTTCTTGACGGGAGTGCCTTTAAAGCTGCGAAGACTTCTCTTTGTTGGAGTGTCAATGGAGGACATCACACCCTCCTTGTGTTCACTGGAAGATGGAGGAGAAGGAGGACTGTCTGAGATGTGGGACACGGAGGAGGTAGAGAGGGTACTCTCAACTTTCTTCACCTCCAGTCTCATCTTTTTGAACGGCTACAAATATAAGTGGTAAGGGGTCATCACCGAGCATATGTAATACATGTATCCATTGTAATTATCAGAATCACAAATATTTGGGATAAATATATTGTATTTTTTATTTGGTGTTTAACAAGTTGGGGGAAATATTGTACCCAGCATTCAACTTTGCTGCTGAAATTCCTTTTAGCACGAAGTTAAAATGTCTGGGATAAGGTGCTGTAGTGTGTTGCTGAGAATGACTAAGGGTTCTTCGAAAAACACAAGCCAAGAAGGCCAGCTTAAAAATATAGCAGCTAACAAACTTCTAAAAAAAATCTTTAAAAAAAGTATTAAAAAAATGAAGGAGATGTACACTTAATGAGATAAACACTAAAATCTTCTCACCGGTTGACTGCTGGTCTCAGAGAAGGAATCGATATCCTCAAGAGTATTAGCAAAGTTTTCATCTCCATGGGTCTTCTGCTCCTACAAGAACACCACCCACCATTAGGGGTCAAATCAACATTTGTGAAACTTCAAGTGAGTCCTCATTAACATTAAATATGTAGATCAAACATTTAGTAGCAAACATCATCATCACGGGGAGGGAGATTCCCCCTTAATACCTAAAAATCCCTCTAATAATTGTAATACTAATAATACTAATAATAACTAGTGATGTGCTTGAGCACAAATGGCGAGCGAGCCTAAAGACTATACTATTTTTATATGAATGATCTTGACTTCTAACACTGAAGCTACTGAAAATAAGGTCCAGTTTTTAAATTTCGCATACACGGTAAAGGGATTTCAGTGCCATAGTAACAACTCTCTGCAACTGCTTGAATTGAAGGGAAAAAACAACAACAAAACAATACACGTTATTTAAACGTTTTCTTTGTGATATTCTTTAGCTAAGTAGTGGTTGTAACACACAAAGTTTTGACACAACTGGACATGCACCTACACAGACTTACCTTAGCGGTAGCCTAGTGGACAATGTATTTTCAAGTAATTACTGTTGCGCACGGCTTATAACCATGACAAAGAGCGCATTGACTTACCACCGCCACAAACTCGAATAGAAATGGAAGTTCCTTAAGTTTTCAAGTTTTAACTGCACCCGCAAAAGAATTCAAAACGGAATTTCTAGGGTGATACGGGTACTGATCGATAAACCAGAGGATTCTGTTTAGTGCAATTTGGGACGGGGTCGACCACCTAACTAACACAAAAACGCGAGGGTCAAAGTACAAAATGACATACGTACGTCCAAACATATGTACAAATAAATAAACATCCCCGATTTTTTCATTTTTACCCCTGTAAGTGTCTCGCTCGCTACGCTCGCTCGCCAAATATGTTTGGACGTACGTATGTCATTTTGTACTTTGACCCTCACGTTTTTGTGTTAGTTATGTGGTCGACCCCGTCCCAAATTGCACTAAACAGAATCCTCTGGTTAGCGATCAGTACCCGTATCACCCTAGAAATCGAATTGTTTACCGTTTTGAATTATTTTGCGGGTGCAGTTAAAACTTGAAAACTTAAGGGACTCTGGCGGTGGTAAGTCAATGCGCTCTTTGTCATGGTTATAAGCCGTGCGCAACAGTATTTACTTGAAAATACATTGTCCACTAGACTACCGCGAAGGTAAGTCTGTGTAGGTGCATGTCCAGTTGTGTCAAAGCTACAACCTCTACTTAGCTAAAGAATATCACAAAGAAAACGATAACGTGTATTGTTTTGTTGTTGTTTTTTCCCTTCAATTCAAGCAGTTGCAGAGAGTTGTTACTATGGCACTGAAATCCCTTTACCGTGTATGCGAAATTAAAAAACAGGACCTTATTTTCAGTAGCTTCAATGTTAGAAGTCAAAATCATTCATATAAAAATAGTATAGTCTTTAGGCTCGCTCGCAATTTGTGCTGAAGCACATCACTAGTCTAAGAACTAATTGGCGAGCGAGCGTAGTGAGCGAGACACTTACAGGGGTATAACACAATTGAAAATCGGTAATGTTTGTTTATTGGCAAGCGAGCGGAGCCACTGAGACAGTATGAGGGGTGTATAATGCAAAATCGGGTATATGTTATATGTATACGTGTGTAAGGATGGTGCGTATGCCCCTAAAATGCGCGCGGGCAACTTTTTTCTCCAAAAAACACGGCTTTTTATGCTTGACCCCAGTTTATTCTGAAACTACAGCACTAAGCAAGCCTTATTTATACTTAAGCTCCGAAGTGTGAGAAAATTCCTGCGAAAACGCTTGCTTTTCAAGAAACAAAAAGTTGATTCGACCGGTTACTATGGCATTGAATACCCTTTTCCAGATTTAATTTTAAAACTTGGCCGTTTTAGGGGGGATACGGAGTGCCGTTTGTTGGTTGTCAAGAGTCATTGGTAGTCAGAATGCCATAGTATTAATGCTAAGGAAGCTACTACTCGAGGGAAGCTGAGGTAAGTAGTAATTCCATATTTATTAGCTAAATATGCAAAATTAACTCTGGCCGTTCTTTTTTGTAGCTGAGAGCTTGTTGTCAACAGTGACTGGTAAATTCAAATAGTCAGATTGGCTCAAATTTGGTTCTACAAAAGTTACCACTGCTCAAGAAAATGAGGTAAGAAAGTAATTTTGTATTTGTGTGCTAAAATTGATTGTCTTTTGTGTTTGTAGCTGAGAGCTTGTTGTCAAGAATTCACGGTAATTCAGATCGTCAAAGTAACTTCAATTTGATACTACAGAAGTTATCAATACTCAGGAAATTGAGGTAAGTAGTAATTTTATATTTGTTGGCTAAAATTACATATAACATTGGTTTATTTTTTTTATCATAGCTGAGAGCTTGTTCAAGAGTTACTGGTAATTGAGATTATCAGAATGGCAGATGTTTGATACTACAAAAGTTAACAAATCAGGTAGGAGAGTGATTTTGTATTTGTTTGCTGAAATAAAAGGTCATAACTGCTATTATAGTGTTTGCATGAACCAAGCTAAAACATAGTAACAATACTTATTTTTGTTACCTAACTATCAGGCTCGCTCGCCATTTGTGCTCAAGCACACCACTAGTTTGTATGTTTGGACGTATGTATGTCATTTTGTACTTTGACCCTCCGTATTTTTGTGTTCGCTCGGCTTTCGACCCAGTCCCAAACTTCACTAAACAAAATCCTCTGGTTTAGCGACCATTACCCGTATCACCTTAGAAATTAAATTGTTTACCGCTTTGAATTGTTTTGCGGGTGCAGTTAAAACGCAAAAACTTATGGGAGCTTTATTTCTATTCGAGTTAGTGGCGGTGGTAAGTTAATACGCTATTTGTCACAGTTATAAGCCCTACTCAACAGCATTTACTTGAAAATTCATTGTCCACTAGACGAACCACGAAGGTAAGTCTTGCGTAGGTATGTTCAGTTGTGTGAAAGAGTATTGTGCGTTACAACTACTGTTAAGAATATCACAAAGAAAAATTTAAATAACGTGACTTGATTTTGTTGCTTCTTTTTCAATTCAAACAGTTGCGGGGAGCGGTTACTATGGCATTGAAACCCGTTTACCGCATATATTTAATTTAAAAACTCAACTTTATTTTAGTAGCTTGAGTGTTAGTTGTTAAAATCAATTATTTAAAGTTTAAGGCTCGCTGTCATTTATGCTCAGGCACACCACTAGTACTATTGTGTAAGGTAAGTGGTTCTTTAGTTGTTATAACATACTGAATATCCAGTGCCCAAAACTTTAGTTTATTATGCATTGTCTCATAGTCTCTCAAGCTATACCCTTTACCCAGCCCCTAGCTGAGAAAGGGTGTGGAACTTTCTCCAGTGTGCTAGGTTTCCTTTGATGGAAATGTGATTCAAAATTAGGGCTATTAAATGGTTTCTACAATCTCTCGATTGAGTGGTTAGTTGTTTGACTTTGATTACCCTGTGACCCATTATAATTTAGCTGAACCTACCCCCAGAGTGTTAGTTTGTGAAAGGAACTTGCTTCTTGCTGTAATAAATGTGGTGTTGGAAAATTTCTTGTGAAATTAAACTGTAGTGAGTATTAACAAAATTAGTGAAAGCCAAATGGTTTTGAGGAATTTTCCAGGGAAAGAAAGATTGCTGGGGGGTATTCCCATAAGATGAAAGAAAGATTGCTACAGGGTACTCCTATATCCTTCATTATGGAGTCCTGGGGAGGTACTAAAAATAATGAGTTACTTAAAGATGGAGGGTGTAACCACTAATTAATAATGAAACAGGGTGAAGGTTTATTTACCTGGGTAATGGCCCAATGGCACATTAGCACTACAAGTCAAAGTAAGCTTCCCTACGATTCTTAGGGAAGGAACGAAATGCAGCTGGTAGAAGTTGGACACCTTTTCCAGTGTAGTGGTTTGGTGAAGGGTCTGCTCCTGGTACTAATTATCTTGGTTGATACCTATTTCTAAGTTGCTATAATATAGTATTTATTTCTTATTTTTCTAACTGTAGCATCTGTATTACTATACTTTTTCATATCTCCATTTTAAACTATTGTATGACCATTGAACTATAGTGCATCAGGGTGAGTTGGCCATAAATAATTGAATAACTTTAGAATGCAGGCATTCAAAGCTTTCACCAAAGAGGTTGGAAATAACTTTTATATAGTATACTCTAAAACACGAGGAGAAGCGATATTCTTTATAATTATGTCAAAAATGAGGGAAAAACAAACAAAACAACAACAACTACAGATTACCTGTTCAGCGCGTGCCTGAGTTTAGTACGACTCTAATTATCACCTTCAAGGCGCCCCCTGCTCAACGGGCTTAAGTTACTCTGCCGCATCACTACAGAGAGTGTGACCAATTTTTCTAGTCTTGGGACGACAGTAACTTTATACTTTAGAGGCCTAAGTAGAAAATGTGACCCAATCTGAAACTAGAAAAAGGTGAAAGGTTTATAACCTAGATATTTTTACCTACAACATCAAACAATCATACCTCCTGACTACTATGGATATTATAAATACATTTCTTAAATTACATGTTATATGTAAGTTAAAAAACAAAACAAAAAGAAATACGCTAATAACGGTGGATATTTTAGTTATTTGTAACTGTTCCAGAAGTGTTTCTCAGTGGCCAAATAGGAATTTACACTAAATATAATAAGTGTCGCTTTACTTTACATAATTGTATATATAATATGCACAACCTAGCAAATTTAAAAGCATGCATGGCTATAAAGAGCAGAGAATAAAAGTGAGTTTCTTGATATCATCGTATTTCAGCCCACTGAAACATTACTTTAAAGTTGTGCGTAGTTTCTTAACAATGAATGGATTGAATGATACAGCCTTATCAATTGAATATTATGAAGGCTTAAAACATTAAATGCCTTCCACACATTAAAATACTTACCTCATACTAAGTGGTCATATAGGTTCTTCTACAGAACTATTATCTAAATGTTTATATCTTGATATTTTTCTTAATGATCTGCGTTGTACTAATAAGAATATAAAATCCTTGCAATTTGTAATGTACAACGAAAGAAATGAGGAAAAGCATGTTTGTTAGGATGGCTAGCTACTATGACACTCTTTGAACTTGTAGTTGCCAAGTTTATTTGTGGGGGGCCTCACTGGGCGGTGTCTGGAAGGGGAGTGGTCTCCAGTCATTCTCCACCATTATTCACAAGGAATATTTATTTAGTTACTGTGCAGGTCAAGTATTCTAGGTTTTTTTCCGTGCATATCCAGTTAATGTAGTCACCTGCTGTCGTTATCATTACCTTTTAGTTGTTGTGGTTGTTCATCAGTTCATTATATATCAATATTTTAATGTTCACTATTCCGGTCCTTACCACCTCAGTAGGATAGTTTAGGTAGTTTCAATAACCTGACTTGCAGTTGACTCCACCACACTCTAATAAATGACATCAATAATTCATCAAGAGCTTTCAGTTCATGTCAATTATATACTTTGACTCTATGTATTTTCAATAGCTACTTTACAAATAATTCTGTTGTAATCTTTCCACAGTGTATGCATATGCAATTTTGAATCCTAAAGTACTATACATTCCAGAAGAAGGTGCTGCATTGATAACTTGTATGTCAACTAATACATCAATATGGTACTACAATAGTACGATGCCCTTACCTGAAGGAGTAGTGAGAATAGGCAATGACATCATTATTCCAAGTGTAAATTCGTTTACAGAAGGTTATTATAATTGTGAGGGAATTAACTTCAACAACATCCCATTAAAAATGACAGCAATTGTATACAAAACAGATAGTAAGCTTGTATATCTCAATGAATGACACTTTGGTATTATTGGCGAGCGAGCTAAGCGAGCGAGACACTCTCCGGGGTAACATAGTTGGATGTTTGTTTGTTTTTGTTTGGACGTACGCATGTCATTTCGTTTCGACTTCCTCGTATTTTGGTGTTAGCTCCACGTTCGACCCGTCCCAAACTTCACTAAACATAATCCTCGGTTTAGCGATCATTACCCATATCATCCAAAATATTGAATTGTTTACCGCTTTGAATTCTTTTGCGGGTGCAGTTAAAACTCAAAAACTTACTGGAGTTCCTTTTCTATTCAGTTAGTGGCTGCGGTAATTTAATACGCTATTTGTCATTGTTATAAGCCCTACACAACAGTATTTACTTGAATATTCATTGTCCACTAGACTAACCCGAAGGTAAGTCTGTGGTAAGTGTGTTCAGTTGTGCGAAAGTATTGTGCGTTACAACTATTACTAAGAACATCATAACGAAAAAGTTTAAAATGTGACTTGATATTTGTTGCTTAATTCAAACAGTTGCGTGGGGCATTGAATGCCTTTACCGTATTATACGTAATTTAAAAGCTAGACTGTTTTTTAGTAGCTTGAGTGTTAGAAGTTAATAGTGTAGTTTAAGGCTCACTCGCCATTTGTGCTCAATCACACCAATAGTTATACAATGTAATTAGTTTAAGGGTGCTCGCACACACCTACCTCACGAGAGGCTTAATTGAGCTAGTAACCCCCAAACCACTATGTTATAAGGTAGAGGGGGGCCTTTAATATCCTGTAAGGATAAGGTTGGCAGTCAAACCAAAGTAAATTGGGTGGCAAGCAGCAGTTGTAAATTTGTCATCTGTGTGTAAGCTGGATCCAGTCTGGTCAAGAATACAAGACAATTGCTGTATAATATATTATAAACATGGTCAGTCTAAGAAAGACTGTCAACATACATAGCTTCAGTCTTCAGTGCTGGGTTCCTGTGATCTCACAGGAACCCAACACATTGCTGTAGATGCAATAGAATAGCTAAATGTTTGAGGAAGATGCACGGAGTTTCTACATTGTGTATGTGGCATGACACCATGCTCATTATGCCTTCCTGGTGTTTATTGGAAATGTAGAAACTCCATACATCGTCTGCTATCATTCACTACCCCCCACTCCTCTTCAGCTCTTCAGCCTCCCTTTCTACATCATTTCGCCCCGGCTCCACTTCATCCCCCACTAGTGACTTCCTCCTCATGTTCCTCCTCTCAACCTTCTATGGTCAACTTAACTATGCCCCCCACCTTTCCACTATTATTTGGACTGACATTTCCATTCTTCAACATGTACCAAAGGGCGCTTCTGATGAATGAGCCTGCATCTTCAGCTCCTGTCTCTCAGCGGTGTCAGCTTCACCTGAATAACTTGTGTTGTGATCAAAGTATTTATGCTTGCCAAGTGTATTCCACAATTTGCATTGAAGAGATATACTTAAAGTTGTAAAATCTCGCCTCCATCCCTGGTGCAATGGTGAGATGGCTGTATTGGGGTCAGAAGCTATTATTTACAGCAAGGCACTCCATGCACGCAGGGTTCTTCCTCAACTGTCAGCCACAACACTTGCAGGGCAAAATTAGTAGTTCAGAATGGTCAGTACAAGAACGTTATGAATGCCCTCACCTCTGATGGACTCACCTCTCGCTTCGCCCTAGCCACCATCAAGAGTCTGTTGGTTGTCCTTCCCCTGATGCTCAGCTTGATCATTAAGTCTCTGACAAGATTTATTAATTTGCTGGCTGCCGGACAGTCTCCTCCGGAGATACGACCCTTTCTCTGAAGTGCCTCTCTTTTCGCCAGCTGCAAGAAAGGAGATGGCTATCGCCCCATTACTGTAGGTGATCTGCTTCTATAGCTGGCCTCAAAGTGCCTCACGTTTTAGTAGTTAGACACACTGCTGCTGTCTCCTCGATCTCTCCCATGCAATTGGGAGTTGGGGTAAACAGTGGATGTGAGACTATTATCCATTCACTCTCCCATCAGTTCTTGTCATGTTCTGACCCAGATGACAATCATTGGAGCCTGTTCCTGACTTCTGCAATGCATTTAATAGCACCAACCGTGTCAAGGAGATCTGCAAGTGCATTCCTGCAATAGCTGCTTGGATGGAATCCTGCTATTCTTGTCAACCCCTCCTGTATAATATATCATCCATAGTTGTTGTGGTGTGTAGCAAGGAGACTGTCTGGGCCCTCTGGGGTTCACCCTGACTCTTCACCCCATTATTGAGCAGATATATTCTGGACTTATCTCTCAACGTGTGATACTTGGATGATGGTATCCTCTCGGGTTCTGCCAGAGATCTGGCCGTAGCCATTCAAATAATCTAGCACTATGGGCCCCTGCTAGCCTCTACCTGAACAGCAGCAAGTCTTTGGTCTTCATCCCCCCTGGTGCGAACTCTTCCAAGTCTCCTCCATAATATTCTATTGACTTCTCTCATGTACTTCTGAGACAATGAATATTTTTTTTTTCACCCTAATATTCAATTCTATTCATAAAAATTATCTCAATAAAAAATTTATATAATGTCCTTTGTCATTAAAAAAGTATATTCACATTGACTCTAAACTTGCATATGATCAATCTGGAAGAAAACCTTTCTACTTTCTGTGCTGCAATGGCTGCTGCTGAAAAAATTAAATTGCAAACAAATCAGCTGACTATGAAATTGTTTTTTGTTTCCAAGGAGCCATCTAAGTCTCAAAGTTATCAGTGCCTACAAAAAGAATAGCTTTACTGTCTGTGTTTAGGTTTTGAGCAAGCCACTCAAAAGAAATCTGAATGCAGTGATTTAAGATCTGAAATTATAGAGTCGAAGTCTAGTAAGTTGCAGTCTGAAGCTATACCAGCACAGTGTGAAGCAACACCTGAGCAATATTAATGAAACTGTACCAATGCAATGTGAGGATTCATAATTGGAATGTGATTGTACACCCTCAGGGTAGTCGAAGTTCCTGAGCAGAGTGAAGCTATACCAGCTCAACCAGAAGCAACACCAATGCAATATGAAGACACACTAGTGCAATCTGAAACAGCAATGACATCTATCCAAAAATCAGACAAGTTAATTGAAGATATTGATTGTTTCTGTTGTAGTTCAACCTCTACAATTTCTCAACCTACTGACTCAAATATCTTGACAAGAACAGCACAGCTACAGTACTGGTAAAAATACTCATAACAGATGTTTTATGGCCTGGTATAAAGCTTACCCCTGGATTCACTTGTGTCAAACATCTTTGAAGTTTTTTTTTGCTACTATTGTAAGTTTGCTAAATTTTCTCATGGTATTACCAATAATAAGGCTGAGCGAGCATTTTCAGGAGAAGGATTTTGTAATTTGAAAAAAGCTCTTGACTGATTTAAAGCACACGAACTCTTGTATGCTCATAGAGATGCTCTATTTGCTTTTAATGCATCTAAAAGTGTACCTATTGGTCACCAGCTTAAAAAACAATCGGAAGAAATTACCAAAAAGTGAAGAGAAAGCTTGCATAATCAGCTTCGTGTGTTGCGTAGCCTGTTTCTGCGTCAAGGCATTCCCATTAGGAATGATCATGCTGGTGGGTCAAACTTATCAGTAATACTTGACCATGTAGCAACAGAATCGGCTTGAGTATATCAAAGCAAGTATCAAACACCTTTAATAGTGAATGACCAAATAAAATCATGACTAACAAAGTGCTGTGCTCTCTATTGAATGACATACAGCCTCAACATCTTCTCTGCTAGCAGATGAAACTAGCGATGTCTCAAATAGAGAACAGCTGATAATTTGTATTAGATGGGTGTTTGATACTTATGAAGTACATGAAGATGCTATTGGATTAGTTCAACTTGAAAAGGCCACAGCTGAGACCACTTTTAAAGCATTGAAAAATGCTTTACTTGCTTTAGGTCTACAATAATTTGAAAATTGCAGAGGTCAAGGTTATGATGGGGCCAGCAATTTCCAAGGTCATTTGACAGGTGTGGGTAGAAGATTTGAAGATGAATTCTCCTCAGCTATACCTGTGCATTGCTTGGCTCACTGCATCAATCTGAGTGTACAGCAAGTAGCTCACAAAGTCAAGTCAATCAAGGAAGGATTGAATTTTGCTTTGGACATGATAGATCCAATTAATTAAATTGTCACCAAAAAGGGAAATTGTTCTAGAGAAAGTTAAACAGCAGCAGGAGTCCAGCAACGCTCCTAAAGTAAAGTCTTTGTGTCCTACAAGATGGACAGCAGAACTGGAGCTATGCAAGCTATAATTGACAATTATGTACCGTTACGAGAAACAATGGAAATTTCTTTTCATGGTATGGATGACTGCTCTAGGCGAGCAATTGGAATGCTATCACTAATGGATAAATTTGCCACGTATTTTGGGTTAGAATTTCAGTATTAATATTTAGTATTATTGCAAAACTTTCAAACAATCTTCAAGCAATACTAACCAATGTTGACGACTCCTATGGCTGTAGATTAATATATAAATCCCTTGAAAGGCTTCGAACAGACCTCAAGTTTAAATTAAAAAAAAGAAGATATTATTGTATTACTTAAAGGCATCCAAAGTTTCTTGTAATTCTCCTGTTCTTCCTAGACAAAAGCAAAGGCAAGAAGATTAGACAGTGGAGCACCTCAACATTGTTTTAGTTCTATGGAAAGAATATTTTGAAGCAATTGACACTGTCAAGGGAGAGCTTCGTAGAACATTTCATCAAGAAAACTTTCTATTTATAAGAAGTGTTGAGGCAATGTTGATTAATGGTGCGAATGGAAGAAAAATGTCTCTTTCTCCTAGATTTAAGAAGTTGTATAAAAATGATTATAGACATGGATAAACTCATCATTTATTTAGAAGCACTTCAAGATGTGGTGAAATCAGCATGAGCAAAGGAATATGTGTCGGTATATGAAAGAAGAAAGAACTTTTTTTTGAAATTTTTGAATCTATGCACATGACTATGTTTTTATAATATTATTAGTCATATTATACATTCCTAAAATTATACAACACATCTGTTAAAAATTACCAAAAAATATTATACTACATAATGAGAGGTAGACAGAAACTGGCATCAAGGCAGTAGGCCCCCTCAGAAGGGTAGCTGCCACAAGGGGGCACAGAGGGGGAGGAGGTAGGAAGATTCTGGACTTGTTAGCTGGTGGAGCCCCATCTGAACTGAGTTGACCCTTGGAGAGATTGAGGAGGGACGGTTGTGACAAGACCCCCCTCCCCACCCATCCCCAGTCAGCAGTTGGAGCAAGGGATACTGCTATGAACGGTTGTGACAAGACCCCCCACCCAGCAGTTGGAGCAAGGGATGCTGCTATGAACCAGGAACAGGAAGTAGCAATTCAATTTAAGTTTTCTCAATTTCTATTTCAATTTCTTTCCTGAAGGTAGCCTGGTTCAATTTAAGTTTTCTTAATTTCTATTTCAATTTCTTTCATGAAGGTAGCCTGGTTCAATTTAAGTTTTCTTAATTTATATTTCAATTTCTTTCCTGAAGGTAGCCTAGTGCAACTGCCAGTTTCCCTGGCATCCAAGGTTTTTACCCTCCAGTATTTTAGCACTATGTGGAGGTGAATTGTAGATTAGCATAAAAAACTAAATTTTTTTGTTTGCTTCATAAAAAACTCAATTTTTTTAGTTTGCACCATAAGGTCCAATTTCCTGGGCCCACTCATAAACATACAAATATCCCAGATTTTCAATTGTGTTACCCCTGATAGTGTCCTGCTAGCTCTGCTCGCTCCCAATAAAACTACAGGTTTGTTAATACATTCTCAATGTGTTACTACACTCTCAATTTGTTACATCTGCTCCGCGATACCCTTTACCAAGCCCATAAGGAGAAAAGTGTCTGGTCAAGTGACAAGGTGGCGATAATGAAGCTGAAGATAGTGGGAGTGACCTTGTATGAAGTATTGGAGATCCATAGAGACAGTTACTTAGTTAAAAGGAGCCAGTTAAACAGCGATTTGTGAGAGCTGAGCATCTAATTTGTGGTAATTTGGTGCTATAATTAATACCGCATTTCCCCAGGAATTCGTGAGTCTAGGTATGGCACACCCCCTTTGAGTTTGGTAAAGGGTCGCTATAGTATCGCTGACTAGTGGGGTGCTTGTCCTAATATCTTTGGTTGGCCAGAGGATAATGAGACCCAACGTCAATGACTTACAGAGTTGAACAACTTATAGGGTTAAATTCAAATCTGTAGGTTATTCCTAGGAAATGCCTTTTTTTCTTTCTTGCAGCCCAACTAGGGAGGCTTACTCCAGAGGCTTGCTAGCTATTTGCGCTCATCGCTACTAATGTGGTATCCTCAAAGCTTTGTAAAGGCAGTGTGTTTGTCAAACATTTACTTAGTGCTATTCATTTTTAGCTAAGAAGTAGCGGTAACTCACAACACTTTCACACACAATATTGTTCACTGGACATACCAACGCAAATCTTACCTTCGTGGTAAGACTAATGGACTATTAATTTCAAGCAAGAGCTACAGTGTTGTGTAGGGCGTATAATTGTGACAGAGCGCATTATCTTACCACCCCCACTAATTTGAATTAAAAAAAGCTGCTTTACTATAACATCTTTGTCTCAACTGCCCCCACTTTCAACATTCACAATGCTTCTATTAGGACAGCTTCAATAACAATTTCTGAACTTAACGTCTACGCCAAGCATTTGCTGTTTTTCCAACGGCCGCCGCAAAATGACCGCTGGATTGCACACTACTCCCTCTTTACACACTGCACTAACGGCGAAGAAGACAGCGTTAATGAAAAAAAGGCAAGTCACTTGTTCAGCCGCAAATTAGCTGCCAATAATGGCGTCGAAACTCGGAAGGCTACGGTGCTTCTTCAAGAAACAGCCGTATGGAGTGCCTATGGAAGAAAACAGAATGGTCGTGGAAGAAAACAGAATGGTCGTGGACTAATATTGGAAAAAAGCACTACTAATTATGCCTAAGTAGCCTCAGAAATGCTTACAGTTTTCCGCTATGATAATTCAAGGGATAATGAAGGAGAAGAAGTTGAGGTAATGAATAAATTCGATTTTTTGAAATTGTTATATAAGATTGTGTTTTGCACTCTGTGGATTAGAAATTAAATTATGGCATCATTAGAGACTCCAACAGAAAAGTAGTCTCTGTTTTTTAATTATTGTTGACTAAAACCAGATGTAATGTGAAGTGAATTTTTTTTATTATCGCTATGCGTAAGGGGAGATCTACACTTAACGGAGAGTGCTGTGCACTATCTGATAAAATAGACTTAATTGAAATTAAGTTCAGAAATATAGATTGAAGTTTACTTTTACTTGTTTTCAGGTAGGGACATTACCATTAGTGGTGAAGCATACCACTTATACCTTGATCTTCATTTTGTCTTATATATATTGCAATCTTTTGTTGGACATGTAAAATGCATCCAGTCAATGTTTTGCTTCATAACTCTTATAGCTGTGTATTTAGAAATTATTCATATTTACTAGTTGTTGGTTTTATATTGAGCTATAATTGATTAAATGTCTTAGGAGCCTACAATGAAATTATTTATCCTAGATTGAACAAAGTGTATGTGGGGTCTACCTCTCTTTTTAAATGCATTCATAAAGGTCATGTAGAATGGAAACATGAGAATATGAAAATTGATGAAACTTTATTAATGGATGGAGGCCACATTTTACTTATTAAGAATACATTACTTAGTCATTATGGAACTTACAAATGTTTGACATTTAGTGATGGCATATTAAAATTTTCTGATGAAGCAAACCTTAAAGTTATAGGTATTTTACTCAGAGATACATTATCAAATGATTATATCAATCTAGTATCTATACTCCAATTACACCTCCTAATTACTTTCAATTAATTTTGAATTTTGTGCTAGATTACATCAAATTACTCATGAAAGCGAAGTAGTCACTGAGTGGTATTATATATTATTATATTCCAGTGATATAGATCTTTGCTTATTTATTATAAGTATAATGTTTATTTTTTTATAGTGAACAGCAATTATGTCGATGACAAAATTATTGCTTCTGTGAATTCAATGGTAACAATACAATGTCATTCTAATGTTGTGCCTTATTGGACACATAATGGTGGTCCACTCCAGGAAAATACTATATCACTAAGTAGGAATGAATTATTAATATCTCCAATTTCAATGATCAATAAGGGAGTCTATGAATGTGAAGGTTTAACACGAGATAATATGAAGTTTATGATTATGATAAAACTTTATGTTACTGGTAATTGATAGATAATGTGAAGTTTTTGATTACTTTCTGTGAGACATACATTATTAACTGACATACTTAGTTAACTATAGTTATGCACACTAAGATGGCTAACGAGAAATTTGCGCTGGTTATTATGGCACCTATTGCAGAGGGTCTAAGGAAAAGATAACAGACAACAGAAGAAGTGGTTGTAAGATTGACAATGAGATGTGTGGAGAAAGATAAATTAGACAAGTATCTCAATAGAATTATCTTGGACCATGTGGTTAAACGACATAATGTCATTTTAACACATTTTTATATAATAATAGTGATATATTTATTTAACAGAATGGTTTTATTTGGAACTGCCACTAAGCAGTTATCTGTGAAGTTGGGAATGAAAGAACTCTGGTCTGTGTAACATTTCATTGATTACTGTGAAATAAGTTTGCAGATGTTTTATCAATACATATTTTCCATGTTCAAAGATGGTGAACAATAACTAATTGTTTATTCTTATAATCAGGTTTTGTATATACATGGTAGAATATATACAAAGATCTTATCCTACTATGATGACTAAAGGAAGTGGAGAATCAGCTTCATTTGTTTGTTTTTCTGCTATTCCAGTAACATGGAGTTATTCATTTAATTATAATTCTGTCAAAAAAAATGTCCGGTACAGTGTTGTTAACAATGAATATACTATATCAATACAGTCTGTTACTGCTGATTATGAAGGCCAGTATATGTGTGTTGGTAGCGATTTCAAAGACGATGAGTATAGGGCATTTTTCTCCATATCAACTTTGTTCATTAATGGTAACTTTAAAAAAAGACTAGCCATTTGTATAATGCAAGTTGAAGAAATTTGGGATAAATAAACTAGATGTTACACATGTAATTTTTAATGGAAACCATCATAATAAAGAAAAAAGGTCAAACACTAAAGCTGTAATAATATACTGCATATGGGTAGCTACATATAATTGTTTTTATTTATTACTAAATAGTACATCATATAGATATCTCATATACTCCAAATAGTTATTCTTTTTGCTGAAAATGCGATTGAATACAACATTTTAAAGTAAATGTTACTAGATTTACTCAATGTTGGACAAATGCTCATAAATTTTTTTACTTTTAGGCAGGAGTGCTACACAAAAAAGAGGTAGTAATAATGTAAATCATAGTTTCGATGCAAAGCAATTGTGTACTGGAGATATTAGAAATAATGAAAAGGATTGTGGACTCTACTATCCTAACATCTATGTATATGATCAAGTTCAAGGTAATTTATATTAATTTTATTGTGCAGCAATGTGTAGCTAGATCCAAAATATTCTGTCGGAAATTAGTGAGTGCTAAATTTATGTGCTAGCTGAATTTATAAAGACACAGAAAGAAGCTTTTTTTGAGCATACAATTTAATTGTTTCTTTGTAATTAAAATTTTTCCCCCTATTACTTGCCCATAAATAATTTGTAATACAACTTCAAATAATTATTATATGCTACTTTCACTCTTTTTAATCTTTCACAATAATACTGAAGTGGGATATGAACTTTTTGAAATTTTAAACCAATTATTGTAACCTGAGGAGAAAGGTATATTAGGTATTATTAGCACTGCCTGAAAGTGTCCATTGACAATCAAAACAAAATTGTAAATTAGTGTATAATGTGTTGATAACTAGTTTGTTAATCTCTACAGCCTTGTAATTTTTTTGTTAACTCTAATAACCAAGACAGTTTAAGGATTTTGTTATGGTTGTAAATGGACTTTTTTCACCCTGTGTAGTCTTTAATTTTAATCAGGCCCCACATATTTACAAGTTATACAAGGTCAAATATATAATATCTGGTCTTAATGATAGAATAATGTCTGTCTGTTTAATGTGACTTGATTTTATAAACTGACACAGAATACAGCCCATTTTGTATTTGTGTGATGGTCAATATTGTTTTATTGATACTTTTGCTATAATTTAATTATAAGTGGTATTAAAATTATAGTTACTATTATTTCTGTTCTTGCACAGGTTTATTATTATTATTATTATTATTATTATTATTATTATTATTATTATTATTAAGCTGTTCTAAATGCTGTTTACAAGCAGATCATTTTAGATTGTATTTTGCTGTATATTAACTTTGTAAGAATTTAAGTTCTTATTTATCAATAAGTATCATAATGTACCATTTAAACTTGGCATATTTGCAATGCAAATTAAAAAAAAAATGCTACTGTTATGCTTTTTAATGTTATTCAACTTAATCTCTTGTTTGTTTTTGTTCTTTTTCTTCAGAGGAAATGGATAACGATGAAGGGATTGCATCACAAATCACTGATACGGAAGATGATCTTACTTATGTTTTAAACCAATTAATAGACTCTCATGAGAAAGGTACTTTTGTATAAAGGTTATTATCCCATTAGTTAAAAAACTTTTATTATTTGAACCCATTCTTAAAGGTACAAGTAAGCTAGTACTTGATTAATAACAGAGTATGTCATATATCAACAGTATCATCACAGAATTAAAAGATTTGAGAATGTTGTTGCTCAATTTGCGATTCCATATTGATCAAATTCCTGTGAAAAAAAGTGTATGTAGTGTCATTCATTGTTAAAAGTGTTGACACTTTAGCTATTAACGTCACACATTATGTTAATGTCAATTCACAAATTATGTTAAATGTGTTCTGATTGATTTATATAAATGTGACAGTCTATGGGAAAAGGGGGCACTTCACTCAAACCAAAAAAATTGAGTTTTTTATGCTAATAAAAAGCTACAATTTATCTCAACTTAGTGCTAAAATGTGACCGGTTTTTGGGAAAATCGGCCTAAACGCGGCAAACAATTTTTTTCAGTATCCCCGGGTAAAGCCTTATGGGTCGATTTTTTTCAAAAAATTTTTTATGGCAGAAATGGATAGACACCAGTTAGCTCTAGCTTATGACGCAGTTGTAAGCTCTGGCGTGCTCTAGAACTCACACTAGGAAGCTAGAAACACTAGCCGGTTGGACTCGTGTACGGAGAGTTGCTAAGAAATTATTGGCGGGCTTTTCACTAACAGCCGGGAAAAAACTGTAGCTAACTAATTCACTTACTATTCTACATAATTCACGTACTCACGCAATTCTCGTCATCATAGTTTCTTAAGGTGCCCTGCATTAAGCCTTTTAGACTTCTTTCAATCCGCCTGTAACCGGTTTATTCCATAGTGTCCCGGAGACACGCAGTAATAGTATACGGACACAAGGCACGCCCCCTTACCTTAGCAACGCCTTTACCCGGCGTTTTTCGAAATCAGCAATAATAAGTTTAGCAAAAATACTGAAGTGTTGTAGTGCGTAGGGCGAAGACGGCTTGTGCTACAGTTTCCAAATTAGGAGGACGGCATCCCAAGGCCCCGTGCAGCCTACTGGTACAATAAATTAGAAAACTTTAGATGCCGCGTTTAGGCCGATTTTCCTAAAACCGGTCACATATATGTTATATAATAATATATATTATCTATATAATAATACCCGTGACCGACGACGACGTATGTATTCATGAATAATTCATGAGCTAATGAGCTAGAATGTGCAGACGCACAATACTCGTGAACTCGCGCTGAATTGCCGGGTAAACCTAGAGCGCAATGCAGAACTGGTTAGCAACCAAACCCAGCACAAAAAAAATGGACAGTAGGCGGGAGTGGCAGAAAAACAGGAGTGCAGTTTCGTGAACTAGCGCTGAATAACCGAGTATACCAAGAACGCAGTTATAAAGAAGTGAAGGGGTTGGCTACGCTAGACTACCGGTAGGCGAATTCGTTTGCTACCTAACTGGGTACAACAAAAAATGGAAAAAGACGAGAGTGGCAGAGAAACCAGAGAGTGGGTAAAGTGTTGTCACAATAGGTAGAAAGTGGTTACTATAATTGCAACAAAAAATGGGTGGAACAGACGAAGATAGGCAGCGTAAGCTTCAAAAAGGAGGTTAAAATGCGAAAGAGAAGGCAAAAAAGTGATTAATAGCTGGTGGAATCGACGAGGAAAGTCGGTGTGGTAAAAAGGAGAAAGTAAGAAAGAGAAGGCAAAAAGGAAACGATTAAAAAGAAAAAGAAAAGAAAGGTGGTAGATACAGAAATGAGACAGTTCAGGGGAAAAAAAAATAGAGCAAAAGAGTGAAACAAAGAAAATAGAAAAACTGAAGTTTAAAGTCCCAAGTCCACAATTATAATAGAAGGACAGAAAGATTCAGAAGCAGGAGAGGTAAACAAAAGAGGAGAAAAGACTCCTTGACTCAAGAAGGAAGAGATGGGGGGAAAAAGGTGGTAGATACAGAAATAAGATAGTTCAGGAAAAAATACAGCAAAAGAGTGAAACTGATGTAACCTTAACCAACTGTAGAGAATAATAAAAACTTATGCTACTGCATTCTTACTTTGCAATACGTAAAGTGGCACTGTGTGGCGAGGTACTTGCTAATATAATAATAATATATATTATATATAAGCTTCAAGTTAAAAACTGTACAGCCCCCCCCCCCCCCACCACATGTTATCTGCACACATCTCACATCTCACTATAAAAACTTGGCAACTATGCCAAAATGTATACTAACTGGATAAAGCAATTCGTTTTTGCACATTCAGATGTTGTGTGGTATTGGAATGACTCATTAATTGTGCAGTATACAACTATTTTTGGGTAAGTCACAGATTAACTACCCCACAAGTCTAAGAGAGGGTGTGGCCATACGATTGTATTAACTTAAAAAAAAACTTTTCCACTTTCCTAACAATGATTGCAATCTGCAAAGCTAGAGATACTGAATTTACCTTAGCCTGTAAATTGAAGAAGGTAATGAAGTCAGTCTATTATTTCTGAGGTCCAACCATTTCAGATTGTGACAATCTAACAGAAACGACCTGGGCAGCGTCCGCAACAGGTTATCTTGGCAATGAAGGCTCTATTTTGAACATAAATAAATGGCACTGCTCCTATAAAGTTTTAGGCTTACTTCTAACTTATCTATATTCTTCAGATTGCCTGGAAGTTCACGTAGACCCTTCCCGGCAACATCAAATGCAGCCATGCTTGCTCTGTAGCTCGGTACGTTGCTATGGCAATATCCTGCCGTATATTCATACTTTTATTTAACCGGCAGTACGACTAGTCTTTAAAATTACGATCTTAAGCAGCGGCGTCGTCGGTGGTGGTGTCGAGGTGACAAGTTTCCCAGTCGTCCCGGGCGCTGGTCTGACTTGAGGTTCTGTTGAAGGGAATGTCTGTGAATTAGTTAGGTTAGTTACTATTTATATAGTTGTGGTAGTCAGTAGAACTGGAGAAGTTGCAGGAGCCGCCACAGCTTTTTTTTCTCCAGTGTCTACATTTTCTGCCTTTTCCACTTGCAGGTTTAGATTGTGGAGCTGGATTTTTAAGTGTAGACACTGATTTGCTATCAGCTGATCTACACCCACACCTAACTGTAAGGCTTGGCAGTTGGCAGCTGCTACAGCGCTAACGAGTTTCCCTGTGTTTCCCTGTGGGCTACTTAGTCTCAACTGAGAGTGATAACGAGAGGGCTGAGCTTCTACAGCTGCTGAAGCAGACGGACTGGTGCATTGCTGTGACTGAGACTCCTGGGGACTGTAAGGCCTAGCGTTGCACTATGGGCCCGTGCATTTCTAAAGAGCCTGAAGTGGACTTTGAAAGCCCTGGTAAGTCACACCTGGGAGCCTCAATTCTAGCTGTGTCCATGGAAACTCTACCATGGAAACTCTTTGGAAACTGGGGCTAACTAAGGGGAGGAGTTTAAGACATGTTGTCGGGCAGGGGAAAGTAATTACAGCATAGCCTAAGGAAGTCTAGAAGTTGCTTATTACCAGTTTCTAGCTGTTAAATGTCTCTAGTTGGTGACTCTCTGTATGTACTAATAATGCCCATCTCACTGGGGGTCTAGGGTTCTATTTTAATTGGTGGAGGAGTGGTCGGCCTGCTGTATCTTTTGTGGTGTGCAGTCATTGATTTCTACAAATTAAATTACTAACTACAAAGTATACATAATTAGTGTAAGATTGTTTATATTGTGTGTGGGTTACTGAATTATCAACTCTTGTTACAACTATTAGTGCGTTTCATATCATTTTGTTATTTGTTATTTCAGTTGACTTCTATCATTTTCACATACTCAGAGCCATTGGAAAAGGAGCATTTGGGAAAGTATGTGACAAACATCAAATAATCTAGCACAAGTTCTGTACAGTTCACGGCAAGAGTTGGTAAAGTGTTATTAAACGAGTGTGGTTTTATGCAGGTATGCATTGTGAAGAAGAGAGATACAAAAGAGATGTATGCTTTGAAGTACATGAATAAAGTTCAGATGATCCACAAGCATGCAGTTGACAATGTGTTCCGGGAGATGATACTCCTGCAAGGTTTGGAGCATCCTTACTTGGTCAACTTATGGTTCACCTTCCACGACCGAGAAGACATCTTTATGGTCTTGGACCTGATGTTGGGTAAGGGGTGGTTAGTCAACTGGATGAGGAGGGGAGGCGGAGGAAGGTTTGGGGAACTATTTAGCTTGCTGAAAGTTTTGATTATACAACAACATAACAAGGGAGTAGTGCGTGACGTTTCTATTTCTGTCGTTCCAAGATTCCCCCTCATCAGGTGATAGTAATTACGATGTCATTTTTATTGTTGACAGATGAACATGAGAAGCGTGTGTGTGTGTGTGCGTGTGTGGTTTGTGTGATGTGTATATATATGCACACATGTGTAATATGCATACATACATACATATATATATATATATATATATACGCAGATTTTTTTTTTGGTTTTGTGGAAATGAGTCACATTGATGTCCTGATTTTGTAAGTGATCCATGAAGGTGGGGTTGTTGCTGTCGGTCAAGCAACAGCACTGGGAGGATGTCACACCTTATGATGGTGGTCCGTTGTGAAGTATGTGTGTATGTATGTATCATGTTGATTGTTAGCATAGCCTATGTAGCAAAGTTCTAGAAACTGCTCATCTACAGTGTGTGTGTGTGTATGTGTGTGAGTGTGTGGCTGTGTGGTGTAGTGGTTGTGTCCTGGCTCAGGGCCCGAGGTCCTGAGTTCAAGCCCAACTCAGGCAATTTTTCCATCTGATTTTCCATCTGCCTCCCACCAGCCCCACCGGTCCACCCAGCTGTAATTGGGTACCTGGCATTTGCTGGGGT
>WLWI01000918.1_pt1 | contig 25894 bp, 17 predicted proteins | sample 6701501 | NCBI WGS metagenome assembly WLWI01 (sample SAMN12718690, study PRJNA515312) | sponge metagenome | isolation source: marine sponge | host: Mycale hentscheli | place: New Zealand: South Island, Marlborough, Capsize Point | collected 2014-11-01 | reverse complement strand
CCTTGTTTGCAGGGGTAATTAAGTGATTCAGTAGAATACCACAAAACCCGCCGGGTAACTCGATCCAATTTACTCTCCCTGGGAACTGACTATTGTAAGCAACTCTGCTGTGCACAATTTGAACAGTACCAATTAACTGTAGCAGACAATTTACCACAGAGAGCTTTCACCTCAAAGGACTACCAGTACTGTAGGGCAGAAGCATCAAGCTTTCCTAAGACACCAAAGAAGATTTTCCCTTCAAGTCGCAGATGTGAGCCATGATATATCTATTCTAAACGAGTGACTCCAGGAGCCATTAATACGCCGCCACTTCTTCATCGTCTATGACCCTCCAGTACTTTCCAGAATAATATAATAATTTTTTAACATGAAGACCCTTTACCTATATTGATATGGTGAAGGTAGAATTGAATTAGTCACTGTAATAGAATATTATGGTCACTTGTACTGGTAAAGCTATTCTGCTCTTAATTTCATATGGTATACTTGTGCAGCATTTTGCTGGTTGCGTTTGTCTACTAGATGCAAGTATTGTATTACAGTTTCAAAAGGCACGACACACATTTAGTTAGCTAAGTTATTATAGCTCTGCAGTTGATGTCTTTATTTTAGAAATTTGTGTTGAATGAATAAAACTTCTGCAAACACTATAGCAGAATTGTACAGATGTGCCCAAAACCCTTTCAGTCTGGATTGATTTTGAAAGAATCTTGTTTAGCCACATTAATAAGTTTTATCTAGAGTCTTCATACAAACTGTGGGAGACCAGGGGACCCCCCCCCCCCAAAAAAAAAAAACAAAAAAAAACTTCTTCAATACATGGTTTCTAGTTCTGGCCCTTCAACAATGATTCATATAGTCTAAGCTTTCATCTGATAGTCTGTTTGATAGTGACCACCATTTTCATGTGGCTAAACTGTTGTTGTTGTTTTTGTGACTGTACAAATCCCCCCCTTAGCAAAAAATCCTGTATGAATCCTTGCTTACATGCCACATCTCAGGTCAAACCTCTCAAATCTGAAGGACAAGGCCCGAGGATAATGCAAATCTTGTACAGAGTGGTGCAACCAAATTGTACCATGGCTCTAGGCTAAATAGGAAACGCATAAAGACTAACTTTTGTATTGGACGGTTCACTTATTCACCTCCTAAGGCCAGAGGATAGTGTAAATCCTGCACTGACTGAACAAGTGATACAACTGGCTCTAGGCTATAGGAAACCCCTAACAACTGTTTGGTTGATACACCCTCAGGGGCCAGATCTAGGGCAAAAAAAAACTTCCTAGAGGCACTTCAATGACACAATAGACACTGTTTATATCAAGATGGCAAGACTAACTCTTAGCCCCTACGATCACCAGTGACAGTGGTATATTCTTGTAGGTGATTAGTTTAGCCTACCTATAATTAAGGTTTTCTGTGGATGACTGCAATCTTGATCGGTTTTCATTTACTCTCTTGTAGCCCTTCTATTAATCATCTGTAATAGTAGTATGCCTACTTAATATTCCTGTGCTAGTTATCTATGCAAATAAGAGACTAATTTTCTTCTAGGTAAAGTGTTCTGTGAGGCCAAGAATAGCATCAGCACTGCTATGTGCATGCAGTCATATATTTTTTTAAATAGATACATCACAGGAATTGCATGCCCAAACTGTTCGGACTAACAAGGTTTTGAATTAGCTAGGTTTCAGATTAGCAAGGGTCTACTGTGTGTGTGTGTGTGTGTGTTAGATCGGTACATTGAGTGTATTAAATATTGTTTGTTATCAAGTCATAATGTGTTTGGTAAAGGGTCATCAGATGCATTTTGCAAGTACAGTGGAGCTCACGGAAAGCAGATTTTGTATGTAGGAGACCACATATTTGGGGATGTTATCAAAGCAAAAAAGGAGCAAGCATGGAGGTATGTGTTAGTGTTTGAGAGTGCTGCACCTAAATTTTGTGTGTGTGTGTGTGTGTGTGTGTGTGTGTGTGTGTGTGTGTGTGTGTGTGTGTGTGTGTAGAACCTTCCTGGTGATTCCAGAGTTGAGTGATGAAGTTAGTGTGTGGGAATCTGTACAAAGTGAGTTTTTGTCTTAAAATACTGATTAACCCTCAGCGTGCATGGGCGAGAGGGTTATTGTAGTCCTGTCAGTCTGTCTGTCACGCTCTAGCTTTGGAGATTGCTGCTATATTTAGTCCAAGGAAACTTATAGCATGTTTTTGAAGCTTGGACCTAATGTCACAAGTCTTAGTGCTGGCTAAATAGAGTTGCCTCAGGCCTTGCCTCTGTGAGAATAATTTTCCACTACTGTCTATCTGTCTATCTATACTTCACTTATGTTGCTGAAATCTAAATGGGAATTCCAATGCATGTGTGAGTGTAAAGAAAGATTTATCTCCTAAGAGTGTTGATATATTTTTTCCTTACAGATCTTTTCACTCGGCTCAAGAACTTGGAATTCATTCTGGCTGAAACATACACTAATAACAAGTGAGTACTGCATCAATGAAGTGGGCAATACAAATACGAGTTCTTAGTGGTAAATCGAGTTAATAAGCACCTGGAATTAATGCTTAAATCAGCCTTACTGGCATTGCAGTTTTGTTGTTGTTGTTTGTTTGTTTTTGTTGTTGCTTTAAATTTTAAGACCAATCTTAGTTTGTACAAATCATCTTCATGTTGAAGTTAGAGAACAGTTGTCACCACCACCGCTGCATTGGTCACATGGTCAACACACTGCCTGGCCTGGCCACTGGCAACCCTAAATCACAACAGCCTAAAACTATTGGAAGAAGCTCTTTCACCATAATGCAAACCTCTTTCCATGCTGGGGGCCGCCTCACCTGGAACCACTTACCTCCTGTTGTGTATGCCCAGCAAGATCAGGTGGCCTGAACCCTGCATTCATCCTAATTCAGTGATGTTTTTTCTCCCTGCTATGGGAAGGAGTGCAGTCATATGCTACAGGAATGTCCTTCCTTGCTTCACTTGCAGCTAGCATGCTGCAGCAAACCAGACTGCAGCAACTCTCTCTCTTGGTCACAGCAGTGCCTTCCCTTTCATCTCTAGACATTTCTTTGAAGCCTGTGCAGCTTCTCCTCTGAAAGCCTCAGCACCCTCTCCATCATGCCCAATTCTACACCCAAGAACTTGACCACTGTACTCGGGCTTGCAGTCTTATGTGCCGTGATTAGCACCCATAACTCCTCACATAACCCTCAAAGCCGTCCCCAAATCATCTCTCTGAGCTGCGTTAGGGAGCTGACCACCAGAAAATCATCTGTTGCTGACAGACCCTCATAAGCCTCTGACCACTGGCTTCCACCCTCCCATGGGGCAAGGACCCTGGTACTCCGCCCCCTGGAATCCTAGGCCTCTGCCTTATGGCATCCTGGGACTCCACCCACTAGCCTACTGACATCCTGGGTCTTCACCCACTGGTAACTTGGGCATAGGCCATGTGCCTCCCAGGTCCCTAGCCCCTACTTAGGTAGCATTACTTTCCACTCTCCTGTATAAATTCTGTCCTAATGGACTAAATCTCCTGGTTGTTTCAAGACTTACCTCCTGCGTGCCTACTTTGGTATCCAGTTGTGTCTGGCATGTTCTGGGCTGCTCCCAGATGAAACTGAGCTGGATACTACTGACCCCTTTTAATTAACTTGGTCTAGCTTTGTTAAACCATTGTAATAGACCCTTTAAGTATCATCTTATCATAAAGCTAGTCATTTACTTCATTATTGGGCAAGCATTTACAGTATAGCATTGTTAGTTGTTGTGTAATAGATCCTTTACATATTTGTTGTAAACTTTCTCATCCAATGATCTGAAGTTAGCCATTCACTGCATTATATTACTGGGCCACTTGCAGTCGTAGCATCAATAGTTGTAGTGTAATAGACATTGACACTACTCAACATAAATGTGGTAACTTTCGAATCCCCACGTATTGCTTGTGGCCACTTCACCATCACAATTTAAATTCCACGATTGGTTTACTGCATCCTCTACTGGTAAAGTGGGAGGGCCAGCCTAACACGAGTTGCATTGTTGTAGTGGAGGGCCGCCCCTATACAAGTTACTAATGTCTTGATGCATTGTTGAATTGGCCTGGTGTTCATAAGCTTTTAGTAATGTTGCCATGCTGTGTGTAGCAGTGGCACATCATTGACTCCAGGTGATGCAGAAGGTCGGCTACCTGATGGGGACTCCTTCAGACAAGCCATCAAGGTGAGACCACGGGTGTGTTGTGCGTGCACGTCCGCATGTAAGTGGGCAGGTATGTGTATTACAGGTGTATGTGTGTTACATGTACATTTGTGCTTGTTGTTACAGGGATGTGCAGAGGCAATGGAGGGAAACTATCCCAGTCAACTGGGAAGTTTGCTGCGGTGTGGTGAGTTCAGTGAAGAGACCGTACAACCTTGGTGATCTGTAAAGATGTGTAAAAGCGTTTAACAATCAGTGTATTGAAAAGTTTACAGTATGAGCGTTCAAGTATTATTTTGTAGTAGTGGACGACGTTGGCATCGTCACTGATTTTTTGGGAAAATGAATTATAGGCTAACAGAATATTGTATTAAATAATGCACCAACAGTGCTATCCTCAGCATTTTGTGTTGTAGTTTTGTTGTCGTTTTTCTGCTTATTTTCAAAATACACAGCAGATATATTTTAGTGAGCTAGCTTGTAGCCAACCTAAGAGTCAATGTAAAATGGTGCATAAATTATCATTAGCTTGAATTCATTCTATGATCACAAGCTATCTTCAAAGATTCTGTTGGTGACAAACAGGGCCAATGGGCGACCATTGTGTACTGAGGTTTACAAATGACAGTGTTGGATTGAAGATCTCATAAGACTGTCCTACCTTGCAGATAGTGCCCTGATCTTGTGTCCTGTGTGTATAGGGTCTCGGATGACACATTTTGCTGCTCAGTCCACTAGGTTTGCTGACCTGTACAGCTCCTCTTGTGTGAATCTCATCAATTATCCTGACTCCCATCTCTTCACTGCTCCTCACCAGCTGGTAAATAAAGGGAATGCTTGACATTTACAAGTAGACGGAAGCGAATGTATAGACGTATACAGTATATAATCATTATCAAACCTGGGCTCCTTTCCTCGTACCTTTAATTTTACTTAAGTGACCTGCATGTGTGAAAAGTGAGTCTACTATAAAAATTAAGTCTTGTCTCATCATGACAAAGTTTTACATTGTGGATACACCGATACATGTCAGTTACTTTAGGCTACCTGTTATAATGGCCTTAATTAAGTCAAGATTGATTTTGATACAAAAAAAAACCTAACAAAAAAAAGCATATTGGATGCATTTAGGACTAAGTAAGTCCTCAATACTTCTGATGCATGTAATGTGATTTTAAAAAATACAACCATGTAAATAACTAAAACTTCTGAATGAGGTATACACATGGTTAACTTTCATATTGTTCAAATGCTTTTATTATGAACTTTTTTGCTCATGAAAACTCCACTTCATTAGAGATCTATAACAGTAATTATCATCTAGAAGGCTAGATGTCAGCACAGGTCAAATTGGAGATGCCTCCATATTTTGTGATTTCATCCATGTGTAACAATCTCATGCTTTTATCCAAATGCACAATTGCAGTGTTTCTTTGTTTGTTTTTTTCATGCTATGCTGCTCTACTAATTGGCAAGCGAGCGGAGCGAGCGAGACAGTATTAGGGGTGGATAATGCAAAATCGGGTATATGTTATATGTATGTATGGATGGTACGTATGCCCTTTAAATGCGCGCGAGGGTGCCATTTTCCCCCTAAAAACACGGTTTTTTAAGCTTGACCACAACTCTTACTTGAAACTTGGGCTCCAAATTGTGTGATAATTCCTTCGAAACACTTTTTTTTCAAGTCCCAAAAAGTTACTGCAACCGGTTACTATGGCATTGAAACCCTTTACCGAACGTAATTTGGAAAAAAAACTTCGTCGTTTTGGGTGGCTGCTAAATGTGGCTCATTGGTTGTCAAGTGCCGTTGGTAGCCAGAGTGGCTAAATTAAGTTACAAAATTAACTCTGGCTATGTTTTTTTTTTTTGGTAGAGCTGCCAGTTGGTTCACCAGTTACTGGTAATTGAAGTAGTCAGAATGGCATAAATTGGATTACAGAAGTTATCACTATTCCTGAAATTGGTTAAGAGAGTAGTATATTAATGGTCAACTACTATTTACTTTTTTGCATGAACTAAGCTAAAGTATATTATATAACAATACAATCGGTGTAGAAAGCAATTTTAAATTGGCCAATCAAGAGGTCACATTTGCCATGCCTACAATATTGGGTGGGGTTTAAATTGTCTTAATAAAAAGATTGACATGATGTAAAATTGATGAAAGCATGATAAATACTAAACAAACATACCCATTAGCTAATTATACCTTTCAAGAAATCTTGACAGAACCTTCAGAGCATTCTCCAGAACAAGGGAGGTAGAACCAGGTGACTGACACCAGTGGTTAATAGTTTTATGTAACCAGGCTCACTCAACATTTGCTTGTGTTGCATGAAAGTATTGTGAGTTACAACTATCACAAAGAAAACGTTTAAATAGCGACTTGTTTTTTTGTTACTTTTTTTTTTTTTTTTTTTTTTTTACAGTTGCGGGGAGTAGTTACTATGGCAATGAATCTCCTTTACTGTATATACGTAATTAAAAAATCGACTTTTTTTTAGTAGCTTGAGTGTTAGCAGTTAAAACCAATTATTTAACAATAGTGTAGATTTAGGCTCGCTTGCCATTTGTGCTCAAGCACACCACTAGTTTATATGTGACCGTCTATAGGAAAACCGGGCACAACGCAGCGTGCGTAAATATTGAGAAAAGACTGTAAGTGCAACAAAAAAAAATTTCGAAGGGTGCCGCGTTGTGCCCGGTTTTCCTGTAGACGGTCACATATATATATGTATGTATTGATGGATGGTACGTATACCTCTCAAACGCACGCGCAGTTGGCAAGTAGTAACTCCATATTTGTTGTCTGAATTACAATTAAGTTTGATACTACAGAGGTTACCATTACTCGTGTAAGAGAGTAATTTGTATTTTGAGGGCTTATTAAGTTTGATACTACAGAGGTTACCATTACTCATGTAAGAGAGTAATTTTGCATTTCTATGCTAAAATTAATGGTCAACTGTATTTATACTACTGTTTTTAATTGAACTAAGCTTAATATAAATTATGTAGCAACAAGAACAGAAAATGAAACAAAAAAAAAACAAACTAAGCTAATGAATGGACTTTTTCACACACACACACACACACACACACACTAGTTCTCTCCAAGCAGTTGCTATGTGAACTAACAAGTGCCTTCAATACCTCGCTCGCCATTTGTGCTCAAGCACATCACTAGTTTAGCTATAATTGTAGGAAAGGAATCGTAGTAGACCAGATACATTATTACAAGATATTTACTTTCAGTGGATATATGTGTTCAGATGCCTCACGAGACATTTGTGGAACAGACTGTAGAAGCATATTCCAGAGCTGGAGCTCTCTCTCCACTACTCAATGCAAAACTCGATGCCAAGATTTTTGCGCAAAAGAAAAAGTTACCTCAAGTGAGTACAAGTCTGCCAGAATGTTTGGTTGTTGAGTGGAATAGCAGGAGCAATGGTGTCTAGTATTCACAGCTGCAGTATCCAATAGCCATTGAATGACAAGCTTGGAAGTGTTATTTATTTGTCTGTATTCTACAGGGGAAAATTGTGAGGGGAATGTCTATCATAGAGCACGACATAGATGAAGAGAGTCCATGAAGATTTCACTCCATTTACACGAAATTTAGGTATTTTAACTCCCACTACTGATGTAAATCACTCTTTTAATCATTATGTTGGTATTAATCTGTAGTTCAGTTTCTGATGAATTTCAATATCACTGATTCTTTTTTCTATTACCAAAGTAGTCCATGCATTAATTAATTTAAGAACCACAAAGAATGGGCTCTTGGTTCCCCCATGTTCCAGTAAAGCCTCTACACCAATAGATACATGTACTGTCATGTGGTGGATAGACTGTTATTTCTTTTTAGTAGAGTCAAAATAACTTGTAACAGTTACTACTCACACTGAGTGACTATACCATCAAATGTGTGAATTTACTGGATGGTGCCTACAACACCTTTGCAACTGTTACATATTATGGCCTCAGGCTGCAGAACCGTCTTTGGGTAGCATTGGTGTTTGAGACTCGCTAGTCAATTAGCTATTTAGGCTTTACGGTGATCTTGCATCTGTGGAAGAGCAATGCCACAATTTCTTGAAACTCCTGCAGATGCACTTCGAAAGTAAAGTTCATTACAAGCCACTGAGGCTAATATATGATCACACACAAGACAACTACAGATTGCAAGGCACTGACTGTAAACATGATCATCAACACGTGTTGGTGTGTTTGGTCATGTACACAATATGGGAATAGATGTTGTGGTAAAACAACCTCAAATTGACCCACAACACACATTTACACAGCTTGACCCACCTCCTGCCTATTGCCTAATGCAATTGTCAAGCAACACCCTTAGATGTTCTGACTGTTCTGACAACCACCTATAACTAATTAAAACACAAGTCAGCTGGTTGGAAGAAAAACAATACTGCCCACTATTTCTTGCAACATTCTTTAATATAACAAAATCGATATAGAGTATAAATTGATAGCATGTTGATGACAAATATATATTATAGATTGTCAGATAAATGAGGATAACGTACAAAAAAGAAAACACCTGAAACACTGATTGTTATAAGACTCCTGACAAGCAGGGGATACAAAAATCAGTAAAGTCAAAAACTAGATCAAGTTAAAAATACTAACAAAAAGGGGAGTATAATTAATACAATGAAGTTTAAATTCCCCAATATAATCATAGTTCGCCACAGAATGGCTATAGTTCGTCGTGTAGATGACTGGTTGAAAGAGTGCAGGGGAGATTAATACAGCGTTGTAAAGAAAGGTGGAGGAAATAAAAAGAATACCTGCTCCTTTTTCAGGAAAAATAGAAATCATAGTGCATGAAACACAAAACTATAATATAGTCAGAAAGGAAAAAAAAGGTACAGAAAATAGCACAAGGTGAACCAAAAGTAAGGAAATGTAAAGGGAAAAAATTACACAAAAGGATAGTAACAAAACCGATATAAAAATCATAATGATAGTGTAGTTTAAAATAACAAAGTGATACTTGCACAAAATTATAGGGAAAGATAGATATGTCTATTTTTTGTTGTTTTGTTCTGCACGCACAGTAAAGCTTCATTGGGTTATAAAAAGTATGATTGAGGCTAAATAATCAAGTATTAAAATACATGGATAACCTGCTAACAATCCCGTGTATATTGATCAGAATGAGCCACTTGGTTGATGTGTTGTTGTCGTGTGTTTTTTTTTTTGTTAGCTTTTTTTTTCTTTTCCTTATCTAATTATTCATTCATACAACAGCTTAAAACTTCAGAAGACAATTATATTTCTTCGTACTTTAAGGAAGGGTCAACCTTGCCTGAGATGGATAGAAACTAATAGCACGAGGCCTGTCCCCATTCTCTTTAATGAAGCAGCGATGATTTTGAGTGCCTGGGGCAGAATGGATGCAAGCCCAGCAGTGTTCACAGTAGTAGCGAAGGCAATGGATATTGCCACAAAAATAAGGAGCAAATCTCCCATTGCAGTGGAGGCCATGACATTCATCACAGATCTGATCATCCAGGACATATGGCTTTACTTCAACCTGAAGCATGTGCATACATACATTTACACATGACACAAAAGGAAAATGTTAATAAACTGGTAGGTTTGTCTAAACCCCAGTAGTACTAGCCCCTCCATAAACACCTCTAGACATTCTGACACAGGTAGTGGGTAAAACCTAAGTGTATAAATGCTCCTCCCAAATACCATAACTACATACCCAGCTGTGTGCCCCACTACCTCTAGCAACAACCCACAAAACCATTTTTTTATTTAAATACTGATTGCAAAAAGATTAATTCCAGGCAAACTCGGGATTTCATCATACCAAGCTGTCAATTACCAGTTTTAGCACTTCAAGGGGGAAAGGAATGGAGGAAGGGGGACACACACATACACACACACACATCCTCTACCTTCTTATCAATGTCACCATATGTGACTTGTAGAAAGCGACAGGATACTGCACTCATGAAGCTCACCCTGGAACTGAAAGTTACTCTGCCTGCACCTAAACATGACACAGTATATTAACACACATTCATGTTCATCGCTTGTCGGTATTAATCTGCTGTGTTCATAACTACACGAGACTGACATTATTATATATGCTGTGTTGTTGTTGTTTTGTTGTTGTATTTTTAATTGTGTGTGTTCATGTGCTGCATGCATGTTTCTGTGAAAAATGGGATTTCCACTTGCCGTGCTTCAATAAGCCTCAGCTGACAAAATAGAAATTAGACTGTTCTGATTCCAAAATCCGCTCACTTACAGTACTGATTCATTTGTTAACCTTTGTTCAGTGTGACCATATTGGGAATATTTTGAAAGAATACAAATTTGTTTAAAAAAATTATTTAATGGAATGTAAGTGAGCTGCAATAGCTAGTTGTACAGATAATCACTAACTACCTGGAGTAATTTGGGTGTAACTAAACTATTTGAAAGTAGGCAGAGAACTGAAATCGTCAGGCAATTACCCAGAGATAACAATTTTCTATCAACAATGAAAATATGAAAGTTAAATTACAGTAATTCTTTAGTTGTTATTAATAAGATTTTTTTCTTTCCTAACATACTGAGTGTCAGCTTTCTTTTCAGGATGTAACTTAGCTATATGTATGTACTGCCACATGTCCAACCTTTTTTACCACATTTCCAATATTTTTACTATGCATATAAAGTCTGTTTCAGATTTCATGTACACACCAAGATACTGTTTTAATGACCCAAGCCGCATTCTTGAGAAGCAATGAACCACATGAAATAAAATCCAGCTAGAAATTTGGAGTTAAAAAAAAAGAGAGAAATATATTAGTCAGAAGTGGAGTGGAAGGAGGAGAGAGTTGGTTGAGCTTTTTTATTGACAGGAAGTAAATGATTTAGCCACACACCCCATTCAACTTGTGTGGAATCTTGTCAACTGTTCAATCGTTTCCAAGCCTGCAATGGAATTCTCCGCTATTTACCTGTTCCCAAATATACTTAATACTCAGTATGTGGATGGCCTAGTTTGAGTCCTAGTTACTGGGTATGCATTGAGCTCCTTGGCTACAAACCTTGCTCTCATAACGGCACGAGTACACCTTACTGTGGTGGTTGCACGGTTATGCTAGAGTGATATAGCACTAGCAGTTTACCGCTTGTTGCTAGACAATCAGTAGTGAACCTTAAAAAGTAAACTTATAGGTGTGGCTTTCTTGCATACTTCCTAAATCTGAACCCCCCCCAGTGCAAATTTCTGGCTATGGGCCTGAATTAGGGTGATAGTTGAGCCCAACTAATGAATTTAACAATTTCCATGTATAGGGAATGATCATTCTCTTACAAACCTTTAGGGTATTTGAGTTCCGGGTCACAATCTATGCCAGCATAACAAACGTTCCCATATCGAGAGTTCAGAATATCTGCCAACTCTGAAGCTCTTAATGGGCGTGGCACTCCTCCAATGAAGATGGTTTTTCTGGGATCGATGGGCTGGGTGTGGTCCATGATGAAGTCACTATCTGACAACTTCCAAGGACGTATCTGAACCTAAAACACCCCAAACATTAAAAAAAAAAAACATCACACTAAGCATCACAAAAATATTTTTGCACACCCATTGTTACTATTACAAAATAAAACTCAGTCAATCAAAGTTGTTTAAACTTGGCACCTATCTCTTTCTGTATTCAGCTAACCACTTAAGTTATATACATAGATAACTAAAGCTCGATACAAGACCATAGCACTTGTAGGTTCCTAAGAATAATACAGTTGACAATAAGGTTAATTAGAACATAGCTGATGTAGTTTTTGTATTGTGACAGAGGGACTTTAAATCTCTTAGGTCCTTCAGGGAGGGATTCTATATGTAGTGCCCCGCCTACAGGGCAGGGCTTCTATATGTGACCGTCTACAGGAAAACCGGGCACAACGCGGCGTGCGTAAATATCGAGAAAAGATCGATCGATTTCTTTAAAATGTATTGTCTATTATAGTGGGAACGACTTAAGCTACGACGCTAAAACTTGGAGAGCTCAATATCTGGACGCCGACAACTCTGTAAGTGCAACAAAAAATTTTTTTCGAAGGGTGCCGCGTTGTGCCCGATTTTCCCGTAGAGGGTCACATATGTAGAGTCCCTCCAATTGTGTTGTTAGGAACTGTTGCTAGGTTCTAAATTAGTTAGGCGCTGCGCAGCAGTCTACTGTTTTTAGGGTCCCTCAGGCCCTAAGTGTAGAGCCCTTGCTGCGCTCGGGACGCTACAATCAAGAGCCTTCAGGGACCCTAAATACAGTAGTTCCCTCTGAAGCAGCGCCTAACTATTACTTAGAACATAGCTGATGTAGTTTTATTGTGACAGAGGAACTTTAAACTGCTTAGGTCCTTCAGAAAAGGACACTATTAACTTAGTGTCCCCGTCTTGAGGGTAGGGACACTTGGGTGTCCCTCCAATTGCACTTAGTGTCCCTCCGATTGCGGTGTTAGGAGCTGTCAGTATGTTCTAAATCAGTTAGGTGCTGTATAGCCATCGTGAACTACCAGGCCAAGTAGTGCGCTCGGGATGCTACAGCCTATAGCCTTCAGGACCCTAAAAAAAGGTAGTTCCCTCTGAAGCAGTGCCTAACTATTACATAGGAGCCTTAATCAGTTATCTGCTCTAAATTACTATAGAAAAAAATTAACTCAAATATTACCTTTTTGTTAGTTTGAGTGACACTGGACACAAACATGTAGAGCTTTCCTTCCTCACTCAGGCAAGTCTTGACAAGTCGATGGACAGAAACCTCATCTCGGAATAGTATAAATGCATACCCTGCAAAATAACTAATAGCGTAAATTTGTGTCCATACATAACCACCAACAAAGTTGTATACTTGATGAATATTACTGTGACATTAGTTGTTATCAAAAAAATTGACAACATTTGATATATCGGTTCTATTACAAATTCAAACCCGCAACATACATGAAATTAGGGGATAGAATGGGCAATGCTGCAGCTTAAAACTATACTAAAATTAGGAGCCTAACAACTACATAAAATATGCTGCATAAAGCAGTTTCATCATAATATGGTTGCATAAGTTTGTACATTATCTAAGAAGTACAATCACGAATATCTAATTATGCTCAACCTGTATACACAAACTATGTTTCATCGTTGGCTATGCCTTAAGCTAACACCTCATTCATTAAACAGTACAACTAACAAGAAGAGGTAGGGCAACTACCAACACTAAACCACTTGCTCTACATTACCACAACATGCATTCTTGTCGCAGGTTGTGCTGCAAGAGTTGTCAGACAAAGATATTTTGTCAGTTGTTGTGGCATGCAAAGACAACACAGTTTATTGCCAATTTTGCAACTAGCATGGGGTTACTCACCCTTAGGAGGAAAATAAGCTTTAGATTGAGCTTTGTGAGGCCAGTCAACAGTCAAAGGACCAAATCTAACAAAATGTTCCTTGATTTCATCTAAGAGGAAGCCATTAATATTACAAATGAAGCAAATATATATATATTATAAAAAATAAAACCTTGATCAATATCCGGAGGTAGTCCACCCACAAAAACTTTGCGTGAATACGTCTCAGAGTGTAGTATTGGAGCTTTCATGGGCAAAGGCAGAGCTAAGGTAGACTTGTGAATCACCCCATCCTTTTCAGTAAGCACGTGCGAAGAATTTCTGGCATTGGGATAGGTAGAGGCTCCACGGGGTAAGCCAGGAATTACAGAGTTGACTGCAGTAGCCACAGATGAAGATGGAATCCCAAAAGGGCTGGGTGTCCTGGAGGCTCCATGTGAGCCGCTGCCACTTGATGCACTTCGTCCATCTGAGGAACCTGAAAAAGAAAGTGCGAGGTTAAAGGCTGTTTGGTATCATTTACACTACTATTTAATAAAAGGTGAAAACATACACTGGATAGGCCAGACTCGACAATTGAATGAAGCTGTCAGTTAGGAATAAAGCTTAAAATGCAAATATGCAGGCTCTTAGCAGCAGCAATGCTTGTATTGCTCTCATCTAAAAACAGTTAGTGATTGTGGTTTGTTGTTGTTTTTCAAAATTTAAATTTACTACAGGTAACCAAAACTAGTTCAACACTTTCTGATACCAAGTTAAGATTTTTATACTACATATATTTCATTACTGCAACATAAATTTTTTTACCTTGCACGTTCGGGTTAGACGGTTTGGCCCAATCTGTCCAAGTCAAACTAAGAGCATTTCCAAAGCACTGATTTGCTGGGTCCCCTACGTTGGGGTTAGTTGGCTAGCATATGTTACACAAAAAGACTGTTCACAATGACTCAGTATATATAACAGTTATAAATTTCCACTAAAAATTTACTTATACTGCCCTTTAGCTACCCTAGCACACTGCAAGGGGGAAAAACTACCAACCTGCCAAATTTTCAGAGAACTTTCTAAGGCACAGCTTAGCGACGAGTTCGAGGAAGAAGAGTCTGGAGACGAAGGAGCTTGTTCTACCCTCTCAAAATTCCACATCATCTTCTGCTGTTGCTGGTGACGCAAGGAAAGCATTATCGTTTCACTTTTCGGGGAGCCCAACTACACACCGACTTTACGTTAACCCCAGAATAATACCGATAAAGCAGCTGGCTTCTTTCGAATTTTTACGCGCACACACATACACACAAGCAGCGCGCGAGCGCCGGATCGGATGAGTTTTCGTGTCTTGCTTGCGCATGCGCTTAAATGTTGCAGCGCGCCGCGGATATGTTAGCTCACTTTTACACGTCTCTCAACGCGCTCTTCATTATGACAATTGCAAATACAATGAAAAAGAAATTAATGGAAAGTGCACAAAACAGAATAACAATACTGCACCTGCAGTGATTATAAACATGGTGTGTAATAGAAGAAAACAATAGTAAAACTCAAAACTTGAAGGGTGTAGAAAGGCATAGTAGTACAAAGAGATAAGGACAATGAAAGAGCTATAAATAATATATGAAAAACAGTTATTAATAGCATAGTCAATAAAACTTCATCTGTTAGTACACTTTAGATTTGTCTCCAACATCTTTAAGAAGAGGCCGATGGTTCTGTCGTCCAGGTGAAGAATGTACCTTGGACCAGCAGCACTCACAGTAGTACTGTAGGCACATTACACTCCCACAAAAGAAAGGGGCAGGTTTTCCATTACAATTGGTACCATTGCATTCATCGCACATCTGTCCATCCAAAATATAAGGCTTTATCTCAACCTACAAGCACACACACATAATACAACTTGCGTGAATATTTAGTAAAATTCCTAGTAAAAATTTTCCAGAAGTGCCTGATATAATATCATAACTTTAATTAGCAATATTATTGGCTATTAGAATGAGAAAATGTGCTATTATTAATATCATAACTTATGCCAACAAAATATAATAAAACTAGCCTTGCCACACAGTGGAGCGTGATGTAATGAATGCCATAGCATAAGGTACTTTTAATCCATTCTTATTATCCCCTACTACTTGATTTGGTCACATCAGTTTCCCTCCCCTGTTCTCTCTCTCTCTCTCTTATTGAGTCATTCCAGTTCTTCTTAACTTTTCCTCTATTCAGGCAACACTTTACCAACCGGGCTCAGCTCATGTATTCACTAGTGCTATGCTTGAGCACAAAATGGGGAGTGAGTTGAAAAAAAAAAATCAAGTCACGTTATTTGAACATTTTCTTTTACACACTAAGTAATACACAATACTTTCACACAGCTGGACATACCTACACAGGACTTACCTTCGTGGTTAGTCTAGTGGACAATGAATTTTCAAGTAAATACTGTTGCGTAGGGCTTATAACTATGACAAATGGCATATTAACTTACCACCGCCACTATCTCGAATAGAAAAGTTTTTAAGTTTTAACTGCACCCGCAAAAGAATTCAAAGTGGTAAACAATTCAATTTCTAGGAGGATACGAGTAATAATCGATAAACCAGTGGATTTGGTTTAGTGAAGTTTGGGATAGGGTCAAACACCGAGCTAGCACAAAAATACGCGAGGGTCGAAGTACAAAATGACACACATACGTCCACACATTATATATAAACAAACAAATATCCCCGATTTTCAATTGGGTCACCCCTGAGAGTGTCTCGCTCGCTCCACTCACTCGCCAATGAATACACACCGGCGTCATAGTCTCGCGTACCCAGACCCTTTACCAACCCTAACCGCTACGCAGGGAAGGAAAGGGTCTGGGAACATACAATACAACGACTTGTTCAGCAGCACTCCAAAAAGGGTGCTTAATTATCACATTCCAGCAAGCTTGCGGTATACTGTGTGACGTCAACATCACATCTGGGAGGGTGAGAACGTTGCGTGACTTCATTACACTGGTGAAGTTGTTTTGTAGGCTACTTATAAGCACTCCTGGCAAGCAATAAACGTACGAGCATGAATAGGATATCTGCTACCCAGCCGTGACCATGACGTCATTGGCTACCGCAAGCATTGGAATGTGATAATTGGAGCACCCTTGTTGGGGTGCTGCTGAACAAGTCGTTGTATTGTATGTTCTCAGACCCTTTCCTTCCCCGCGTAGTGGTTATGGTTGGTAAAGGGTCTGGTTACGCGAGACTACCGTCGTCATCGGTCATTGTTACTGACACACAAGCATATTATTATAGATAGTAGTGGCCTACAAGTGTTTTTCTATGAAAAAAAAGAAGACAATCTGGGGCCTACTTTTCTGTTAGTATTTTTTTAAATGCTGGGAAATTTTTGTTTGTTTCTTTTCTGGCTTAATATGGTCACATATGCGAGAGAAATTAATGACTAAATTGTACAACTGTCACTCCTAAAGTAAATATACCATTTGTGGCATTCTCAGGAATTACATGACGGTGTAAAGCAAACGATTGAATGATCAATTCCAACTACAATACTTAACTTAATATACTTCATTTACACTTATTAAGTCCAATTACATTAGAAAAATTGAATAGTACAAATATCAAGTGTCATACATTCAATGCTATTTTCAAACCAAAGAACACAATAGGAAATTGAATAAGTCTAATTGTGCTAGTACTAAATAATTAATCAAGTGTCATATATTCAATATTGTTGTTTTGTGTTTTGTGTTTTTAATAAAAGGATGCTGCAAGTATGGGCTGGTCCTCCAAGCTGAATTTTAAAAAATTTCATCAAGTCCATTATGGCATGCAGGACACAACTGATCACATGTACTTGTTCTAAACTTCCGTGCCAAACCCTTCTATTCATAGCTCAATAATTGCCACCTTTGCACTAAGTGTTCCTACCAATTATTACCAGTGCGAAAAAACTTGACAAAAAACATCTTAAGCAGAACCCAAAGTGCCATATATACATCCAACTTTACTTGTACTGACCTTTTTGTCAATTGACCCATAAGTGAGCTGCATAAACCTAGCTGAAATAGCTGCAATATAGCTGTCATGAGAAATAAAAAGAACACATGCCGCCCCTGCAACAAAATTAAAACACATAAGTCAATTTTCTATACTGTAATCCATCACTGACCTTTCGGATATTTCAAATCACAATCAGAATCAATTATAACCAAGATTATGTCTCCAAATTTATCAGTCATCACTTCTGCAAGTTCAGAGGCCTTGAGAGGTCTTGGGACTCCGCCCACAAATACAGCCTTCCTGGAGTTGATGGTTTTGCTGCTACCTGAGCAGTGAACGGTGTCTGCAATGTACCAAGGACGAACCTCAATCTGCCCAAAACAGTAATAAACACTATCATTACAATGTGGACCCAGCTTTTTCTTGCTTCTGGACACTGGTAGTGCCTGCCCTCCTCTTGCTTTTGCATGCCTTATGGAAACACTGTGACCTAAGGCATGTGTAAACATGGTTAACAGTTAGCAGATTGGGATAGCTGTCGACTACACCAGGAATCTTCAAACTCATTCCCAACAGAATTATTAAAACTAGAGCAGCATGAACAAATACCAAAAACGCCAGGGCAAGAACAACCTTTGGAATAAAAATTAAACACAACAACCTGTTTCTCTGCCCTGCCACCTCCATTACGGGGTTTGGTCCCTCAATAGCATTTGTTTGCCCTAATAATAATGAAGCACCAAAGGTGTGAACCCCCAGCGCTATTAACCACTACCTAGCTATTACAATATTATAATCTCGGACCACAAGAACAAGCAATCTACTAGCTATTTTAATGAGGCATCAATATATCTTGAGCAATGAAAATGGTACATGGAAACCCTGTCTTCAAAAGAGAAAACCAGCCACAAATACTAACCAGTATACATTTTCAACACGAAACTTCACTTCTTTCAACTCTGTCAACTTCCCCCGAGTATAAATCAAACTACACCACTGGCTGCAAGAAATTATTTGCTTACATGATTATGATGCGATGCTAGGGGGCGTTATCCACAAAAGCTGGTACCTATGTGGAGCTAAAAAGCTTCGCGTTTTCCCAACAATTAGCCCAAATTTTTAAAAAGTTGCAAAATAAAAGGTCCTAAATCTTCATTCTGAGTAAGTTCATACCTAAATCAACGGTTTATTGTCAGTAATCTCCAAAATCAGAGTGTGACAGACAGAAAAACTGATAGACAGGAAGACTCTCGCACATGCGCGCTGAGGGTTAATGATCTTTATAATGATACACTTTGTGCATCAGCCAATGAAGACATTGTGTATTCATGAATAATTCATTAGCTGATACGGGTTGGTAAAGCTCCGACACGACCTGAATGGGTAAAGCACAGAACCATGACCTGAATGGGTGAAGCACAGCACGACTTAACAGGTAAAGCATCATCACATTCAATATGAAACGTAGCTAAAAGCAGTTGAAACCAGTAAGGGCGGAAAAAGTTTCAAAAAGGGAAGACATCAGTTTCACAAAACCTAAGTCTACAATCTTTGGATAGAAGGACAGAGAGACTGAAAGCAGGGGAGATAGACAAAGGAAGAGAAGGAAATCCATGACTCAAGAAGCCAGAGATGAAGAGAGGAAAAAAGGAGGACAAGAAAAGCAGAGATGGCTCAGGAAGAAAGAGGGGAAATAGATGTAACTAAACAAAGTGGTAGAGGATAATAAGAATGGAAAGTACCTTATGCTTGCGTTCCTAATTTTCAAAACTTAGTACATGAAGAACCAATGTGTGTTGGCGGGGGACTTGCTAGTTATAACAATTGCTATAGTTTGTGATACAAAATCCAAGTTTCCAGGAGTTTTCATTAACAATGACATTCAGCTAAATGACCATTTTCACACCGGCTACTATAAATCTGGGACCAACTTCAGATCAAATTACTGGCCATTCAATCTCAGCTAGCTGAGCATAATAATAACAAACAACTAAAAAGGGAAAAAATATATAAAGAGGCGCAACTTTTTCTAACCTTTCTTTTCACTATTCCTGATGTAGGTATGTAAAGAAAATGCTTGTCCCTTTCTGAAATGCATGACAGAAGCAACTTATGAACTGAAGATTCATTTTTGTATAGAAGAAAAGCATACCCTGCAGAAGAATACAATAGTCATCAAGAATTCAGCAAAAACAAACAGATAGCATACCTTTTGGGGGATAGCAAGATTTACTATAGTTTTTATGTGGCCAGTCAACAGTTACTGATCCAAACTGGTTAAAAAACATCTGAATATCATCTATTTAACACACACCAAGTCTTTATCAATAACCAAAAAAAAAAAGCAACAAACATTAATGCTAACGAACTCACTTTCATCAAGGTCAGGTGGAAGGCCACCAATAAAAACTTTACGAGAAAACGTCTCAGAACACTGACTAAGCCGATTCAGTGCATAATGAAATGGCTGGGTGGGTGTCAACATCAGTAGTGATTCTGGTGGCACCTTGTTAGTTGGATGAGCACGTCTACCATGTGAGTCAGTACCTAATTATATTATATATAAATGTATAGATGCTGGTTGTTGTTTTTTTGGTTTGTTTCTAGTAAGACTTGCACTACGTGTATCACTTACGTGACAGTTGTAACTTGAGACATGTCACATCAAATATGCTAGAGTCAGTGGTTGGCACTGATGAAACCGCAGGTAAAAGGGAAGAATTACTGGAGGATGGTGAATCACTACCCGAAGTATTATCATACGAATTGTATACGCTTCCCTCCACATCTTGGTCTTTTTCAGGAGTACTATACTGAAATTAAAACACAAAACAACAAAGTAGCAGAACGAGAAAAGAATGCATAACACGCACAACACCAAATGGAGGAGTCTCAAAACAACCAATGCATGCATACAATTACCCTGTCTGTGATGCCAATAGGTCTAGTTAATGAAATATCGTCAATAGATTGGTCTGCTTCAAATCTTAGGAGAGCTTCTCTGTGTCCTGGCAAAGTCCTCAACCTTGGACGCTGACTTTTGCAATATCTTCCAGATTGGTCATTGAAGCTAGCTTCATCGAGAGCATTCAGCATCTTTTGCCAATCATGCCATCCTCCTGGAAAATTAGATGATCTAGACCTAGGTTTAGGGACTAGTCCTGAAGACTGAAAATTTAAATGACCATTTGTGGGTTGATAAACCCACATTGTGGATGATTGATCAGATCCAAAAGGACACCTCGGTTCAGGTGGAGCGGCTCCTGTCTTCTTACTGTGACCAACGTCCTTATAAAAAGAAGTAGAGGCATCGCGATGACAGTCATTGTCATAGAAAACGTCGTCGCAAGACGGTGGTGAAGGCTCTCCATAAGAATTATAAAAGTGACACTTCGGGTTTTGACAGAGAGAAGACATTTCCCCACCCGCCTTTGTATGGTAACAATCGACGCACACCATCTCTTCAGAATGGTGGACATCACGTCCAGTGCTACCAGCAGCTCTTTTCATTTTCTTCTGTCCCCTTTCTCCGACCCGCACTACCCAACGTTCATGTGAGAATGACGAAATGCAGAAATCGTTACCATGATTACACCAGAGCAATACCCCCCAAGCTGTCACAAGTTCTTTTTTTACACCCCAATATTGTGCTGATTAGTATAGTGTGAACAAGTGATTAAGCTAATTTTACTAAGACAATGGAGAATCGTGCCTCATGCACTTCCGCGGTTCTCGCACATCCAACTTTCCGTTCCTATACCGCAGTTCTCGGTAACGGTACATTTTGCCTTGTAAGAGAAATTCAGCAAGCAAAAGCAGGCACGCGGAAGTCGCACGGGCGTATATTCCAAGGAGGTTTTAGGTAGGTGTGGCCTGTGGGCGTGGTGAGATTGATATGTTTGTCTATTCGTAAAACAAGAAACAGTACTATTTCTTTTACCAATGACAGGAAGAGAAGTCATTTAAATGGCCCAGATAGACGAAATAGAGTGAGTTTGCTTTTCTATGATAATTTGTACGCCTTATTCTTGGTTCTCTATCTTTCTGTAAGGAAAATATGCTGGGTGTGTTATGGATCGGAAGTAGATGAGCCAGAGTTGGAATGGATAAGCCCTTGCCAGTGCAGAGGGGCAACTAAGTGGGTTCACCAACTTTGCTTGCAGCAATGGGTTGATGAAAAACAAAAAGGTGCATCATCAGTGGATGTTAGTTGCCCCCAGTGCAGATTTGAATATCAAATTGTTTACCCCAACACAAGCTTTCTTCTAGTTCTCTATGAGAAAATCAACAAACTAGTAACTTCTTGCTCTCCGATGATACTCTCAGGAGTTGCAGCTGGATCACTGTATTGGGTATCATTTTCTTATGGATATGCATCAACAGTATTGGCTCTGGGACTTGAAGAATCCATACATTTCTTGGGCGATCAAGACATTCATTTTTATGTTTTGTTTCTTCCATTGATGCCTTGGGCTATGGTAGGACTGAAACTGCTGAGGTTTGAAGTATTGCTCATAAAATCATGGTACTGGTTGACTCCTATGGTTTATAAACTGATAAACAAACTTCCTGGATTTGGCCACGAACCTGTCCAGGAGTACTCGTTTGTCCCTGCACATATTCCGGCTGCCAGCTTTGTGTCAAGATCTATTGTAAGTACAGTTTGCCTACCACTGATTTCATCTTTAGCAGGTTGGGTCCTTTCTTATTACATGAGATCCTCTAGTCGATTGAAAAGAACTATTTTGGTGAGTGATTTAGTAGTAGTTCTTGTTTTTATTTATTTTCAAGTAGTATAGGTCTTTTTATTTTATTTTTTAGCATAATCAAATTGTATTAATAGTAGTATATTATAGGCTCATTGCTATGATTATACTTATTTGGACGTATTAATAGAGCATTACATAGCATCAAGTGAATTTTCATTTAAACATTTCGGCTCGAAGGCCTTCTTTGGTAAAACCAAGTGAGAAATGCCATGAGTGTGTGCTTTATCATGCCATTTCTCACTTGGTTCTACTAAAGAAGGCCTTCGAGCTGAAACAGGTTAAAGAAAATTCACTTGATGCTATGTAATGTTGAGGGACTACTGGTAAGAATGAGAGGTTTAGGGAGATGGCAACTGTACATGGAAGTGAAAATTTCAATCATTCACACGTTACATTCTTTCCCATGTAATAAGTCTTTTTTTTTTTCAGTGATAATTGTGTCATAAGACTAGTGTAATTGCAGATTCTTACATTATTTTTAATAATATTTGCTCTTTCCCTCTCTTCCCTCCCTTTTTCTTTCTCATGTTTCAGGGTGGATTTGGCTACCTTTTGATCAGTTATGCACTTAAAGTTTGGATTGAGCATCATCGAGGAAGACTAGAAGGCAGGCAGTGATGGCATGTGTTCTAAACTTAGCAGCACCAGCAATTTCTTGTGCACTTTTTAGTAATTTTTTCATTAATTGGGTTCATTACAAGTCATTTGTTTTAATCCAGTGGTTTTGATTTTGGGATCAAGACCCCCAAAAAAAAAAGTGATGTGCCAGAGTAGATGTTCAAATTTGTAGAGAGTGGGAATGGAATTTCTACCATAGAAATATGGGATGTGGGGAATCACTTAACAACTAAGGCTCAATAGTTCTGATTTATCTATGCAAGAGTGTGTGCATTGGGGGAAAAAAAAAGATTTTAAAAATACATGAAATACATGAAGATATAATAATGATTTAGTTAATAAAAAGCCCATGCGCCTAGCACTACTACACACCCAGAAAACTGCTAACTACAATGTATGTAGATGTTTACAAGTTCAATTATCTGAGAAATTCCAAACTTGCCACATTTCGTTCCAGTATTAGATTGTGCTCGCGCGCGCCGAGCGAGAGGTGTGACTGAAACTATAATTTGGGCGTGGTTTAAGTAACGTGATCGCACTATGCCACGCCCTTTTTGTTGCATCTTGACAAGAAAGAAGCAGCATGTGCATGGAAACGTAGTTTTTTTGACGATTGTGCGACGATGAGCCTGTTACCAGTATTAGACCAGCTCGATAGGTCCTACTGCAAGAGTGCCCCGATAGCTCTAGGAGTACTCAGTGGCCTTTCGTTGTCTTATGTGGCCTTTTCCTACGGTGCCGGCGTTACCATATTGGTTCTTGGAAGAAAAGGAGCTATTCAAGCTTTAGGAAATGCTCCAAGCAGTCGAACCACGTTATTTCTTGGGATATCAATGATCCCAATCTTGCTAATTGGAGTAGAAGCGTATGATGTGGAAGGGAAGTGAGTAAATATAAACAAAAATATCAATTGATTTCTGTAGGTACATGTGTAGACTTTATGGGGTTTTACTATGTCCTGTACACCATTCATTAATGTAACCCAAGCATCACAAACAATAAACTGTTGCACTTTTACACAACCTTAGGAAATAGCATTTAGCAAGTGTTAGTTGTATACTTTTTCACTTATAGAATCCTTGCACTGTGGAGGAAGTCCATCTCGAAGTGGGTAATGTCCTCCCGCCTACTTGGTCCAGTGGTGGAGTGGCTGTGGCCTAGTCCTGCCAGAGAACCCCACATCTCTACCCAGGAGGGGCTGATGGGCTCACTGGATTACTTCACTCGAAGCCTTTCTTCCGGACTCTTGTTCCCTTTCATTGCTTATGCCATGGGTCTCCTGTTCCGCAACATCATACACAGCCAAGCCAAGAGGACTGTTGTGGTGAGTCTGATATCTCGCTGAAGTCACTCAAGTTACATTGTGATTACTGAGGGCTACTTTTTAATTGTTGTGACCACTATAAAAAAAAATTAAAAAGGCTGTATTATTTTCATTTTAGAGGGTATTGGTTCAAATTCTGTCAACAGTAGTTTGTGATGTGGTGAATAGTACTACACTGTTGGTGTCATGTTGGATGTAATAAGGTTAACCCTTTCACCAGCAAGTTTCTTAAAACCAATGCCAGTTGGAAAAAAATACTTGATGCTTATTTGGTGTGATATACATGCATAGTTAAGGAGGCTTAATTGCTAGCTCTGACATTCAACTCTTTAATTACAATTGAAGTCTTCAGGAAGTACTACATAGTAAGACATAATGAGGAACATATGAATAAAAATCATAGCATGATCAATTAAAAATTTTCATAAGAAGTGTGAAGGTAACTTAGAGTACACTGTATAGTCTAGTGCTGGTAAATGAATTTCAAGTACTGGTTAATTGAATAACTAAATACAAACTAACAGTTGCGTATCTTTTCCTCGCTATTTAGCCTTACTTTTCCCTGATCTCTCCATTATGACTTTTCGTTGTGCTTGGTTCTTTTTCTAGGGTGGTGTTATTTTCTTTTCGCTGAAGACTCTGTTGAAGGTTTACCTGAGACAGCAGGAGTACAGGCGACAGGGTTCCAGACGAGTCCTCAATTACGAGTCCCCAATGACCACTTCTCACCCATCCCACTTCTAACAAACTCCAGACATCATCAGATACATGTAGACGGCCATTATATTTTATTCCTTTCCCTTGCCCCCAATCACCTAAACAATTATTTTCAGTCATTTTGCGCCAGACTTTGTCTTGGCCGTTGATTATTTATTTTCTTTTTTTCAAGATGGCATATGTAATCTGTTCTGTTCTGGGATTAGTTAGTGACAATAGTGAGGTAGGAGGACAGCAGCTCCTCGCCTGATCTTACTGGTCTTGTTGTACACAGTCCCACAACTGTTAACAATCTGTTAACAAAAACAAAACACGGACTAATAATAATAATAACAATGTCAGACCAACATCACTAGGTTTACAACTCGTATCAAGTGCATTTACCTTTAATAGGGCTTATTTAGAAAAAGGGTTGAGTTTATGACCAATAATTTGAAGAGCATCAATGCTAATTAATGTTTCACTTCAATCTTAAACTTGTTACGCCATTTTGTCATGGAAATGTTACAGTAGTACTCTTGCAGACCTGGTCTATTTTGGATTCACTAGTACCTTGAATGGTTCTCTAGATCTGATGAGCTGTAGAATACATTGGGAAGAAATCTGTACCAGGAATGTGGAAAATCTGTAGGGATTCCAACTTCAATATATTCCACATTAGACTCCATACCTAAGAGGGGAATCAGCGATCATCTGACTAGTAGGTGTCCCAACATGACAACAAAGTATAACTGTAACCATGACTACTTGTGACAATGACAATAATATGTATCTCTCAACCTGTCATTAACTACAGCTGAAATTGTCACTATTACATTAGCTTGTGATAATACAGTAGAACTTCAATTACCCGAACACGTAGGGACTGAGAGGTGTTTGGATAACTGAA
>WLWI01000914.1_pt1 | contig 25942 bp, 13 predicted proteins | sample 6701501 | NCBI WGS metagenome assembly WLWI01 (sample SAMN12718690, study PRJNA515312) | sponge metagenome | isolation source: marine sponge | host: Mycale hentscheli | place: New Zealand: South Island, Marlborough, Capsize Point | collected 2014-11-01 | reverse complement strand
TCTAGGTGATAACGACAGGAAGACGCCAACTCCATAGACTGATTCTGGTGGCAGCGTACCTGCTGGGACTGGGACGTCACCTAGGCTCCAGCTAAATAAGCAGTCCTGATCTCTACGCCCCCCCACACATAGCAACCATCAACAAAAAATTGCGTAGGCGGTGTGCGGCCATAGCAGCAGCATTCTATGGGCAACAGATAGCAGCAGCATTCTATGGGCAACAGATAGCAGCAGCATTCTATGGGCAACAGATAGCAGCAGCAGCAGTCTATGGGCAACAGATAGCAGCAGCAGTCTATGGGCAACAGATAGCAGCAGCATTCTATGGGCAACAGATAGCAGTAGCATTCTATGGGCAACAGATAGCAGCAGCAGTCTATGGGCAACAGATAGCAGCAGCATTCTATGGGAAACAGATAGCAGCAACATTCTATGGGCAACAGATAGCAGCAGCATTCTATGGGAAACAGATAGCAGCAACATTCTATGGGCAACAGATAGCAGCAGCATTCTATGGGCAACAGATAGCAGCAGCATTCTATGGGAAACAGATAGCAGCAACATTCTATGGGCAACAGATAGCAGCAGCAGTCTATGGGCAACAGATAGCAGCAGCATTCTATGGGCAACAGATAGCAGCAGCATTCTATGGGCAAACTAGTAGTTTATTGGCTTTGACAATCAATAAACTTTGTGTGGAAGTACTAGAATCTTTGTATTCCAGCTTGTACAACTTCACTATGGTAATATTAGCTCCCAGTCATTGCACACTTGTTAAATGCGCATGAATGGCATCATTTATAACTCTATGTTTTGTTTAGTCCCTGATATATATATATATCATTAGTCAATTCTCACCCTCAGTATTGATTATAAACATCAAACAGACCTTAGTACTCCTCATTGGCTTGTCTCACAACAAACCTCAGAACCTGTCAAAGACATGGCAATATCATCACCCTTTCAGTTCCAACTATTTCTGCACCTTTCTCTGTGTGTGTGTGTGCGTGTGTGTTTTTAAATTAAACCAATGGGCAACATAATGCAGGATGATACATCTCCTCTCCTGTGTGAGATAGTCTAGTCAGGAAGAGGACCATCATCACTGATTCAGTTAAATTCAATAGGATTATACACACTACAGTGAAATGCACTTCTAAAACTACCAGCACCTACCAATGTGCAAGTGCATGCACATGTGTAAGTGGGTGTGGTCACATACATACACTGAGAATAAAAATGCTATACCAACAGAAATTTAAAATGAACCAAATCACGACTGAACATGAGCTAGACTACTGGGAGTGTAAATTATACTGCCATATGTTCTCAAGTTTGAAAACAACAACAACAACAACAACAACAAGCCTTATACACAAGAAAAACACTACCACACATAAAGTTCCAAGTATTCCAGGTACACTCCTTCATTATCGTCATCTCTGTGCTGGTCTTGGCATAGCCGCACTTCAATACTGTCTGGTGGTTGTTGAAGATGGCGCATGAAGGTAAGATAGTTGGGGTTCAAAAGGGCGTACATGTCACGGTTGTACAGGACAAGAAATCCCAAACAGGACTGATGTGCTCCAACGAAATTCGGAATACCCTGAGGGCAGTTCATACTCTGCGCGCTGAATGTCCACAAGTGAAATTTGTGGGATGAAATATTGTAAGTAAAACTTAAGCCGTCTACGTAGTTGTCTTCTAAGGTAGTGTTGATGGATCTATTGGGACCCAAATACCCGTTAGGATGACCAAACCAGCTACCTTCCACGACACCACACACATGAGAATATGGGATATCAAGCATTGGAAAACTCATTTCTGAACATCCAGGTTTTGGAGATATTCTTACACAACCACCATTATCACCCACTGATTTAACATCACCCGTGCAGTATTGTGCCTTGGTTTCCCGGTTGAGTACGAATGCTCTGGTGAGTCCTCCAGTTCTGTTAGCACAAGTCAGAGTCATCTCACAGAACACTCTCACACTGGATCCATTAGAAGATGTCACCCAGTAGTAGCCAGAGTTAGCAGGCTGGATCATGTGGATCTCTTCACAGGAGGCAGCTGGAGTGAACTCACTTGTACCATATGTGGTTGCTATGACATCCACACACTGGGTTAAGGAACTGTTCCCAAACAAATATCTTGAAACACAGTTCTCTGTTATCTCTTTCAGAACTGGATTCCTATTAATAACTTTTATCCACTGAGAATAAGGATTTGGTAATAACGTGTAATTGGTAGTAGTTTCAGCGATTTTTATAGAAAAGTTGGATTGTGTGTCTGGCAATTCAGTTTGAACTATTTTCAACTCAGATTCCAGTCTAGAAACTTTAGCAAAACCAGCAGCAGTACTTATGATAAAAGCCACGAGCACTGAAGTAGTTATCGCTACCACTGCAGAACAAGTATAAAGGAGAATTGCAGACTTTTTATTACTTTTAACTTCCAATGAGGCAGTTGATGAAGGATCAGCTGTGGGAAGTGAAGGCTGACCAAAATTTACGACAGAAAAAGGAATGTCACCAAGCTTATTTCTTCCCACCAGTTCTGGCTCACTGAGACTACCAACATTTCTATAAGTATCTTGCTGGCCTTCCTTTATGGCATCTATTTCTGCATATATAGTAGACTCAAGTTCACTGAGACTACCAACATTTCCATAAGTATGTTGCTTGTCTTTCTTTTTGGCATCTATTTCTGCATACCTAGTGTACTCATCAAACTGGAGTTCACGATTCATAGCAAACAGTCTTTAGTGCTAAAGTGACTGTCTTTCCAACCAGGTATAAACATTACTAATTCAATATTCACATCTGCACACTTTTAATATGAGCAGAAAGTGAAAGTGAATCTACTGGTAATGTAAACACAGAAGCTATCAGAAAATCTTCCCAACATCCAATCAAGTTCACAACAATGGAATTAAAGGAGAGAAATGCGCATAAAAATTTAAAAAATGTAATAGTTTTTATCTTGCAATCCGTCCTGTTTTCTCTATATTCCCATTTTCAGATTCATAAAGAGAGAGAGAGAGGTAAATGACAATAAGTAAGCTACCCTCAGTTTTCATATCAGAGTTATCGGTCCAGAATCGGAAGAGCAATGTTCAGCAAATCTGTCAGTGGACTCCCAATATATTGACTAACTAACTAAAAGATATCACGATAACGACTAATTTATTATTGACTAAATTTTGAGGGTTTTTTTTACAACAATGGTAGTAAAGTAAAAAATACCATGTGCTAACAATTTCAGCTTCAACTTTTTCTTTAGCAGAAGCATACAAGCAAGGAAAGGCAGCAGGGCAAGGGCTAAGATTAGGCATCAAAATTAAAAGAAGAGAGAAAGAACAAAGGAAGAAACAAAAAAATAAGGTGAAGGAAAAAAGAGAGGAAAAAAAAGAAATAATGAAAGGGGAATGAAAGAAGAACAGAAGAAAGAACAACAAAAAGAGTGGGAAGAAAAAAAAAAAAAAGAAAAAAAAAAAAAAGAAGCTAAGAATAGGTTAAAATGGTCTTCCAACAGCCTTGGCATGGATTTGTTCCAGGTGGATTAGTCGTGAGTGTCCTAGGCTGTAAATTGAGGATAGCAAGTTCAAGCCGCGGTACGCAGGAAAAACAACAACAACAACAAAAAACAACATGTTTCTCTGTGCAGTGATTCTAGTGCTGGCGGTATACTATTTAATCTCAAACTGGCGATACCAAACCCAATAAATCTGGAAACACTGAACAAAAATATTAAATACTGAAATAGCGTCCACTCCTATCTGATACTGCAAATAACAGTAAGCATGAATTTACAAATCTTGTTGATGTATACTAATACAGCTTCGAGGTCAGCGACTTGGCTTTATGATCAAACCTATTTCACCACATTAGCTTGACATAGCATTGCTACGGATCATGGAAAATTTAAGCTGCCAACTATTGTTTGTACTTTCCTGCCTATGAGAATGTTGTGACATTTAGCCACACCCATAACTGAAGGGTTGCTGCTCCATCAAAGTCTTGTCAACATTTGTGATTAATCTTCAAATTACATCGGTAGTAATTATTGGATGCTGAAACAGAATTCCAGTTATAATTATTGTCCAGTGGTTGCAGACTGTGGCATAAACATGGATGTTTTGAAGTCAGAATATTTATAAAAACAAAAGCAAAGTTATTGTCATACGGTGTACATGCACATGAGGATAATAGCACTTATCTCGTTTACCAATCATTCATTCTATCAACAGCAAGGCATCCTGCAAAGCTGATGTGCAAACAAGTCACGGTAGTTGTCTTGTCGGTTCGTCCTGTCACACCCACATTGTAGACATTGATGACAATCAATCGATGAATTAGGTATGAACTTAACTCAGAACGACAATTTACAAAGTCCTTTTATTGTGTGTTGTTGTTGTTTTTTATATTGAGCCACTTTAGAAAAAATGAAGCAGTCAGCTCCATGGTACCTTTAGTGGGTAATGCCCCTATCATCACATCAGCAAAGACTTTCTTGTTGCCTGTGTTAGGCATAGGTTATGCCAAGTAGTTTACAGAGTGTTGGAATTGCAGCTTTGCATTAAATCTACCTGTGGGAGTGTCCCTTGCATGCATAGCTTCTCCTAAGAGGACAGCATTTACATCTACTGAAGTATTGCTTTTAAATTGTGCCTGAAAATTATGGGGGGGGGGACACTTGAGCTTGTTCATGACCACAAAGCACAACGAGATCAAAACTTCTCATCAAAACCTTGTTAAACAGTCACATTCTGTAGCTGATCATTTGGCATCACTTTTCTTTACTGGTGTAAAATGAAAGGCTGCAGTTCTCATGTATCTTCTTGTATCTTTGCTCTGCATGGTTATCACAACCACTTTCAATATTTGCAAGCTTTCTCATAACCATTGCTACTGGCTGTGCTAAAGTTCCTACATTGCAAATTTAAGCTCAAAACAAACTAAAATTGTGAATCTACATTCATGGCTAAACATGAGACAACAAATTCTACACTCTTCCAAAACACATTCTCAAAAGATATAAAAACTGTTCAAAGAAGATATTTAGGATGCAATCACACTTTTTGGGCACATAGGCAGTGGTTCTAGGGTGTGTTATATTTATTCTGCTTTTGCCCGAGTTATTATATTCTGCAGGCCAGCAAGTACTACTAAAGCACAAACCAAAAATAAAAACTGGTGATCCGTAGCATATAAAAAATAGTCCCTCACCATCTTGCACAGCGATGGTAAAACTTGAAGCCAAATCGTTGCATACCACTTGTGTATATACCATAATGATGACTTCTTTAATTTTTAATTTTACTTTTCTATCTACTCACCATAGCATGTGAGCTATGGTCGATTAAAATAACTCTTAGTTATAGGGTTAGCCCCTTACAGCCCCAAGCTGAGGCCAAGTATAAACTAAGAACATTCTTCCATTCCTAAACACTACATGAGACAGATTCTGGTACCATTATTTTTACGTGAGAATTTTATTTGTCCAATCTACACCACCCTGCCCCGTCCAACTGGAAGCGAACAGCATAGCTGTATAAGCACCATTTGTTGCAAAATGAGGCATGATTTCATGGTAAGTAACATGCGACTATTCTTTGTGTTGCTATGCGACGGCACCCTTAAAAAAAAGAAGCAATTTAATGAGATTCAGTATACGTATTTAAAGTACATGCACCTCCTCCTCCACTACTACTACTACTACTACTACTACTACTACTACTGAAGTCCTCCCTTACCTTGCCCTGAGCAATGCAAGTGACTGGAGAGGTGTGGCCATAGAGCGTCTGACACACCTTCTTCATATTGCGCAGGTCATAGCCATACATCGTACCTAAGAATATAAATAAGGGATAGATACTACATCTAAACACTTTCACTCAACAAACAAACACACACAAACTGCTATCATTGTCATTTTGAAGACCAGGGGTTTATTAAGGGTGCTGGCACACTCTTTGAGCGTGAAAAACCCGCCAAATAGGCCACAGTTGCTAGGGCGTGTTAAACTTACTTCTGCTTCCCCCCCCCCCCTCCCCCCGAGTTATTTTATTTATGCAGGCCAGCAAGTACTACTAGGAGAAAGCACCTACCAAGGAATGAAAACTGGAAGTCGATCGCATTGTAAGAAATATGCCCCGTCACCACTTTGGACTTCACGGCAGTACTACACAGCTACTGCCGCAGTTTAGAAGCCGATATTTTGTATATCATTTTCTTACCCTTGCGTGTATGCCATAACATTGAGTTTTTGTTGAATTCTATTTTACTTTTCTATTTACTCACCTTACCACGTGAAAATATTAAAAATATCTCAATGTTATAGGGTCGACCCCTTGCGGCAAACAACAGCAACTACACCGAACAACAGCAACTACACCGACCCACAGCAACTACACCGACCACAGCAACTACACCGAACCACAGCAACTACACCGAACCACAGCAACTACACCGACCACAGCAACTACACCGACCACAGCAACTACACCGAACAACAGCAACTACACCGAACAACAGCAACTACACCGACCACAGCAACTACACCGAACCACAGCAACTACACCAACCACAGCAACTACACCGAACAACAGCAACTACACCGACCACAGCAACTACACCGAACAACAGCAACTACACCGACCACAGCAACTACACTGACCACAGCAACTACACCGAACCACAGCAACTACACCGACCACAGCAACTACACCGAACCACAGCAACTACACCGACCACAGCAACTACACCGAACAACAGCAACTACACCGACCACAGCAACTACACCGAACCACAGCAACTACACCAACCACAGCAACTACACCGAACAACAGCAACTACACCGAACAACAGCAACTACACCGAACAACAGCAACTACACCGAACAACAGCAACTACACCGAACAACAGCAACTACACCGAACAACAGCAACTACACCGACCACAGCAACTACACCGACCACAGCAACTACACCGAACAACAGCAACTACACCGAACCACAGCAACTACACCGACCACAGCAACTACACCGAACAACAGCAACTACACCGACCACAGCAACTACACTGAACCACAGCAACTACACTGACCACAGCAACTACACCGAACAACAGCAACTACACCGACCACAGCAACTACACCGAACAACAGCAACTACACCGACCACAGCAACTACACCGACCACAGCAACTACACTGAACCAGGTTACGGGTTCTTATAGCACAGATTGTGCGGTTGCGTGGTGGAAAGTGAAGTGGGTCAACTGTACTCACTGTCTATAGAAGTAGTGCCGTCTCTCAGTGGCTCCTCATAACGTGCTATGTGTTGTTAGGTGATTGAAAAGTTCATGAGTTTAGGTCCACCCCAATGCTAGCCTTGCCTGCATTCCTAAAGTCATTCCCAAATGGTCAACAAGCTCATCATTCTTTTCGTCTATTTTTCAAGACACTTCACCAACTTATACATAATTAAGTCATATGTGCATACTATAAAAGCATTTATAGTACGGCGCGTAAATTGCCCATTCTAAAATGTATGGGGAAAATTGCTGTTCAATTGAAATCGCACGGGGGGAAAGTGAAATAGTGCGTAATTAAGTGAAATAGAACTGAAACTAAGTGGAAGCTAAGTGAAATACCACAGTAGCTAAGTGAAATAGTATGGGTAAGTGTGCACGCGTGCAGCGTTAACCTTGGAAACGTACAGTAGTTTGAATAGTTTCTAGATAGAGACAATGGCATTCTTTACCACGGAAGCTCTACCCGTATTAGACGGAATGTTTTTTCAACAGATTAGGAGGAGCTGTAGGTTGAAAACGAAGTTCCAGAGGAAGCTAATCCTGAAATACGGAGATAGTGAGTAAACGATACAGTGTAGCTACAACTGCAAATGATTTTTTTTTAAAGCTGGCCTACTATTAGTGAGTGACAGCACGGGTAACCTGTGCTATTAGGGATCAATAGCACTCGTAAAGCAATTGAAATAGCATGAGGCAAAGCCGAGTGCTATTTCAATCGCGTTACTCATACTATCCCAAATCGCACGGATCATACTAATAGTACAGCATGTAAATTGCCCATTCAAAAATGTATGGGGAAAATCACTGCTCAATTGAAATTGCACGGGGAAAGTGAAATAGCACGGAAACTAAGTGAAATGCCACAGTAGCCAAAGTGAAATAGTACGGGTAAGTGCGCATGCATCCAACTCTAGCCTTGGAGACGTACAGTTTGAGTAGTGTGGAGACCATGCCATTCTTTAGCACAGAAGTTCTACCTGTATTAGAGATGGAATTTTTTCAACAGATTAGGAGGAGCCATAAGTTGTAAACAGAGTTCAAGAGGAAGCTAATTCTGAAATACAGAGATAGTGAGTGAAGATACATGTGCCTACAGTGCAAATGATTAAAAAAAGAAAAAGAAAAAAAAAAGCTGGTCTACTATTAGCCAGTGATAGCACAGGTAACCTGTACTATTAGCCAGTGATAGCACAGGTAACCTGTACTATTAGCCAATGATAGCACAGGTAACCTGTACTATTAGCCAATGATAGCACAGGTAACCTGTACTATTAGCCAATGATAGCACAGGTAACCTGTACTATTAGCCAGTGATAGCACGGTTACCTGTACTATCAGGGATCAATAGCACGGTTACCTGTGCTATTACTCATACATATATCTCAACTTAGTTACACCTAAAAGAGCTTCGCTCACTCGCCAATAATTTTCATGCACCTAATCTCCCCTTTCTAAATAAAAACAAACAAAAAAAACAAAGAACCACCCTACCATTTTCAGTCCCAACGACTAGAATGAAGCCTTCCCTGAGTAGAGCAGCACTAGTGAGTGGAGCTGGTGCCATGACAACCGAGGTCAGTGGTCTAACAGCATACAAACACAACAAACAAACAAACAACAATATTCACTGACACTCTTCTTATTGTCTTGCACCGATGGTTATACAACATAGTACTGGACCAGAATTGGTATGCAAACAACTTGTATTAGTTACTCATTGAACACATAAAACATTTTCCATGATAAAACATTCCATGTTTCAACATATCATGCGCTCATTATAAGGTGGATAGTAACATGTGTTGCTGTCACTAAGTGTCAAAACTGCTTTAAGACGGCTTTTGTTTTAGATCCATGTAGTATGAACACATTAAAAATTAAATTTTGGAATGGAGGGTTTTGTATACAGACAAACTTTTTAAATTTTGCTCAGTAATGCATCTTTCGCCAATTTTCCATGGCTCAACTTTTCTTGAATCCCAAGTCATTTTGAGCAGCATACTAACAAGAACCTTAAGCTGCTCCCTAAAGCAGTCAATTTTAGGATGGCCACAATTTTTTTTTACCAACCTGCCATAAATTCATTACTCTATTACGTGCACTACTAATACGCCACCGGTATGTCCATATACGTATATGTATATTATATGTATATATATTATATATATATAATACATATACCATGGGCTTGAATGTACATAACCACTGATAGTATCTTACTTCACTTTCCTCCCTGCTGGATACAATCAACTATGCATAGCTCAAGTAATCAATGTGTTTCCTCCTCCTACGTCAATTACACGGTCGTGCTCCGCTCTACAAACATTTCCCCGACTAACTCCACGCCCACTTTCTATCCCGTCCAATGGCTCACTCACTTTCTGGTGGTGATGTCGTAGCATCTGATGCAAGAATCTGTGCCTACACTGAGTGCCAGCAAGTTATTAGTGGGAGAGAAACACAGGTCTGTTACCCTGCCTAATATAATTAAACACACGCACACAAATAATAATAAATAAACAACAACAATAAGCAAAATAAATAAAACAATAAACACCATGAACTGAAAGAGAGCTCTGAGTATCATCTGATTTCGTCAATATGATTAGTCAATTAGTTGCTATAACAAAGATAGCCGCTAAAGGAAGAGAGACAGAAGTGAAATTAAACATGCAAAGGAAGTGAGAATGTGTCACTGTGCAAATACAGCAAGGCACGCTAGGACTGGCAGCATCCGGGAGCCTATGCAGAATGCACGGCTACACACAGACGTACTGCCATGCCTCTCTGTGCGAATCAGTGAACCAATCATTTTGTGACCATTCAAAACAGCCAATGCTATGCTTCTCTCAGCATGGCTGGGAACAGTGGTCAGTCAAACGACCCTTTACCAACTCTTTCAATATCCAACCCCCTTTGCCTCCATTTTCTCACCTGTGTGGTCTGAGAAGTGCATCAGTTTCTGTCTGCTCTCTGCACTCCACACAGTCAATCCTCCATCACTCACAGAGCCAAACCGTGTCCTGTCCATGAAGGAGAACTTTAATCTGGTAACGGCCTATGGATACGAACACATCAGATAAAATCAACACGGAGTTCTGCTGCAATATGTGCACATGATACTGCTATACCGTATGTATCACACTGACAAAACTACAGAACTAAATTAATTATATCCTTATTCTAATTAAAGCATGGTATCACTACAGGGCTGCATACAGAAATCAAGTCTAGGACAATAACAACTTCCCTAGATTTTAGGAGGGGCAATGAGAGGAAAATACAGACACATTATGTTGTATGGAGACCCTAACTGCTAATACTTAAAAATATACAACAGTGGCTGATTCCATGTTACATAGTCAAAATGTTAGTACTAAAAAAAATTGGGGGGGGGGGGGCAAAAGCTTTCATAGGGAGGGAGGCAAACCCTCATATGCAATCTCTCTTCGTAATTAATTTATATCAATGGCAGCCACTAGAAATATGTGCCAATCACGTATTATAATAAATCCAAATAATACTGGTGATGTGCTTGAGCACAAATGGCGAGCGAGCCTAAAAACTATACTTTGTAAATCATTGAATTTAACTTCTAACACTCAAGCTACCAATAAAAAGGTCAAGTTTTAAAATTACGTGTATACAGTAAAGGGAATTCAATCATAGTAACTACTTGCCGAAATTGTTTGAATTGAAAAAAAAATTTTTTTTAATAAATAAATAAAACAAGTCACATTATTTAGACGTTTTCTTTGTGATATTCTTTAGCTAAGTAGTAGTTGTAATGCACAATACTTTTACACCACTGAACGTACCTACACAACACTTACCTTCATGGTTAGTCCAATGGCCAATGAATTTTAAAGTAAATACTGTTGCATAGGGCGTTTAATTATGACAAATAACATTAACTTACCACCGCCACTAACTCAAATAGAAATGGAATGCGGGTACGTTTTTAAGTTTTAACTGCACCCGCAAAAGAATTCAAAACAGTATACGATTCAATTTCTAGGATAATACGGGTATGATCGATAATAAACCAGAGGATTCTGTTTAGTGAAGCTTGGGACGGGGTCGACCACCAAACTAACACAAAAATACCAGGGTCTAAGTACAAAAATGACATACGTACATCCAAACATATATATAAACAAATATCCCCAATTTTCAATTGTGTTACCCCTGGCCCTGATAGTGTCTCGCTTCCTTTGCTCACTCTCCAACAAATGGTAAAGTATCACCACAACCAAAAACATTAGTCTACCCTTTACCACATCAAGTTGTCCGGTGTGAGATTCCTGAACGAAGTGTACAGGTGATGAGGTACTGTCCATCTCATGTATGGCAATGGCCCCATCCTGCCCACCTGACACCAGCCAGTTGTCTCTATGACTACGACAAATACTCCTCACCGGTGAACTATGACCCTGAACACAATCACACCAAACAACAGTCAGCAATCATCCGAACTTGAACCAGTCACAAGAGAGAGTAATCTGATTGGTCAGTTTCATGAATGTTAGGGAAAGTGAATAGAGATGATACACATAACTAGAGTTGTACATCTACATGAAATGACTGTAGCCCTTCAAAAAAAAAAAAAAAAAAAAATTAACAGATCCTCTTCCAGCACAAGTAGCACCATGTGTCACTTCAATGGGTACTTCTCACCTTGCATGTCTTGAACACAGTCTTGTTCTTAATGTCCCACACTCTCACGACACTGTCTGATGATCCACTGGCAAAGAACTTGGTGTTTCGAAGGAGACAGCCACAAGTGAAGTCTCCAGAGCCTGAAGACTACACATACATAGCAATAAGAGGATTCTAGCTTCACAAGGACGCTGATCTACACGGACTAATTCATACACTTAGTGTGAGTATAATTACAAACCAGCCAGAGTGAGGTCTAAAGTGAGTTAAAATAAATCAAAGCCAGAGTCAAGAACCATTAACAAACACCTAGTTCAGATAATAAGTGTGTAGGATACACTAAACGTGTGGCTTTAAGATTGAATTTAAAATACATCTGCAATATCGAGAACTTAACAATGGGTTATTATATAATACCACAAATGTATAGCTTGATGCTTCTTTTAGTGGCAACCACTTACCAGGTTCACTGTCCTACAAATGAAATGAATGACACAATCACAGCTTCAGTCCTCATCTTACACACATGCACACAACACTCCAGACTGACATTTACTTACCACCAACATCTCTATCCTATTATCCAAATAGGTATGCAACAAATACATTCACTTGACTGACAAAAATGTTTGACCACACCCTTTTATTATTGTAAAACGTTTCTATGTACCTGTGCCTTGAAGTGGGTCCAAGTGAAGTTGCCACCTGCAGTGTCACACATGGCTGCACAGTCTCCTCGCTGAGGCACCACCACAAGGTTAGTGCCTGTCATGGACACCCACAAATTAAGGAACAACTCTAGAACTTTCACAGCTCACCATTTTTTCACTACAAGAACAAGTTACAGTATACCAAGCATATTGACAGAGCTGCTTTTGATACAGAACCACCACTAGGCTCCTTCTCCTATGTGCTGTTGGTGTAGCCAATACTTTCACATTGAAATAGTGCCCATCAGATAACCCAAGGTTACATAAGGTTAAGTTAACCCTTTGCAAGGATACTGTGTGAATTCCAAGTGATGGATGAAGGAGCCATCGCAACTGCGAAAGGCTGCGCTGTTAATTTCCTTGAGAATGATTGGCTTTCCCAGAATATGATGGCATCTTTAGAGCCAGACACAAAATCAGCCATTGCTTAGAGACAGACGAAAACAGTTAACCAGACGCAGCCTAATCGCTTCCTCTCCAAGGCAGTTACTGTCGACCACACTAGTCCCTCGTTCCCTCTCTGTCTTACCCAACTTCAAACTCCCGCTTTCCTGCTGAAAATTCACTGAGTTCAAAGGTTATTTATCGGACCACACCTACAACCCAATGGCTCGCGCATGTCACGTTCATCCCACCCACGCATGTGAAAAGTATAAAAATGTTATTGCAAAAGGAGAAGGGAGAAAGAAAAAACAAAGCAACTAATTTGCGAATTCTGCTATGATGCGTGTCAAGATGAGGATTGCATTAATTTTACTAACTTTTGTATGTTGGGAAGGAGTTTGTCAAGATGATCAGGATGATGATAACAACAATATTTTAACAAGTGAGTTTAGCTAACTAGCTAAGTAGCTAGCTATATAACTCTCGTTCACAGCTGTGTAACTGTTTCGCAAACGATTTAGTTAAAGTATACAAAGCTACATGATATGTGTCTACCAAAATAGTAATACTTTAGAGGCCAGTTCCTAGAACATTTTAGAATAGATTCCATTTGCATTATAAGTGCAAATCAGTAGAGTTGACATACACAAAATAATCTACTAAATAATTGAACAACACAATTATGGCCTTTGGACACTTATCACTACTGAAGTGACTCTTTTCCAGCCCATGTCAGAGCTTCCACATTGTTTTTCCCTAAGGTACCATTTGATCACTACTCTTGATGGCTTCTGTTTCGTTGACAAGTCTACTCTTCAGACCAGAAAACCGCCATATGCAAGCACTTCTAGACAAAACGGAAAAATAATCACACAAAATACAGAGTCATGATTTTACTATAGTTTGTACAAGTGCCTGAGAGCCAAGTTTCGCTAATGTAATTAAGCCCATGATAATAGACTTGCAGTGCATTGGAGTCAGAGAATGTAAACAGTTGTCAGACTTGGATGACTTCACTCCATCTATAGCAAATTTATAGAGGCCCAGTAGGTCATCAACTACCTCATTATTTCACAAAGCCTAAATAGAAAGTCATTCCATGTACTGCATTATTATTTCATTACTATCTTTTAATCTTTACTGGCTTGCCTTATTATTTCATGGAGTTAATTTCATTATAATCTTTCCTCCTTTACTTGGCACACAGGCCTCCAGTGCAATTCATCACACGGACTATTCACTTTTGAAGAAGGAGGTTTGTTAGAAATTTGCCCGCGTAGAAATGAGCAACTACTTGGATTTCCAGTAATCCTATCAATTACTGCCACCAACCATAGTAAGTTAAGTAGAGAAACATATGAGCACTGCATGTTTATGTCTTTCTTTGTTTTCCTTTCAGTATCAAAAGGTGACTTTGTCAATAATACAGCAATACTTGAAGCACGCAAGAAGTGTATTGTTCTTCACACTTTAGAGGATGAAATTGTAGAAGGACTAGAAAAATTCTTAATTACACTTCGCATAGCAGAACTTCCTGGCATAAGTCCAGTACCATGTCCAGCAGTCATTATTGACAATGATGGTAATATTATTAAATGCGTTATGTAATTTAATGTTACTAAACAGCTTGAATTTTTTTTAATAGGAAGTATATTTATAGTTAATTTGTAAAATATCTTTTGTGTGTAAAATTAAGTTACAGCTTTCTTACAAGTTTTAGTTAGCTACAGTACATGTAGATAACTCATTTATGAATAGTTTGAAAGTGTGATAATAATTTCCATAAAGCTATTTAACGGGACAATTAGAATGTTAATGATAGATTAAAGAGACCATAGAAGTTCAAAGAAAGACATGTACATAAAATGTCTACTATACAATAGCTTATTTCTGATGAGATTCCTGTTCCTGTCTGTGCATTGTGTCTCGTGTCTGGGCATTATGTCCCTGTTGTAGGTGTCGCCAGCGAGTGCAGAGATATTCTGGTGCACAACACTTCTAATCAGCTGACACTGGCACCACAAAGGTATGTTCTTTCCTTAGCTGTGCCAAGCACTGGTAGTGTTTGTATGTTTGCTCTTTGTTTTTATGGATGGATGTATGCATAAATCTATGGAGTCATAGTAGTGCCCAGACAAGACATACACTGAAGCCCTCTAGTTCTAAGAACAGACTCTGATGCAAAGTTTCTTTATATGGTCACTATTTTAAAATTCTAAGTCTTCCCGTTAATGCTAGCTTAAATAGTACTACACTCCTACCCACTTGCCGAGCACTCCCAAACCCTCAGACTCCAACAAGTTTGCTGATTTAGATTATTTGGAGGGTGTATACTTATATACATACAATTTCAAGCTTTATAAGATGGCTTTCACAGAGTGAACTTATAATTCTCCTTTCTCCAAACAATTGATGATAATCACCATTGAATTGATCAGGAGGAAAACAATGTCCATGTTAGCTAACTCTGATACCTATGTACTTTGTGTCAAAATAGTGTCGCTAACTGTGAAAGTCTCTCTCTCTTGAAAACTCGTAAATGAATTTACAAGTTGATTAATGAAAGAAATAATAAAAGTGCAAGTAGAGGACCTTACTCAGTCCTGTATGTAAGAAGAAGAAAACGTCAAGCCATGAGTGTGGCCAAACATGCATAGTTGATGTTTTAAAGACATAATGGAATAATATGTATCAAAATATATGCTATTTTGTCAACCCTACCATTGTAGCCACATTAATGCGGCCACGGATATCAATCACTTTTTTTTTAATCATAAAAAATACAATTTTAAAGCTATGCATGATATACAGTAATCAAAAGATGCCTAAAAGACAGCTCTTCTCGATTAGTCAGTTAAAAATAGCAACAAACTTCATTTGCAGTGGACCCTTTACCAATTTTTGGATTGTTCTATCAGAAGCTTATGGCTTCTTGTTTTACAACCTTCAAGGCTACTGAGCTTCTGGAGAACGGCAATTTTAGGGAAGAACAAGGTAAGGATAGATTGTTAGTTACCCATGCAGCCGTTTTCCTTAGTGTTACGAGCTGTAGAAAGTGATGATGATGCCTCAGGGAAGCCTGTATAATGAAGCAGTACTAAGTCCAGTAGGAATGGAAGTTTACCTACTACAGGTATTAGTAGGAAGGGTGTTGAATCTGTAGTAGTATAAAAAGTGCTAGGAGTGTGAGAGCAGCAAGCAAAAGAAGGTTTGATCCAGTTTATTGGAATATTAGTTGTTTTGACTGTCCAAATGACCAGTAGCTCCCGACAAAAGCACTCTGCTGCTAAGAAACGGCCAAGTTTGGTTTTTTTAATTAAGTCTGGTAAAGGGTCTTAATACCATGGTTACCATTAGCCGCAGGTTTTTGTGACTTGAAAAAACAAGTATTTCTAAGGAATTATTGTACAGTTTTGAGCCCAAAAAACAGTAACTGCACGTGCGTTTAAGCGACACATGCACTATTTGTAACATAGCTATATACCCAATTTTCAATTGTCTGCCCCTAATAGCTCATTCACTTCACTCACTCACTAATTAAGTAGCTTACTATGCTTAACAATGTGTCTTCAGCCATTTATAACTTTCAAGTTATAAACTTAATTTAAGAGCTTTAGGTAGTGTTCCAATTGCCAAATGTACTTTACATGCATTGCTTATGACATTAAACCCTTTACCCAACCACCACATGATGAAAAGGTATAGTGCCTGACCTAAATGCTTACTTGTATCAGACAGCAGCATTCCTGAGTGATATTCATAGAAGCCACCTAAAAAATATAACTAGATGTTAACTAGCTAAGCTAAATGAAAATTTAAAATTATAAAGAATATTGTATTAAAAATTAAATGATGAGTAGCAATGTTGATCAGTTCATAAAGTACCCAATTTTAATTACTATTAGGACTATCAATTTGTATAAATCTGACTAAATCAGACTTCTTTAGTATACACATTGGCTTTTGTAATCAAGTCACCCTTTACCATAATATTCAGGTATGACTTGGTACCTAAAGTTAGGCAGAATTGTATCCATGAATGTAAAGACCACTGGTGCAAGCTCATGATGGTGATGACAATAATGATAGTATCTAGCTAGCCAAGTCATGTTCCATACCAAAATTAATGTCAGTCTCCAATAAATGTCATTCGTGTTCAACACAAAGTGCACATGTGCAGTTTTAGAACCATCGTCTTGCATATTGCAGGCCCATAAGTAAAATTTCGAAAAGGAAGGTTACTAGGGACATATAATGAAAACCATGCCCACTTACTTTCACGATAAAAATTTTATTTTAATACCTTGAATTGAAAATTATAATAAGCTTGCTTTTTTTTTTCTTTTCTTTTTTTCTTTTTTTTTTCTTTTTTTTCTTTTTTTTTTCAATCTATCTATCTATCTACAAGAAGTTCTATTTCATGACTGTTGAACTCCGGGTAGTTTATATGAAAGAGTGCTAAACTAGCATGTACAATAGACTGCAAATGTCAGGGAGCTATTCAATGATGGGTGTATCTATAAATTGCCATATAGACCACCCTAATTTAGCTACATCATTAATATTGTACTTATGCAAAATAATTTGACCATAAACAAGGAAAAAAAACAATTTCTCTCCAGTAATTATCCACAGGTGAGAAAAAGATCCTACTGTAATTGCGCTGTCTTCCCTCGTAACAAATACATCTATTGGTATTAATTCTGCATAAGAGCCTGGGAACTATTATTACTTAGCTTGCTATCAAAGTATTCTTATTGATGTTTTTCTTACTGTACTTGTCTATAGATGCGCTCCAACATTGAATCTAAACCAATGTGAAGAAACTGCTCGCCCTTTCCTATCATGCTCCAATGTAAACAAATCCAGCATTTCTTCTTTTTTGAATCCAAACACTACTTCAGTGATATCAACTCATTTCAGAAGTCTTGCTAATACATTGCAAAGAAAAATTGAATTTTGTACTGAAGAAGTTCAAAAAGTACTCAGCTTAGTGTTTATGAATTTCTCTACCATTGAAGAGGCGGATCAGGAAGATGATTCATGTTACACCAACTGTTCCATCACTCTCATGCAATCGTGTAGTCGGGCAACTGTCATTTACTTGTCAAGACTTTCTCTTGAAGAGACGATGAGTATTAAAACTGGTACAACTCAAATATCTGATGCCTGTGGGTCAGTGGAGGTGAAGTGTTGCTCACAGGACCTTCCTCAGTCCTGCTTTCCAATTGCCTTTGTTCCCATCCTTGGAAACAATGATGGTAAGAAAATATTATCAGCCATGAAAGAACATAAATAATGCATCTATGCTCAGCTTCTTAATCTAAAGAGCTTAGAATAAAATGTTCATTTATTTTTCTTCATAACCTACGAATGTTTGCTTGCAGTGATCATAGCTTAGCTGTATTTTCATGAATATACATAAGCATGATATGTATTGGATTGTAGATAGTCAACGGTTCCGACCTTCTTCTCTTAGTGAGGAAGGGACTGCAGGACTAATAGCAGGAGCAGTAAGTGGCTTGCTATTGATGGTGATAGCCACAGCTTTGTTTGTTGCCTTACTTATCTGCTGCATTAAAAGAAGAAAAACTCAGCAAGTGAAGTATGTTAATAATTTATCTCTTTTGTGAAATGTTGTATCATTTAAAAACTCTGCTGTGTAGTGCTGAGAGGTCTTCTACCAATAGTACTGTAGATGTCAGCAGTAAACAATCGGTGGTATACAAACCAAAGTAAGTTGCAATTGGCATGTATGACTGAGGCATGCAATAAACATTTTGAGAGCTTTGTATGACACTAAGGAACATTGACATGAATGTCTTTAACTTCAACTTCTAGACCAGAATCATTGAATTACTAATCTCTCATATATGCATGTAGCTCCATAAAACTAAGTGTTTCATCTCCACATTGTGCTGGTGGACTATGTTCTTTGCTTGACCTATTGATGTCTGTAATTAGGAGGCAAGGCAGTAGCGCTGCCGTTTCCAATGTATCTCAAGACAGCAATTCAATGGCCTTGGACAACAGCATCGATACCACCACCACTCATTTGCCTGCTGGAAACTATGAACAGGTGGCTTATACTGACTCAGGTAAAGTTTCAGATGAAATGTTGAATAATCCACAAGATAATGTGCATACTTCCACAGAGCCTTACTCTCAGTGGAAATTGAGGTTCTCTAAGGTTTTGGTCAGTGCTGAGAGGCTGGAATTTGGAAGGATCATTGGAGAAGGTGAGTGGCATAGGAATGGCTGGGAAAATGTGGGTTGCTCTAGATCTTTATTTGATTGTGTCGTGTATCCAGGTGAATTTAGTCTGGTGTGCAGAGCTACTTATTTCAGTGTGGTCACGGATTCTCCCATGCAAGTGGCTGTCAAGAAACTGAAAGGTAAGGATGCAGGGAATAAACTTTTGTGGTGTGCACATGCAGACATACGTGAGGTTGTATTGGTAAGATGAAAATACCCCATTATAATAATTATTTACTCAGTCACTGGTTGTATTCACTAAGTGCTTAAAAAAGTTTTAAAAAAAGAAACAACAAAAATTGTGAAAAACTTAATTTTCCTCATCCATTTTCCACTTGGGATAATTTTTGTTTATATAATTATACCATAATTGCATCACTTATTGCAGGTGTGTCTGAAAACTACGAGATTGAGAAATTCATAGCAGAATCTGAAATCATGCTGAACTTGGACCATCCAAATATCCTGAACCTAATGGGGATGTGCTTTAATATGACAGACAATCTCCCAGCAATAGTGCTTCCATATATGGACAATGGGGACCTGAGGAAATTCCTGCTCACCAAAAGGGGACAAATGTGTGATTCTAAAGACAATTTTCCAGAGGTGCGCATGCAATATAAATGAATAAAATGAAGGAACAAATAAATAAACAAATAATTATAGGGGTTAACAAATATTAATGTTATCAAATTTTCCAGGGCCTGAATGAATCCATCTTATTAGGCATGTGCATGGATATAGCTCGTGGAATGCACTATCTTGCCCAGTGTAAGCTGGTCCACAGAGATCTTGCAGCAAGAAACTGCATGTAAGAACTGCTCAAACTCCTATTGGGACCATTTCACCTTAGTTTCTATATTTCAAACAGGGTTGGAGATGACATAAAAATCAAGATAGCAGATTTTGGTTTGTCTAGAGATGTCCAGCACACCAACTACTACAAGTTGACACATCGGCAGAAACTACCAGTGAAGTGGATGGCTCCTGAAAGTCTATTTAAAAATATCTTTAGTGAAAAGAGTGATGTGGTAAGTTAAAATCTTCAAGCCTTTTGTCACACTTTAATTATTGCACACTTTTGACAGTGGTCGTATGGCATTGTTTGCTGGGAGATCTTCAAGTTGGGAAAGAAACCCTATTCAGGAATTGAAAACCAGGAACTACCAGACTATGTCAGCCATGGGTACCGCCCCAAGAAGCCTTCAAGATGTCCCAGTGCAATGTAAGTGTACAGTAGTAGTGCAGTAGCTAGTGTCTTTTAGGGAAAAGGTGATGATGGCATTGCAATGGCAGCCATTTTATTTTAGCCACTCTGTGGTATATCTGTCTCAGGTATGAAGTAATGAGGGATACATGGTCAGAGGAGCCAGAAGACAGACCCATTTTCAGGACCATTGTCAAGTCTCTTGCCAACATTGTCAAGTATGAAGGCAACATAGAGGATGACCTTGACAAGGAAACTGCTGACTGCAAGACTCACCACACCTATCTCAATGTAGATTTTTCATCCATTGCTCAGAACAGAGCTCAGAGAGATAGAAACAGCCAGCCTGATGAGCCCGTGTACAGTGTGTGTTCACAAGAAGATAACACCCTGAAAATTCCCATGGAGTATGAAGTTCCAGTATCAGCTTCTCAAACATCTGATATAATATCAGTCTTGCCCATGGATTATGAGGTCCCTCACCCACACAGGGGGAGAAAATCCAGAAATGCATCGAGACCTAGCTCAGTTGAACCCCGGTCTCATAGCAGACAAGCATCTCCATTTGTTACCGGAGCATCAAGCAGACCTCCCAGCAGGCCCTCGAGCCGCCACAGTATGAAGAGTGTCAAAATCCCAATATCGGGTTCCATTCCAATATCAAGTTCCATTCCAATTGACGATCCCAGAAGGGGAGGAAATCACGATCCAGACAAACCTTATTCCAAACTTAATTACAGAAGAGGCTCCACAGCTTCAACAAGTTCCAACCGAATCTTCAACTCAGTGCCTACCATCACAGACAAGCCGTACTCTACTCTGGAGTGGACCTCCAGTCAGCCCACCCCACTGCCGCCACCCACTCATCATTATCACACTCTAGAATACAGTCTTTCAGATCAGCTATGAGGTTTTATGACATACCATCTAGCTAGTAGCCTTGTACATGTATTTCAATTTATTTTTTATGTTTGTATTATTCTGTGTTCATTACTGAATTTCTTGTACCCTACAAACTGTTGTATGATTTTAATTTTATTGGTGGGTTTGCTATTTTATTTACGTTATTTCAAATCAGTGCATCATGCTTTATGAACTAATAGTCCTTAACAAAAAGAAGAAGAATTTTGATTTTTAAAATTTTGACTCTTCCAATTAGCTAGTTCTAACATTGGTAAAATATTTTTAAATCACAAATATATTCTAAATTTAGCTGACAGGCTGACTGCTACATTTGCACTTATTTTAATAGTGAGCTGGCCTCACCTTATTGATTAAGTGTTATACAAAATGTTTCTTTAAATTTTGTTGAAAAAGTATTTTCAACCTTGTAAACAGAATCGTGACAACAACAAACAAATTATAGAAAATTAATAAACAAAACACATAATTGGATTCTTCTTATTTATTGTGTACATGAAACTGTTCATTACATACACTGGGTTCTTCATTGGGAATGCAGCTTAGCCACCATTCATTCTTGTTTCCAGGTTTGCACAACTTGTCTGTTTCACTGACCAGACATCCAGCTGTGGATGTACCAAACATTGTGCGTTGTTGCACGAGAGACACTTGAGTGTCATGAGATGTAGTCTGGCTGATGCTCTACATGATGTTCCTGAAGAATGGACATCTTGATATGTTCCTGAGCAGTGCTGCAGGTCATGTGCTACTATTTGTGACGTAAGGCTCCACTAGGATACAGAATTAGGCAACACTTTGAAGTGCATAATATCTGGCCGGCATTTTTAGCTGAGAGTACTGTTGACTGTGGCTCCTTCACATAGTTAGTGGTAACATGTTGTGGATATACACTTCAATAAAGCAGATTTATTTAATGTGTGACTTCAACAGATCTTTCTTCTTGCTTGATTCCAAAATAATTTAGATCTTGTATAGTCTTGATAGATTCATAGACTATCCAAGGCTATCTATGCTAATGGTTCGACAGAGGTAAACTAGCTTCCTCACTATATATTGATAACTTTCCACTATGCTGATATAAAGTGTGTTGTGTGTATAATATATATATATATATATATATATATATAGATATAGATAGATATAGATATATAGTGTGTGTGTGTGTGTGTGTGTATGTGTGTGTGTGAATTAATCTTTTTTCTGCTTTCATGAACTTTATTTAGGTATGGCTAACTCAAAAGGTAGTTGTTCTACTCAATACCTAGAATGTATTAAAATGCTGTTTGAAAGTTTATCATGTTTTAAAACATAAAAAATTTAGTTTGCCTCAAAAACCTAGTTTTAATTGAGAAAATTTTCATGCAGACCCTTCCAAAAAAAGTACATAGTAAAGACTAGCTGACCCATAACAATATATATTGCAAGAATAATAGGAGAAATTATAGTAACTGATATTTTTTATACTGAGCTATTATTATTGATTGAAAAAATTGATAGTTGCTGGCAGTAATGCACTTGGAGTCTTGGTAACAAAACAAGGATAAAGCAAAGCATGCCTTAGCCTGACAACAAAAGGCAAATAACCAGACAACACCCCCAAGTCTCATGGCTGTCAAATACATGTTTATAGTTCAGATCTCCTTTAGGCATCATACCTTCATCATTTACACAATTTCAAAAACTTTATTGGGTAGCTAAAATAATTTATTGGGTAGTTAATATTATTGTATTGGGTAGTTAATATAATTTGTTTCTATTGAAATAATTTGTATAGTTTCATATACTGTTACAGTGAGTATTGGCAGTTAAATTGCTGTCACACTAGACACAGCACATTGCTCCTTCCACAGTAAAAATCGTGTCCCTGCGTCCAATTAAAGCATCGAAAATTAGTATAACTGGAACAGTACAATAAAGAAAATCTATAAAAAGAATACAGTCACATAACTGTCAAGCATAGATACTCATAGGATTGTTTTCACCTTCCCTCTTTTGTCTGGCGCGTGTCGACCACAGTTATTGCGCATGCCTCAGCCGGAAGTGACGATCATTTTTATATTCGCGATAAATTCTCCGAGCCTGCAGGAGATGGCTATAATACACTTCTTCTCTCCTAGCTGACTACCTCAAAAGCTTTATAAGGAAAGCGTATAGCTTGCGCCGAGTGAACCATTTCAAGTTTTGGAAGTTTTGGCAATACGAGGAATTCCATTTGCAATAAAGTTTCATGTAAGTATGCAAACTAACAGTTTAGCACTAGCTAAGTAGCTAACTAACTCATTTATGCCGACTATTTGAGTTTCTAGCTAAGTACTTCAAAGTACTGCTCATTAAAAAAAACCCTCCAAACTACTGCACTGTGTCACTTTCAAATTGTGTGTTTGAATTGCATGGAAGAATCTATTGGGCAGGCAGCTGTTATATAACTGACTTTAAAAATATATCCAGTATAGAAACTGCCTGTGTATTTATCTATAGAACTGCTGAAATAATTTTTAACCTCCACCACTTATATAGTTTCATACATCTGTAAGAGTTCAAAAATATTGAGTAGTTTGCTGCCGGGTACCAGAATGAATTCATAAAAGTGACCAACCAACTAAGGCACTACTACTGGCTCTTGCTAGACTCAGTGTTGGTAGATTTTTTTGAAATATTTAGTGCCACTTTTACCCAAATGAGGAGGTACTGTCAGGCAGCCAAGTGTAACTGGATTACATTAGCAACCTCTTTAATCTTGGACTGCAGTAGTGGTATGGCTGAGCAGTTGTGCTGCCCTTCTTTGTGTCCTCCATGGCAACTGTAGCAAGCAAGCAACAGTAGTTATGGTGAATGTCAAACACTTAAAGATGAAGGCAGTAAGCCGGTGGAAGGGGAAATGGAGCTAAAGGCTTTGACAATGGGAGTATAAGAGTATCTTGAAATGATAGAGTGAAAGTTCTTACAGTGAACTACAAGTACAATGCAAGTTAATAGCCTTAGCAGCAGAAGAGCCTGGTACCAGCAGTGCTCGTGGCTTATTGTTTATCAACTCACAATTTGAATTGCTCACTTAGAAGTTGTGTTCTGACCCATTAACTCCTGGTCTAGTTGTGAATGGGTCAGCTAAAGTTGGCACACTGGGAAGGCATTATGTGACAACCCTTCTTCCCCGTTTCTCATTTGTGATTTGGTTAGTTGTGTTAAGTAGCTAACTGGTGTTCTTGGTGCTATATCATAAACTCTAATGGTGAAGTGTTTTATTAGGGAGGCTACTAGCTGTGCTGGGTGGTGGTACAACTAGTGTTGCTAAATTTTAACTATCTTGAGTATTTTCTTTCTGTCACCTTTAGCTTCATTTTGGTCTTTAATAGGTGTGATGAGTACTTGTTTACAATATACTCGTGTAATTTAGACTTTGGTGCTAATGGAGGTAAATTGGAACTAGTTTTTGAACTGTTTAGTCTATTGTTGTAGATTCTACCAAATTCCACTCCAGAAGTCCTTGTAAATCTTATCCCTGTCTTATTTAACTAATATGGTAGAGGTCAGACTGACTTAATTCCTCCTTAACACTCTTAGCACTGTATACTGAAGTCTGGGGAGGGAGGGAGGGGGGAATTGTGTGCTGTCGTAAGAAAGTCAGATTTATTTCCCTGCAGTACTTGAAATTGCACTCAGTGACATGTTCGAATATTATTTTGAGCTTCAAAATATCGAAAAAGAAACTGTTCTGATTTAATGGTACAAAATTGAGAGAGGAAGTGAGAATTATTGCAGCATGTCTGGAGAACATCCGGTAAACTCACTATTGTTCCGACACACACATACACACATGGACACACATATGCACACTTAGCTACATACATAATGTGTTCAGATCGTAAATTAATATTTGCTGCCATTTTGATGCTATGTTGTATTGATTTACCACTCTTCATTGATGAGTTCATTCTCCTTAATGACATCATATTGGTGAACTGCCTGCACTCACTTAGTACAACCTGCTATGTGTCATTATGCCTGTGTTGACCACCAGCAAAAGTCCAAGAATGCAGTCCAGTGAGAACGGTTTTTCTAAGAAGTTAGACAGCCAGGTTGTGTAGGTTGTACTGGCATTAGAACAAAGCGTTTATTTTGCCTATTGAGGGACACTACAAAAAACAAAGCATAATAAGTTTGCTAAACATCTGATTCTCCAAAAAAATAAACAGCTACCAGTCAAAAATAGAGCCTTAGCAACCTCACGGAGCACCAACAAACATAACTACATTAGCTAGATTTCATATTCTGACGTGTACAGCTTAGAAATTCTATGCCCCACCTCCCCACCTGCCCTCAAGCAGTCTATGTAATATTTTACTACCACAACCTCAGCATTTTAGCAAATACTCTCTTGTTTGTTTACATATGCTGTGCACACACACAAAAACACACTCTCTCTAAATTTGTGGATTTAATAGTATGACCAAGAATTGGGTGTTGGTCTTGTGTAGTGCTTTTTTC
>WLWI01000910.1_pt1 | contig 25974 bp, 14 predicted proteins | sample 6701501 | NCBI WGS metagenome assembly WLWI01 (sample SAMN12718690, study PRJNA515312) | sponge metagenome | isolation source: marine sponge | host: Mycale hentscheli | place: New Zealand: South Island, Marlborough, Capsize Point | collected 2014-11-01 | reverse complement strand
ATCTAGTCAGAGGCTCACTGCCTAGGTATTCTCAGGCTTGCTGCCTATCTACTCACAAGCTCACTGCCTATGTATTCTCAGGCTCACTGCCCATGTATTCTTAGGCTCACTGCATATCTAGTCAGAAGCTCACTGCCTATGTATTCTCAGGCTCGCTGCCGATCTATTCTCAGGCTTACGGCCTATCTAGTCACAGGCTCACTGCCTATATATTCTCAGGCTCACTGCCTATGTATTCTCAGGTCGCTGCCTATCTGTTCTCAGGCTCACTGCCTATGTATTCTCAGGCTCGCTGCCTAGCTCACTGCCTATGTATTCTCGGGCTCACTGCCTATGTATTCTGGGGCTCGCGGCCTAGGTATTCTCAGGCTCACTGCCTAGGTATTCTCAGGCTCACTGCCTACGTATCCTCAGACTCACTGCCTATGTATTCTCAGGCTCACTGCCTACGTATTCTCAGGCTTACTGCCTATGTATTCTCAGTCTAACTGCCTATGTATTCTCAGGCTTGCTGCCTATCTAGTCTCAAGCTCACTGCCTATGTATTCTCAGGCTCACTGCCCATGTATTCTTAAGCTCACTACCTAGGTATTCTCAGGCTCACTGCCTATGTATTCTCAGGCTCGCTGCCTATCTATTCTCAGACTCACTGCCTATCTATTCTCAGGCTCACCGCCTATGTACTCTCAGGCTTGCTGCCTACGTATTCTTAGGCTCAGTGCATATCTATTCTAAGGCTTACGGCCTATCTAGTCACAGGCTCACTGCCTATGTATTCTCAGGCTCACTGCCTATGTATTCTCAGGCTCACTGCCTATGTATTCTTAGGCTCACTGCCTAGGTATTCTCAGGCTCGCAGCCTATCTATTCTCAGACTCACTGCCTATCTATTCTCAGGCTCACTGCCTATGTATTCTGGGGCTCGCTGCCTATCTATTCTCAGGCTCACTGCCTATGTATCTGGGGCTCGCTGCTTAGGTATTCTCAGGCTCACTGCCTAGGTATTGTCAGGCTCACTGCCTATGTTTTCTCGGGCTCACTGCCTATGTATTGTCAGGCTCACTGGCTATGTATTCTCAGGCTCACGGCCTATGTATTCTCAGGCTCACTGCCTATGTATTGTCAGGCTCACTGCCTATGCATTCTCAGGCTCACTGCCTATCTATTCTCAGGCTCACTGCCTATGTAATCTCAGGCTCACTGCCTAGGTATTCTCAGGCTCACTGCCTATGTATTCTCAGGCTCGCTGCCTATTTGTTCTGAGGCTCTCGTATGCATCTACACGGCGCTCACTCAATTACCCCATTACGCAATCAGGACATGCTCCTTCTCACTTGTGTCTGTTGCTGCCTCCACCAGGCACACCCACTGTTATTACTAAGACACGGTCACTTGACTGAATAGCTAATGCCGGCTTGGGGAGGGTTGAACAGTAGTACTAGGATACAGGAGTAAGTCTTGGAGTCACACGCCACTTGACTATGGCAAGAGTGGTGTAGAGAGTAGTGATGGTACTGTTAGCACGTAAGGTTAGATTCTCCACCCAATAGGGGTGTGGCGGTCAGACAGATCATACCTGGGGTATGGGGTCCGTCACGTATTAACCACTACTGTCTCCTTCACCCGACGGCCACTACCCTGGTTGTGTTCCTAGAGTCTACTTAGACTTCAGTGTGCAGTGAAAGCAGGTGAGTTGGGAGTATACAGTACTCACCAGTCCTGGTTTACTGAAGCTGTGCCCATTCGGGTTACCCGAGACAGACATGGTGGCTGGAGTCATCCAGGTACCAGGCACTGATCACAACTCCAAGGTCGGTGGCACCACTCCCTTCTCTAAGGAACCAATACGTAGTCACTGGATGGCCACATCACAAAGCCAGTGAGAGGGAGAAGGTTGGGGGTCATGGGTAGTTCAGCATTACTCTTGTCATAACGCTCAGTTCTCACTGTGTATGCTTGTCTGTACTTACTTTCACAGGTATACAGCCTACTACCATTGGTAAGAGAGCTGTCAACCCCCTTTCCTAACCTATTACTTATAGCCTTGGGGGTGTAGGCCGCCTCCTGCGGCCCTTTGGGGGACTCCGGCGATGCAGGGCAATTAATGCTAATTGCCACTGACCTGCCGAGTCTCTCACCCCCAAGGCCACACAGGGGGGTGGGTCCAAGGTCATACCGCTGCCTCACGCAAGGAGCATGCGCACACATGACTGCGGGCTCACATCAGCTCAGACTGCCAATCTGTAGTTTAGGAGGATGACAGCAGGTAACCATACCAATAAGGCGAATTGTAGTTAAATGTAGTTTAACGTAGTTAAACGTAGTTAACGAAGATGTAGCCCACGCATCACACGCGCCCAGGTAAAGGTCGGCAGAGGACCTGTGAGTACGGCGAAATGTTCCCCTCTACCATCTGCTAAATAACAACGGGGTATTATGCATACTGGAATTATTTGGAATTATTTGATGTTTTTAGCTGAACTAATAGAAAATACATTTTGTTCGGACCTCTCTACATATCATAGTTACAGGTCAGTTCAAAAGACCAGGACTACGGAGATTTTCTGCTGCAACCTAAAGTTAAAGAACATCACAGACAGCTTCCTTATGCAGAGACATGCACATGGTCAAATACATAACAGCAAATATCACTGGGCCAGAAGCTGTAGTTTGTATATTATTAGTATAAATCCTATGTACAGTCTTGTAGCCACCCGTACCGGAAGTAATAGAAACGTGTACAATTCCTTTCAAAAGGTCACCTCATTAAAATGATGCTTGTGCGTGGGCGTTCAATTTTTTTTTTTTTTTAAGTTTGCAAGGAAGCCATACACATGTTTGTCTTAATACTGTGGTGTGCTGCTCAGTCAAGCTAACAGCATAATAGTTTGAGGAAAAAACCAGACCATTTTAGCATCAGAACACCTTTTAATATGGCAAGTTTATTTCTTATTAATTAGGGACATAGCAATCTGCAACCCAATTAGACTAAAATAATTAGTGATATGTCAAGCTTACAAACCACACAGCAAAAGCAGCTGTTTTGCTCCTACCACGGTCTCTCCATTGATGCTGGCACAAACCACACTGCAAAAGCAGCTGTTTTGCCCCCACTGTTCTCCATTGCTGGCATTTACAATTTGAAGTCAAAAATTTAATTAAAATCAATGAACCTCAGTATAACATTTCACTATAACGAACACCCTGTGGTCCCAAAGTGTTGTTATACTGAGGTCCTACTGTAATTGTTCAAAGTGGAGTGGTGTATTAGCCTGGTTTTACCTTCTTTTTTCTTTTTTTTGGATGAGAATAATGGGTGAGGGAGGTAAAATAAGGGAAGACAATAGGAACCACAGCAATAAGAGACTGAAACTTTTACTTCCTGTAGAAAAACATTGCATAATTACAACAACAAAAAAAACCTGCTGAAGTAAGCAGATCTCTATCACATGATCTAATCCATTAGTGCTTGCAGTATGTGAGTGGGCATTGTGTAGGTGTGGGTGTGTATGTACATCTCAGCTCTTATTAGACATGTTGAATATCTTCATGTTGTGTGAGGTAGACTCTGACTTTCTCATGGAATACAAATTCACACCTCCTTATCAAGATCTTTTTTGCTGACGAGCCTCTAACATTAGCTATATTCATGGCATAAACGCACTAGAGTATGAAACTACAGCAGTGATGATATCTAGTGTAGAATTAAATTACACTCTGTCAGTGTGATATGGCAGGTTATTTCACTTTCAGGCTTTACTTTCACTCTGCCTCTGGCTCGTGAAAATAAATTAGCCTGCTCTTGAAATATTTCCCCATGTCATACTCTGACTCATGCATTTAAGTAGACCAAGAGTGTTGTGTTATAAATTATATAAAATTCAGGCATGACATGTTTGCTGTTTATCTGTGCAAATTTAAGTTTTTAAGTTCTCTTATTTTAGTTAAGATATTGTTCAGTGTATTGGTGTCACATTTTTCAACTTTTTGGCTTAATGTTTAAAAATTTTATAACTATGACACAATTATATACAATACAAAATGAGACAAACTATTAGAAATACAGGTGCTGTGGGAATAAAGACAAACGCAACTTTGCGCGTTCATCTGAACAGTAATCCTTAATGTCATCAATGCTAATATCTACCCATATTGGTTTATGATCGGATATATGTTGTTGTTCGAAGTCTCCTTTCTCAACAATGTCAGCAACACCATATGATTCATTGAGTTTCCAATGATCATCACCCTTTTGATTATAGAAATCTTCTCGCAATAATATGCCATCAATGCTGCTAGTTTTTCTAGTGTTTGTTTTGTCCGAATCTTTGATAACATTTTTATATTTTAAATTATTACATGTTTCAGTACTACCCAAATATGTATTAAAATCTCCAAGAATAATCTCAAATGCTTCTGCATTGGTTTCAATTTCACGTAATAAACTTCGTTGCTGCTCATTGTCGGTAACGTCAGTGTTTAAATGACAACTTATTAGTGTAATCTCAGCATTTTCACTTGTTGTATCATTTATTTTAAATGTGGTCTTAACTTGCTGTCTTCCGTATTTTTTTTTTAGGTTTTGCTGACTGAGATGTGTCCGATGGGATTAGAAATGAATAACTATTGTTTAATTCATCTAACTCTTTGAAACAAATATAACTGCATGAATTATTTTTATAACTGACCGATTTATTATTATACAAGAATACTCCATATTCTGACATATTCTGTTTTATAGAGCCTAATTTACACTCAGTACACACAATACTCCAATCGCTACCCAACTCTTGCTTCAACTTTGCAATAGCTGCTGAACCATCTGTAAATGATGTATTATCTTGTTCCCCTACTTCTTGTAATGCCACAATATCAAAATTATAGCATTTAATGGTTTCACAAACTAAATGCATCTTGTGCCAAAATACTTCATATTTATTATAATTATTCAAATTCCAAGATGCTACTCTTATATCCCCATCTTTTTTTGAAGGGCAGTCGGATGATTTTGCTTTCATCATTTCATAGAGTTGATGTTCTATTTGCAGAAAACAATTCTTGCAAGGTGAATCTTGATTTTCTAGGTGCGAATTTTCGTCAGAATTCGGAGTGGATATAGCTAAACTGGAATACATGTTGTTTTCAGGATTTAGAAAAGAAAAAGCGCCACCATCTGAATTGGAACCTTGACCATCAACTGTGTGCCCATCCAAGTTATGAGAGGCCATGATGTGCTACTACGAGATACTTGAATCTGAGTACAACTAAGTAAAGAATGTCTTAGCCTGTATTGTGTCACCTCTTTTATACAAAACACATAATGTTATTCATTGAATTCATTTAATTAAATTCATAGATGTACAACGTTTGTAGATGAGTTCCATATACACAGTAATCAAAACATGTAGCCAAGTGTTTTTAAAGAGATTTAACGATTGTTTGGAAAGGCATAGCATAAAATATAATATTAGAGTTCAAATACAACAAAGTGTCCTTAGCTACATGGAAGCCAAACTAGCAGTGATGTTGTTTGTAGTGATGACTTAAGGAGTATGTGTCTAGTTTTAAATCACATTGCTCACTAACTCATATATTTATATTAAATTCAAAATTATTGACAGCTACTTTAATTGTTATTAAATAGTTCACATAAATCACTCCTTTTTACTACTGTGGTGAACATTGAACTATGTACTCATATGTCACTCCATTCTTTACAGATTGTATCAGTCATTATTCCATTTTGCTCATTCATTTAAATTCAGTTCTTTGTCATAGTCATTGATCTTAGAAAGTAGCTAACACTCCAGCTATAGCATTGACATAAATGAATATAGCGGGTTAATCAATGTACCAGTAATGCTAACTTGCAAGAACATTTTCTTTTAACTTTTTTCTAAATCGGGCTAGTGTTCTTGCAAATATTAAGTTTCTTCTATTCCATATCTTGTGTTTAGTGAAAAACTAGACTCTGAAACCAATCAATACATCTATAAGACAAAGTTGTGTAAATCCCATACTGACCTCCATTGTGGTGTAACCTATACTAATGCAATATGAGCCAGGTTGGTGGTAAACATCAAAGATGGTGATGAGAAAAATGAGGGGAAAAAAAGCTGTCTGGTGTAATTAGCTAAACCAAGTGGTAGAAAAATACCCTAAGCTACTCTATTCACAAAAGTTGTTACATCAAGTGCCACTGGTTCATTGCCAGTAGCAAAATAATCTGCCAAGTAATATAAATCATTTTCCTTGGTTAGCTGACTCTGATCCGGAGTGGAGTGGAGATAAAAAATCCACTTAGCCATCTCTAGAAAGGTTCTGTCAAATTCCACAGCTCAGGATAGTATAGGTTGGGTCTAGTTTAGTGCCACCAGGAATAATCATATTTGTGGCCACCATGCACAAAGGTGTTCACGCATGCACTCACACAGACTTCATTGACACATATGATTGCTACACATTGACATAGTTACCTTTTGACTATCTGCATCCCATCTATCTCCAGCTCTGATCTCCTTTGTGGCTTCATGTACAGAACAGTGTCCCACCATATATAACTATGATGCCAAAATTACTTGCATAAAAAATATTCAAAAATTGTTAGTGTGTTTATTATTATAATCCATAGCTAACCTTACTTATTGCTAAGTAATGCTCAAAATAATAGCTTCTGTGACCATCATTTATATACTCAATAGTGTAATAAGGTGTGTAATTAGCCTTCAGCACGCATGCGCGAGAGGGTTATAGTAATTGTCCTGTCTGTCTGTTTGTCTATCTGTCTGTCTGTCTGTCCGTCATGCTCTGATTTTGGAGATTATTGACAATTAATTATTGATTAAGGTGTGAACTTACTCTGAATGATGATTATAGGACCTTAATTTATTGTGCTACATTTTTAATTTTGGGCTGATTTTGAGAAAAAGTGAAGCTGTCAGTTCAGTGTAGGTGTTAGGTTTTGTAGGTAATGCATCAATTACATCTAGACCTTCAGCAACTATTGAAACCCAATTAGAATAGCAGAGCTAATAAAATATTTATTTGGTCTGAGATAATTTGTAATAGCTCCAGTGTATAGAGTGCTGAGGGTTCACACCTTTGTCAGGGTTTGCATAACATGTACGCCTCTCTATCTCCCCAATGGCATTCATGGTTCTATGTACCTGATTAAATGAATAGCTATTAAATGTCAATGAGTGGCGTGAGTTTTCATGTCATGAATATGGCATGAATATAATTAATGTGTGGGGTGGACATTTTTTATGTCTGCAGGTGCAAAAGATCTTGATAAGGAGGTGTGAATGTATATTTCTGCGAAAGAGTCAGAGTCTATCTCACACAATATGAAGACAACGTGTCTAATTGGAATTATAACATTAAGTGCACACAGCATTGCCCCTCCCCTCTGTTGCACACACACATACACACACACATACACACACACATACGTACACACTCAAACACAAATTATCTGATCATGTGCTATACAGCGAGACTTTGTTTTCTGTGCAGAAGTTTTAACATAAGAGTAAATCATTTTAGGGTATAATTTTGTCACTTTCACTCCTTTTCTCCAAACTCGATACCCTCCCCCATTAATGTATTGTGCTTGTCTTTCCATCCACGAACTTCAGTGAGACACTCTGTCTTTATCATGCTTGCAATGTTTCCTGCTATGTAATTTACATGTTTTTTAATAATGACAAATTTGTAAAAATGATTGAAATTCTTCACTCTATGTACCCAGCTTTTTGGTAAGAGTAATACAAATTTTTTAATTACCCTTTTGAAGTTAACATTTTGCACCTTAGTAGTAATGAACATGGTAAATGACAATAATAATATGACCTTACAATTCTTTATGCCAATAAATTTTGTTATGTTTGTATTTTGTTGTGCATATAACCTACATAACAATTGAGATTCACACAATGTGAAGATATTCAACATGTCTAAATAAAGTTATAACTTACACTAGCAATCACCCAATCACTCATAAAGGTAAATAACACAATATTATATTAGAAAGAGAATGCAATTTTTTTTAACTTTATAATTCTGTAAAAAGCTATTCTAATACACAAAATCGGCCCATATGGGATAATGATCAGTAATTCCAGTAAGAGCACTTGCACCCGGAAGATAATAGCGTTCCCCAGCTATGGTGTGTCGTCTCCTACGCGATGTTGGGCTGATTCCATGATCAATACAACGAGGATGCAATTTGTGAGGTATTAGGATATTATCATAAGTTTCAGATAATGTAGAGTTTGTGTATTCTCTCACATTAAATATATTACTATATCCACGACTTGCTAGTTCAGCATTGTTTGGAATGCAATTGAAATCTCCTAACAGAATCAAATCTCCTGCATCAGGCGGACCAACATTGACAAACTGTGTCAATTCAGCTACCTCACAGTCGTTTTCTGCTTGGTGTGCTGGGCGTGGTCTCAAGTGAAAGTTCAAAAGTGTAAATGTCCAAGAATCATTTACAGTGAACATTGCTGACACTGGCTTCCAATGATATATATTATTATCATGTCTTCCCCTATTCCGTAGTTGAATATTTAAAACTGATCTTTTATACAAAAATCTACCAGCGGTGTGTGGAATATTATGACTTACTAAGTTCCAAATTGGTTCTATTTCCCGTTGATTTAGTATTCCTAATAATGTAAGCGCTGCAGTGTGACTAACCTCCTGCAAAGCTATGATGTCAAATTTATAATTGGCAATAATGTGACAAATACATCTCAGTCGGAAATTTAGCGGCGGCTCAGGTGTGACATCCTGTAAATTCCAGGAGCCTATTCGTATTGTTCTTGCACTATGTAGAAATTTATAGTGCTCATACAGCATCGCTGTTGCTATCTTGACCTTATTATAATAGGTACCATGGTAAGTCCATCCTAATTCAATCAATGATTTGTTTAAAGATACGATTATACTTAAATCTTGTGTCATATGCTGATTATGTCTTCCCCTGCAGTGATAGCAATACCAGCCTGAGCACGTGTAACAATATCGATTCATTTGAATATCATGAAGACAGTGTGGTGGCATCAAATCCATTCTTTATATTATAGCGAATGCCTAAAATATATAATATATATATATATTTCAATTTAGTAGCAAAAAGTAACATGTCAAAATTAAACTTGATGTGGGGTTAACTACACAAATTATAATTTTACACTTTATATTTGCCCTCTTGTCTATTGAACAGGAAGGATCAAACTACCACACTACATTTTCTTGAAAATGTACTTCATTTGTTTTTAGTGTATCATTAATTAGTTTTAAATTACCTTTTCAAAAGCAACAAGATAATCTTGAATAGTCAAAATATATTTCTCAGAATGTGAGCCAGTCTTCAGAGTTCAGCATATTTATGTGGAGAACCATTTCCTGTCTCATGACCTTTACTGCTGCCTAAATGCTATGAATAGTTTTTAAACTGATTATATTCATATTATTTTGTGACCAATAAATGGATCACTACATAAAAGTGTTTTATAAACTATATCAGAAGCTTTGTCCCAAAATTGTTATACCACACGTTCTTTTTTGCTGTTCCACTGATGATTGCTAACCTTTGTGTGTCTCTCTCTCACTCTCTGTTTTGGCTAGTTTCTCATATTTATATATTTCTCACAGTTTCTTTACACTATTAGTAATTCAGTGTTGGGGTGTAATGACCATTCAAGTTGGTAAAGTGTAATTTATGGTGCTCACACATCATCTCTGTGGCTTTGCAATTTTGTAGCAAAAAGTACAACAATAACTGAAATTTGATCTGTGATAAATAGGCAACATAGGTGGGTGGGAGGGTGGGTGGGAGGGGGGGGGGGTGTCTAATTTGTGGAAATCAACTCACCACTTGAAGTAACAGTTGTTCAGAATAAGTAGCTTTTTGTCCACCAATTAATTGCCTTGGATATTGTGATCTCAAAATGCTTCTACCTTGGGCCATAATATCCTCACAGTGAGCTTTGTATGATATGCTACATAATTTAATAGCAATGAAGAAATGATTCAAATATAATATTTAAGCTATTAAAAATGCAAATTAATTTGAATATGTGTGTTTCTATTGTTCAAAATTTAGTCCTGAAAAAAATTTACATCTCAATAGATATCAAAATAGAGTACATAATATTGTCAAGATTATAGTGGGCTTTTATGCTTTAATATAATAAAATATTGTAATTGATTGCTACATCATGAATAGATTATTTAACTTATCAAAATATGTTGAACGGAATGGCCCCACTAGCACGTGCTCAGGTCATTGTGTATGAATGTGTGTTTGTGCGTGGGGGGGGTGGGGGGAGGGGGAGGCAATGCTACGTGCCTTTAACGTTATAATTCCAATTAAACATGTTGAATATCTCCACATTGTGTGAGGTAGACTCTGACTCACTCATAAAATGTAAATTCACACCTCCTTATCAAGATCTTTCAAATATTTGAAAAACACCTGCAGACAAAACATTTCAAGCACACTAATTGTATTCATAACATCTCTAGCCATGTGAATTATAATCATATTAATAGCTCAATTCAATGACTTTGAACTTATCACTGGATTCATAGCAACAGCTATATGTGGTATCCCTAGTGTGAATGAGAGGCATCTATGCTTTATACCAACTCTTATAGCAGTTAGTAAACCAACTCAAAAGTTAGTAAATCAACTCAAAGCTAGTAAATTCTTCTACATATGACATATTGTGGTACTTTCTTTAGAGTGTTTTTACTCGTGAAACCCAATTTAGTATATAATTAAGAATTACACTAAATAAATAATGTGCGATGATGTTGATACTAATACCAGAAATTTCTACTGCAGCTATTTTTAGTGATAAATTGGCACTTGATGTACCAACTTCAGCAAATTAAGAATGCAGTAGTATAAGGTAATCTTTATTCATCGTATTATCCTCTACCACTTAGTTTAATTACATCCATTTCCCTCTCCCGCTCTCCTTCCTAAGCCATAGCTTTTCTTATTTCTTTCTCAACGTTCTTCTTGACTCATGGATTCCTTTCTCCTCCTTCTATTTCTCCTGCTTCTCCAGTATCTCTGTGCTTTTAATCACCTTCAATTTCTTAATCACATGCCTTCTACTGAATTCCAGTGAATTATTCGTGGATACACACACCCTCGGTCGTCGTCATCAGTGACACACAAGTGATTCTATCTACTTTAGTAGTAGCTGTAGTAGATGTTTGATTATGTGCTATCGCATGGAAAGAAATGAGTATGGCATTATCATTTCTTGGCCATTAGGGGCCATGACAAACAATTTAAAAAAACAACCCATTGCCGTGATTCGGGCTCAATTTTTTATTTCTAGTTTTAACATACAATTCTAGTAGAAAAAATAGCTTTAGTTTTTTTTGTTTGATTGATTTTTTACACACTCGTCGCTGTTTATAATTGTCATCCACCTAAGATTCTTCAAAGGTGCAGAGTTTTAGAGCTCCAGTTATAGCTTGTTACTTCAGCAACCACGCTTGTTGTCAAGTACTGGACATCGCTCACTAAAAGCCTTGCAAACGTATGAAAGAGCAACGTCGGAACAACACCTGGCTGCTGCGAATGTGCTATCGACTGATACTCCACTACAAAATGCACGTATTCAAAATACAGCTCCATCCTACCACAACTGCACCTTCAGTATCAATTGCAGCGACAAAACACATGTATTGTAATAAAGAAGTAAAAAGTCTTATTAACTCTGAATTAACTGTTATTAACTCAATAATCTCTTTAGTTATTAATTGTTTTCTTTGGTCATTTTCAACTGTTGCTATGAACTATATCAAGCTTTGCCCTCTAATTAACACTCTTACAGGAATAACGGAGGCTATATCAGATTTATAGTCCATTCTTTAATACATTTTCTGGCACTCCAACTTGGAACAACTCTGAAGCTCCAGTAGCTCGCAATGAGTGATTGGTTTTTGTGCCCTTAATGCCAGCTTCACTATACATGGTATTAAACATGGAAGAGAGAGTATTTTTTCTGATGAGTACTGGTGTGAACCAGAGCTTATCAGGATCAGTTGGGATGGTTGGCAACCATATCATAAAAACAGTCATTTTCCAAGCATCAAGAGGAAGCTTTCAGAAATACAAATCTGGAATACGAACGTGGCACCTGGTGCCAGAACTTGAATAAAAATTTAAAAAAGGAAACAGTTTTGGTTTCTTTCTTGAAGTTACCATCTGGAACAAAGAAGGGGATCTAAAGAGTGTTCTAGAATTGTCCACACCCAAAACATTAGTCTCCCAGAGTGGGTTTTATTTATCTTTAGAATAACTTCAGTGTGCATAGTGTCTTTAGCTGTGCCTTCCTCCTGTAGGTCTTTAAATAAATTGTCCAAAACAACATGGACAGACTTGAACTTAATACCATTCTTTTCCAAAAAGTTAGGAGCTTTGGGGCTAATCTGTCGAGTGTGGCAAAGAATTCCTGACAATAGCTGGTACTGTATATGGTTCTAGAGGATACAATTAGCTGATTATAGTTCTCCTAGCTTCTAAAACATACCGAATTAATCAAAATTCCATTTCCTCATTCCGTTCCATTAATTAATGTGTTTTCAGGAACTTTTTCCTGTGGAAAAAGACTATTTCTAGTCATTATCCAAGAATCATAATTGTGAATAGCTTATTGTGTAGAATAAGTTGTTGTTGTTTTTTTATCATTTTAATGGACATCAGACTAATTTCTTCCCAAGTTTTGAAATCAAATTGTGTTTTTTTACTGTAAGTGTCATATTAGTAGAATCATCTGAAGTCATTCTTTTCTGGCTCACTTCCATCAGAAAAACAACAACAAGAACTACTAAGAACAGAAACCTGCCTCGATGTCTATGTCCTTGGGCCCCATAAGAATTTGCTATTATTATAATTATTTCAGCCGAGAATGACTGAATTATTCATAGTTCTTTACAAATCTCAGTCACTAGTAAATGAAACACTGCTATATGATGCAGCAAGATGTAAAGGATGCAAATGCATGTAAGATGTGGTTAATTAGGCAGCATTTAGGCTTGACATGAACGTGTTTCCACACACGAATTTGACTTTAGCTAGGCTTGCATTTGAAACTTTGGAACCACTAAAAACATCTTTATCGTTGAAAATTTTATTTACTGTTTTTTAGGTTTTTTTATACTTCTATGACGTTTTCTCCCAGAGATTTCCTAATTACCCCATATGTTCCCCTCTTACAATTTGTGGGAACTGGATTCAACAAACATGTGTGCTCTTTGGCCTGTTTTAAAATGGTCCAGACCATTTTAAAATGGGCTTGTAGTTTGAAAATGGTCTGTAACATGCATTAAACTAAACCGGTTATCCTTTGTGATCTGTGACTATATCACCTGCACACATGTTCATGACAACTACCAACTCTCGGAAAATAGTTACCATTGAGGCTGACAAATATATATAAGTTAGACAGAGGCACCGAGGAAACTACCGGATTTAGGAATCCCGAAGGCCCTGAGCTGTAGCATCCCGAGCGAAGCGAGGGTGCTACTAGGGGCCTGAGGCGTTTCCTAAATCCGGTAGTTTCCTTGGTGCCTCTGTCTAACTGATTTAGTCACTAAAAAAAAGAAGAAGCTAGCTAGGTGATACAGCCGTTCCACCACTTCTCAGGCTAACTTGATTAATGGAAGACAATTATGGACTCATTCCTGGACTTTTTATTACCAGAAATTATGGACCTTTTAAACGAGGAAACGTCTGATAGCGAACAAACCTTAGTTACTGGTCAAGTAGACCCAGCTATTCAGCAAGAGCAACTCACGGAACATTCTGTTCACGGCTATAACTTGGAGCCTCCAACAAAGCGACAAAAGAGAACATTTGCTCCCAGGAAAAACGAGGATAAGGTTATGAAGGCCAAGCTTAGTGCTATACCTTCTAAGACCATGGCTGACAAAAAATACTGTGTCAATGTATGGCAACAATGGTGTGCACACATTTCTACTGAGTACGGAGAAGAAGTTACCTCGGAAGTTACACCCCTGAAAGAAATATCTACCCAAGTAAGAAAACAAAACGGAGAGGAATTTACTCCAAATTCACTTCTTCATCTTGTGGCTGGCATACAACGATACATCAGGATTGAAGGGAGACCGTCCATTGACTTTTTAAAGGACAGTCAGTTCTCAGAATTTCGAGTGTCATTAGCTGTTTTAACTTATTTAATCAGTTGTAGATACTCATCACTTTATTTTAATATCACTATTAAAAAAAATATATATTTCTTTGTTATATTCCTAAAATTTTGAATATTATACAAATGTGTCAGAAATGTCAAGTAGCTATTCCAAACAATAGAGAAGGTGGAGTGAGCTAGGGTACTAAATGTCACAAGCTTGGGTTCTAAATGCCACAGGGGAGGATAATAAATGCCAACAGGAAGGACCCCGCCAATGATTTCGGCGAGTTAAAGTGTCTGTGAAAAATCAAGAACCTACCGCGTAATTGAAAATTTTTGGAGCTAGTGACTAAAGCATAATAGAATAACTGAAATTAAATAGAATAAGTCAATATTATATATAATATAATAAAAATATAAAATTATATCTAATCATGTGTGTATACAGTAATACCAGAAGTCACAATAGAAGTCAATTGGAATATTAAGATGGCAGATCAAATTGATATGGCCACACTGACTTGCAACGTAGTAAGAGGCAACCCAATGGAGTATAGTTATGAATGGACATTCAATGGAACTGAATTAAATAGTAATACTTATCGTCTTATTTTAACAAACTTTACAATTAACCAGACAGGAACATATTACTGTTCAGTAACTAATGAAGCTGGAACTGGGACAGGAAATGTTTCTCTCACTTATGGAGAAGAAAGTACGTGTGAGTTCATTATGGAAACATATTGATGCAGAAATATGTGCAAGTCACATATACATTACACACAGATATTCCTTATAATACATTTGTAGCACTGCAGTGGAAACAATCAAAATTGTATTAAGCAATAGTGGCCTGAGTTATGCAAACAAGTGTGGCATATCTACATAGTAATTAAGCTCCTTCCACTACAGGAAACAAACTTATCATATGATATTAATAAGTTCATTGCTCCAAGTAAACAAGCTTTATTGTATAGTTATGAACCTATAGAGCTACCAACTTTTGACACTACAAATTATATAGATCTATTTTTTTATCAGAAATTGATATTATATGGAATTTTTTAAAATTGTTATCATTTATGATGTTTGTTGCATTTAGCTATGTCTTTTTGTAACATTGCTTTACATTTTATAGATGAAACACATTTAATTATGCACTAGTGGTCTTTAGTATACTGTAGTTAGACCACAACATTCCAATATAAAAATAATAAGCTCTTTAACACAAGTAACAGTTGGATTCTCACCATTATGACTGTGTGATAGTTACAGTACAAGATCAGCATTATTGTGATTAAAACAGAACAGCTTTGTTGTTTTTTTGTACAGCATATGGCCAAATAATAGCAACAAAAAGGATGGGTTGATACAAGAATTCACAGTTATTCATGTTATTCATGTATTTGAGACCTGTGCTACATATTCATAGAGATACAAAACCATTTTTTATTATGACATTTAGTCTTACTTCAAAAGATCAATACAGTGATATATCATGTACTACACAGTTGATAATATTATAGTATGTAACGGTACACAAGTTTACCAAAACATTACACAAATTTATAATAACTTTATTATCACATGATTGAAACAGTTTATCCAATCTCACATAGCGACTATAACCGTTATTTTTGGCTTCCTTGAAACACTGAAAGTTATTATAAGCCAATTAGCAGTGTTTGCATGGACAGAATGATAGTTTGGATTGTATAACCATAGAATGACAAATTGCAACATGTTTGTGGGAGTGCTTGGTCTGTAATATATTTCTGTTTGTGAGGAACAACATGCTCCTCTCTTGGTTAGTTAGATTGTATGTACTTGTAATAATATTTCACACAATGTAGCTAACAAAGAGAGGAGCATGGTAATCCTCGCAAAAAGAAATATTTTACAGACCAAGCACTCCCACAAACGTGTTGCATTTTGTCATTCTATGGTTATACAATCCAACTAAAAGCAACAAAGTATAAAACATGATTTTAATTTTTTAAATGTTCAATTACTAAAAATTGGATGTTTTTCTACATAAATATTAAAGTCTCTAGCTAAGCCACTGGTAGAAGCACTTTCATCTGCAATTGTACACAAAACAGTGTACAAAGATAACAGATTCTTAGTATAGACAGACCACATGCACAAAATGATTAACCACGCCCATGCAATCATAACCACACCCTTTTCTGGCCATACCACCCTGAAATCTCTAGCTGAAGTGCCTGGGTATATGTTACACAGTAAATAATAGGCATAGCTCTAAAATTCTTTTATTATAGCAACATGTGGAGCAGAGCAATACTTGCCTTATATAGCTTTATCTAAATATAAAATTGGACAAAAAAATTACTTTTAAGTGGATGTTGCATTTATGTCTATTATCTGCATTTATAATAACGTTCTAGCTTAGCTTTATTATGCAAGGGAGAAATAACATTACTCCTCCTGATACTGGACTATCTATAATTTTTGGGAGTGTTCAAAACTAACCTGCACCTGTTTACTGTTGCACTAGTTTATAACTTCAATGTTGTGGTTTGGGATACAGTTTGTTTTCTTAGGCCACCTTGCATAAGCTCAGGCTGATAGGTACTTTTTAAAACAATTTGCATAAACCATCTTATGCTTAACTGAAGTAGATGATGCAGTAAAAATGGGAGTATTATATGTAGTGCTACTTATTCTGGGGACCACAGGTGAGTAACTTATTTGTATCATATTTAAAAAGCCAAAAAAACTGTGTCTTTTAGAAATGTTGAAAAAGTTTTATGTTTAAGTTCAACTTCATAGTCTTTCCAGCGATGTCTAATATTAGTGCATTTGCATAAGGTTTTGCGGTAGTTTACAGTTTGGTAGTGGAATAGTATAACTCCCCCTGTTAGCATTTGATAGTGGTAGGTATATAAAAGGCTAATCTTTGAAATAGAAAAACCACAGACAGTCTTAGAACACTAAACTTGCTGCACAGATTTTGATATATAAAAGGAATAATCGCAAACAATTTTAGAGCATTGTGTTTGCAGCCCACTTATGAAAAATATGTAAGCTTCAATACACTTGCTGCAATAAATTTTAAGTAACTTGGAATAGCTATTACTGCACTTGTTAAGCATATTTTGATTTCTACATTAATAAACCTGTTAATGGCAATGTAGTAAGCAGTAATGCAGTGCTTTATATTATTAATTTATATGTTAGATAATTGTTCACTGTCAGGTTTTGGTGAACATTTGATTTATTACACTTTTTTATAAATTAATGGGAATCAATTGTTACTTTGGTATGTGCTACTTTAATATAATATCACTTTCTTATAATTGATATTATTATGGTGAATATTATTTGACTGCAATGATTGTGATAATTAATAGAAACAATTGAATAAACCCATGATGAAAACTGAATTTTTTCAACTACTACACTCTTTGTTCATTGGTAAAACATGGCAAACTTACCCAATAGCTCAAGAAAGGGATAGCTGTGTATACATTAAGCAACTTTAAAGAGTTGATATCAAAACATTACATTGATTAACATATAGATGATTTTTCTTTGTGTAATATTGCAGGCATTACAGTTCACACGCATATATCAGTAACATCACTCCCGGATTTACTATTCAGTGAACATAAGAGTATTGTAGAGGGATCAGTTCTCTGGCTCTATTGTGAGGTCAGCTCCATTTCTGATACTCTGTCAGTAACTTGGAATAAAGATGGAGGACAACTAGTACAAGATGTTCCTCATATTCGTTTGAGAACTTCGAACACCTCCTCCTCCACTACCTTACTACTAGTGATAGATAATGTAGTGTCTTCTGATGCTGGAGTCTATCAGTGTACTGCTAGGGATGGACACGATTATGTTAGAGGAGAACCATTGACTATGACAGGTGTTATCTTATCAATTTTAGAAATGCTAATATTTTTACATATTTTTTGTTTCAGTTTTATCTTCCAGAACACCTGGAATATTGAGGATTGTATCTCAAGATCCCCTTACAACTGGACTTAATGCAAACAGAACAAGGGCTCATAGTGGGAGTATTATTTCTCTATCCTTCACTGCAGGTCATGTTGGAGGCAATGAAGTGAACTATTCGATTCCTACTGTGCAATGGCTTAAAGATGGTATTCCATCTACTTTAGATCCCACAGATACTGTTATAGGCATAAATGCTCAATTACGTTCTACTCTCTCATTTATGTTTACTACTTCTGATGCTGGTGTATATCAGTGCATCTTTATTGATAGCAATTCACAAATTTATGGCTCATTTCCACTTAGAATTGATACTGGTAAGTATAATTGAACCAGCTCAACATATTTAGTAGATCAAGAGCACTTGTTGAATTGAAACATACTGATCAAACAAGCAATTATTATTCGTAATACCAATACATCATACAAAGCAGTAATATTGCCAAAATTAAGCCTTGTAGTATTGTTCATAATTTAATAGCAGTATCTGTATATGTACTGATAATTATGCATAAATAAACTAAATAAGCATTACATTGGGCTTAGTTTAAAGAAGTTGTTTTTAACTTCTTAATTCTATACTAGGTATAGCTACTATTCCTACAAGGGTATCACCACAAGTTGTCTTTCATACTGTACCTAATAAATTAGTATTGGAAGTTTCTAGTGAGGGAGAATATGATAACATTATTTGGAACAGAGGTGCTGTAACATTGGATTCAAGTTCTACAGCTCCTGCTGAACTCAGTGAATTTGTTAATTTTTTTGAAATATTTGTCCGTGAACCAACTACTATATCTGATTATGGTTTTTATACAATCTTCTATTCTGGAGCTGGATCAGTTGGTACTACAATTGCAGTTGTCTCCCCAGGTAAATTAATATTTACATTTTTATATGGCTATTAAAATACAGTAGAATGTGTCTGTTATCCGAACTTCAGTTATCCAAACACTTCAGTTAACCGAACACCCAAAATCTAATAGTAGCACGTGCAGACATGAAGAATTGCTTGACCATACCCCTTTATTAGTGTTTAATAATACATTTTGTATGGTGTACAGTTATCACAACATTTAAGTTATCCGAACACCTCTCGGTCCCAACGTGTTCGGAAAACTGACATTCTACTGTAATGTGTGAACTTCATTAATATTCAATCTTAAAATTTATTTTAAGCGAAGTTCAATTGTTTTCATTTAGTACTACCTAACACCACACCTGAGCAAGTAGAGAAATTATCTATACTGGAAGGAGGTAATATTGCTATCTCCTGCAGTTCCATTGGAGGACCAGTACCAGTTATCACATGGACTCTTAACAATCAAAACACTGAATTTAACCAAACAGATATTATTAATGAAGCTTCCATATCATCTACTAAACATGTTACTATTGGTAATATAATTTCAACACTGCACATAGCAGAGGCCCAGTATCCTGCACATGATGGAGTATACACATGTACTGGAAGAAATACTGCTTCAGATTCTCATAACAACAGTAGTGTGAATATTACTGTCATGATAAAAGGTAATTCAAGCATAGCATAAAATTGTATGCTGAGATATATTTTATTTGTTGTATTTGACTTTTGTCTTCATTTATGATAGAGGGCCATTTATATTTTCATTATGCTTCTTGATATAATGTTTAATCTCAAAATAGTTACAATTATAACATTTAAATTATTATACTTATTTATATTTGAATTTCTGTATTTTTTTTGCATGTGAGGTGTCATGTTTATTCTATTTGTACACAATAATGTATACATTTCAAATTTTGCTATATGTTTAGATGTATGTACATGCATGAACATGTAGGATTTTTTTTTTACTTTGGCCCTGCAGTTTTGGTGTTAGCTTTGTGATCTCTGTATCTTGGTATCATCCAATTGTTCTCCGCTTTGAATTATTTGTGGGTGCAGTTAAAAACTTACGAACTTATTAGAGTTCATTTTAATTCAAATATTGGCGGTGGTAAGTTAATGCCATTTTTGTCATAGTTATACGCCCTTCGCAACACTGTTGTTTGGACTCGAAAGTTCATTGTCCAATAGTCTAGCCACAAAGGTAAGTCTTGTGTTGGTATGTCCAGTGAGCAAGTGTGTGTGAAAGTGTAGTGCATTACAGTACTGAGCTAAAGAATAGCACAAAGTAGACATTTAACTAACTAATAAATAATATTGGCTGCCTTTACACTACTTTTTTGGCAATTACAGTTGTAAGCATGTCTTAATATAGGGTTAGGTTCAAACCCATGTGGTATGTTGTTTTTTTTGTTTTTGTTTTTTCAGTCAACAGTTGTGGTGAGTGGTTACTATGGCATTGAAAAACCTTTACCATATATACATAATTTGAAACTCAACCAGGAGTGTTAGTTTTTAAGATGTATGTCACCTAGCTTGGAAGGCTCACTCGCCATTTGTGCTCAAGCACACCACTAGTTTACCATTGCTCAGATAGTTTGTGTGTATGCATTTATATGTAGCTTAATTATTGACATACTGTAGCAACTAAACTAGTCACATTAGCTATTTCATGATTTCATTCATGCTGATATCTTTACACTGTCAGCCAAGTATAGTAGTACCTGGAATCTGACAGAATTTTAGGATTTCTCTCACTTTAGTGATGGTGGTGAAGGATTAAATCAAGTCAGATTCTGTACAAGTTATTTTACACAATCCCCATAATGTTTTATTGGTTATAAAAGTTGCATTAATATGTATTTAGCTTTTAGCCATAAAAAATAATGAATTGAAAGAAAACTTACAGATGTTGTTATTGTTGTTTTTGGTCTAAACAGTATACAAATGCAACAGTAATTAACCTGGGTGCCTGAAGTTCTGACGGGCACAACAAGGAAGGGGAAATGTTTGGCTAGAGGCCAGGGGAGAGGGTGTGCGTTGGTCGTTTGAGTATTGAGTAATAATGAAACTGTTTACTGTACATAGATTTTGTTTTCATCTTGAAAAGTGTTATTCCAAGATGTTCTCAAGTTATGATTCAGATGTCTTGGAGTAATAACTTGATTTTAATTATTGCTGTATTCTTAGTTAGTTGTATTGGATACTAAGTGATCAGTGAAGTTATTGCACTCGACTTTGGGAGTTATGGATGTTTGTTGATAGTAAGATAATGAATGTAGTAGCCAATAGCATGGACTGTAATAGCCTTGGGATAATCTTCAGTAGTTGACTTGAGTTTATTGTACCTTGTACCTTGCTGAATCATTGCTTTAGATCTTTAGATTTAACATGTTTGTTCGGATTTTTTTTTTTTGACAGAACTAGTCAGTGAACATATTTTTTTATTATCCACCTAATACATTTACTCCCATAGGGAGCTGGGGATTATGTGTTACAAGTCTCTTATTTAAGTTTTGTGTTATGTGTACTTGTAATACAAGAGGAACGAGGTTTGATGTAAAGTTAGTTATGAGAATGAATGCACATTGTCTGAAATAAATAAGACTATACCACTTAGTAGAGTTAGTAGAGTTGAAGTTTTAATTGGCGAGCGAGCGTAGCGAGCGAGACACTAACAGGGGTAACACAATTGAAAATCGGGGATGTTTGTTTATTTATATGTTTGGACGTATGTATGTCATTTTGTACTTTGTGACCCTCCGTATTTTTGTGTTAGCGCGGCGTTCGACCCCGTCCCAAACTTCACTAAACAGAATCCTCTGGTTTAGCTGCCATTACCCGTATCACTTTAGAAATTGAATTGTTTATCACCCGTATCACTTTAGAAATTGAATTGTTTACCGCTTTGAATTGTTTTGCGGGTGCAGTTAAAATGCAAAAACTTATGGGAGCTCCATTTCTATTCGAGTTAGTGGCAGTGGTAAGTTAATACGCTATTTGTCACAGTTATAAGCCCTACTCAACAGCATTTACTTGAAAATTCATTGTCCACTAGACGAACCACGAAGGTAAGTCTTGCGTAGGTATGTTCAGTTGTGTGAAAGTATTGTGCATTACAACTACTATTAAGAATATCACAAAGAAAATTTTAAATAACGTGACTTGATTTTGTTGATTCTTTTTCAAGTTTCGGGGAGCGGTTACTATGGCATTGAAGCCCCTTTACCGCATATACTTAATTTAAAAAACTCGAATTTATTTTAGTAGCTTGAGTGTTAGTTGTTAAAATCAATCATTTAACAATAGTATAGTTTAAGGCTTGTGGGGGTCGTCGTCAGGGTCTTACGCCTTTGTCGATCCTCGCACAGGTAAGAGCCCAGGCCGTTATTACTCTGGGTCCTACAGGAATAATAGGGTACGCTGCCACCAGAGTAAGTGTGGCGAGTGCCGCGTGTAGGTAACTAGTTATGTTTTAATAAAATTAGTTACAATACACGACAACACAAGAAGACAGAAAATGATGGTTACGTCAAGTCTGACTTACACACGAACTGCCAATGACCTGCACGCACATGCTTAAGTACGCACACACACACAACCAACCAATCAGATTTTGTGCACGTGGCTAGTCCACGTGCACAAGTGTACACACCCGAAATACTTAAAACTCAAAATCACACCCAACATTACAAATCAAATCCAATAAACGCACAACATGGAAATAAATGAATACATACAAAACTATTCTCTTCTTTCACTTCTCTCTTCTTTCTTCTCCTCTAGTCTGTTCTCTTCTCTGCTCTCTCGGCTGCCCTTTAACCACAAGGCTCGCTCGCCATTTGTGCTCAAGCACACCACTAGTTAGAATTGTTTGTACTATCTAAAAGTATGTGGGGGCTCTTTGGGTTGCCTTGACATGAGCTGACTGTAAAAACCCAGCCAGGCCAAGCACTCACACACGGGGACGCTCAGCACTATGCACAAGCACTGAGTGGCTGATTCAACCGTTCTGCACCCCCAGCTCTCTAGTATAGAGAGCGTTCCTACGCAAATGGTTCGAGGTTTTATGAAGGAGCAGGCGGAGGCGGATGAGGAAAACCGAAATTCCTCACTTTCACTGAACAGAAGAGTCTTCGACTGAACAGGAATATCTAGAGATTTTGAGAAATTTCAGTTTTCCTCGTCCGCCTCCGCCTGCTCCTTCATAAAACCTCGAACCATTTGCATAGGAACGCTCTCTATACTAGAGAGCTGGGGGTGCAGAATGGTTGAATCAGCCACTCAGTGCTTGTGCATAGTGCTGAGCGTCCCCATGTGCGAGTGCTTGGCCTGGCTGGGTTTTTACAGTCAGCTCACGTCAAGGCAACCCAAAGAGCCCCCACATACTTAATGAAGCTAGAGGCAAGTGGAGTAAGTTTTTAAATAATAATGTTGAGTTTGTAATAGTAGAATTATCCAAGAAGCTATAGATAGTAACTGCATTGCAAAAGTAGAGTGGGGATATCAGCTGCCAACTTAGTTTCAGATACAGCTGGATATCAGCTACATGCGTCAGGTCTATTGGGCACCCCTTAGTATAAGCTATTTCTCTCCTGTCATACTCAACTAGTTTGGTCATATACTTGTTGTTATGTGGGTAGAAGAATAGTTCTAGCCAGTTCTGAGGATATTATGGACCAAATGGTCCAGGTCTGTGAGGAGGAGGAGTGTTTAATTTACTCATTGTAAATTAATGCACACGTGTATTATACATACGTAGAGCAAGAAACATACATAGTGGCATAGGCATATTGACTCTAAAAAAAAACTAGCCTAAAGTGTACTGAGTGACATATAGTAGAGCAAGTGAGATTGTGGTGTTAGGGGACTAATTATGTAGTAATGCGAAAATTGCTATTTTTCATAAAAAAAATCCGCTTTTCTGATTAGTTTGGATGGTGTTGGACAGGACTGATACCATACTACATTTTGCTGTGTAGGGAAATTTTAAAGGCTTTCTTAGTATGGCTGCTACACAATGGGAATTGTTTTCCTGTTATAAGTAGCAGCTACCATTCATTTAAGAAAGAATGGTGGCTGAAATATATTGTAAGAATTCATATTGAAGTATCTTCCAGAATCTGCTAACCTCCACTGACTATAGACAGTACCACTTTGGTTAGTACATATGATTCAAAGTCATGCTGCGATGTCTGGAGTCCTTTATGCCTCAGTTTGCCAGTTACAATCATAATCCTCAGCCTCGTCGGACACTCGGAAAAAAGCTTGTGTTATTTGTTTCTGTTATACATACACATGTGACTTTACTCTATGTTTCTTTCCCCATCTTATCCTTATCTTCTTTCCCATGTTACCTGACTCTCAGGACTTTTTATTTTTATTTTTTAAATTTAATTTAATTTTATTCTTTATTTATTTATTATTTTATTTTATTTTTTTAAATTTATTTATTTAATAATTTTTTTTACTTTACTATATTTCTAGAGTTACATGTATGAATGTATTACTCAATCACTTGTCAATACATCTCAAAATTGTCACTTCATTCATTCTTTTGCCACCTCATTCAATGGCCAAACCCCATTCACAATCTTTGTCATTCACTTTAGCTGACTATATATAGTTGGCCTCACTTCAAATCTTTTCAGTTGTGCAGCAAGCCAGATTCACTAGAAGGCTCACCCATAGCCGAAAATTCATGAATATATCTGACTCAAAATCTCTGAAAGTACCACATCCTGAGTAGTTCAGTAGCCACATAGCTACATGGTTACCAATCGATAATTATTTTAAATTTAATTTTTTGCTAACTTGCACGAGCATTAGTGCATATTATTTCATTACTATTCCGTATATTCCTTTTTGACGCCAACTTTCGTTAATATTTGGGGTGCCTTTTAGAATTAGGATTTGAATTTTGAATTTCTACCGCAAGGCAACCACAAACAACAATAAACCATCCTGCCAGGCATCCAAAGTAGGTAGCTATAGCCTTATAACAAGCATTAATAATAGTAATAATAATGATATATTTAGCTTTGAAATTATGTAAGGTCTATGGGTGGGTTGGCACAACCCAAAACAGCTGTGACGTTCCCTCACTCAACAGCTTCTGAAAGTGTATAAACTTACAGTGTTTGGGCTTGATTATGATGATAAATTCTGATGCTTACTACAAATATAAGAATATTTTATTTAGCTATGATACCCCACTTTCCACAGCCACCACTAGTTCTCCTGGGAGAATTGAGTTTAAATTACTCAATATGTGTTATAGTACTTGTAAAGCGTTATTGAAAAAGTTCACGGTAGCTATGGAATTTACTCCTAGTTAAACCCTACTGCTAGGCTTGAGCATGTGGTGTTCAGTTATAATACATTTCCTATGGTGTTCAGTTATAATACATTTCCTATGGTGTTCAGTTATAATACATTTCCTATGGTGTTCAGTTTTTTCAGTTATCTGAACACCTCTCGCTCCAACCTGAACCAAACTTCACTAAACGGAATCCTTAGTAGCTTGAGTGTTAGAAGTAAAAATCAAATTCATTGAATTTTGCTGATATGCTCCAGCCTAGCAGTTCTTTGCTTAGTGGATTCACTTTCAAGCTGCTTCTTTTTAAATGTGTTGTCGTGTTCAAGCCAACTGCCCTTTCTTCTGATGACTCAGCTGCCCACCGCTTCTTTTGAAGTGTACTGACATAAGCAAGCCTTGAAACTCTTTGCACTGCTGTTTCATTTTGAATATGCTTCCTTTGAAGTGCAGACTTATCTTCTAACCTGGTGACTCTTTTTTGGGAGCTTTCTTCAGAAGATATTAATTTTCTTTTCCCCAACCGAATCTTCTTATCTTGTGTGCTTTCCTCTCTTCTTCTAGCTCTATCTTTTTCATTCCTTTTTTCAAGCCGCTTCCTTTTCTCTTCCTCA
>WLWI01000905.1_pt1 | contig 26021 bp, 17 predicted proteins | sample 6701501 | NCBI WGS metagenome assembly WLWI01 (sample SAMN12718690, study PRJNA515312) | sponge metagenome | isolation source: marine sponge | host: Mycale hentscheli | place: New Zealand: South Island, Marlborough, Capsize Point | collected 2014-11-01 | reverse complement strand
AGAATCCTCTGGTTTATCGATCAGTACCCGTATCACCCTAGAAATTGAATTGTTTACCGTTTTGAATTCTTTTGCGGGTGCAGTTAAAACTTGAAAACTTAAGGGACTTCCATTTCTATTCGAGTTAAAGGCGGTGGTAAGTCAATGTGCTCTTTGTCATGGTTATAAGCCGTGCGCAACAGTATTTACCTGAAAATACATTGTCCACTAGACTACCGCGAAGGTAAGTCTGTGTAGGTGCATGTCCAGTTGTGTTATGGCACTGAAATCCCTTTACCGTGTATGCGAAATTTAAAACTGGACCTTATTTTCAGTAGCTTCAGTGTTAGAAGTCAAAATCATTCATTTAACAATAGTATAGTCTTTAGGATCGCTTGCCATTTGTGCTCAAGCACATCACTAGTAACGTAACTGGGCGTTGCCGTCGTCAAATATCACACTCACGCGAAAGTATTACAGGGATTCCTATGTTTCAAGATGGCTCTGAGGTACTGCTTTTGCTGTGGAAAATCTGTTACTATACTCTTATTTTCCACATTCTTCAACTTATCATATATGGGAGGAAGCAGTGAGTAGCACAGTGACTTGTAGGTAAAGGAATAAAGACATCCTGATTATGTAAAAATGCAAGAATTGCTTCTCCCTGTTTGCTACGAAGTATGTATCCATGTTTCAACGCAACCGCACGCACTAATGCGTTATAATCTACCATAAGCTATACATGTTTTTCTACTCCCTCCAGAATCTGGGGGAATGGAACGAGTTGAGGGCAATTGACCAGAACCTTACGAGCGGAGCGATTAGGTAAAGGGTCTGGCCTGTTAGAGTAGTTGTATATCTGGTTCCAAACAAAATTTGATGGTTTTTCTATCTTGATTCAATAAGGTCAGCTGTCACAAGTTTCCTTACTCTCTTTCCTTGCTGATTAATTTCAGACCTTTATGCAAGACCCATACTTTCCGTGTATTGCTTGCGTAGAGGTGTGGCTTTCCGTGACGTAGAATTAAATACGCGTATAAAAACTGAGTTATCATCACTTTGAATACTTTTGAGGGCGTGGTTTAATTAAAAGCGGGTGGGTAGATTACTTTGCGAGTACTGCGGTACTGCTTTCTATCATTCCAGACCAGACCCTTCCGAGCATAGCAATAGGTAAAGGGTCTCGCTTGCGAGACTAATAAACAACTAGCTACTGGTGTATACATAATGAATTAATAAAGATCAATTCTTACTAGCAAATTCTAAGCTAGCTACTAAATAAATTTTTAACGTTTATAGTATCAATAATAAATAATTTTCAAAGTTAAAACAATAATGTTTAGTAGCTAGCTATACATAACAAGTTAGTACATCTAAATTAACATATCGTTTGCCCTGATTCTTTCCACTCTGGTGACTCCTGGCCTTACTAGCTAAATATTATATTCATTTGTTTAGACCTTACCAGCTGCACAAAGTTTATTCATTACAATAACATTTTTTTAGAAAGAGATTATTGAGAGCATCACATGCACTGTAATATGCTTTGCTAAATATACAGCTAGATTAAAGACATAGAAGGAACAATCTCTGCTTATGTTGAAAAGTAGAGCAGAAGGTGAAGGTTAAATACACAAAATATAAATTATATCCCTCTAGGAGTTTTATCTCAGCAGCTATGTTATTTGCTGAAGGGGATAGGTATGAAATAGAATTAGTTTGGCAGTCATAGCTATGCACATCATACACACAATAATAGCTTTTGAAAGTAGAGTGAATGCTTCGTAATTCTGTTCATATTTATTATATTACATAAGAAATTAGTACACATAAATTCAGTATATCAGCAGCTGCAGAGTGTAATCAGGATTTAACTAAGTGTAATCAGGATTTAACTAAGTATAAATGTCAGCAATTTTTCTTTGACTCATTATTAAAAAAGTAGTATTGAAGTATTTGTGTTGAATTAAAAATACGTATCTGATACCTTTATCACAAGGCCAAAAATGAATTTTCCTACATGTCTTACTTATTATGAAATATACCTATCTACCTGTCCTATACCTATCCTACATAGAATAGAGCTGAATCTTATCAGTTAGGAAATTCATCTCTATCCATTAGGATAGGTACATTTTCTGCAGTGTGGGTCTTGTAGGAAGTACCATTGTTTTTAGCCTATGTAGTGTATTTTATTGATATGGAATCATAATTTTGGAACAGAATATTGACTCTGTGTTTACAATAATTTCAGTCTTTGAATGGGTCATTCAAATACAATCATCAGTCATACTACAAGTCTAAAGGTTGGGAGAATACCAGGATTAGGCTAGTAAATCTTGTGTAAATATCGTGATGTCACCTTTGTATTTGGGGATTCCAGTATTTTGAAAAGTTTATCATTCAGAGATGATACTGGTTTTTGTATACCATCCTCAGAAAGCATGTCAGCCCCCAAGACTGAGTTTGTAAATTATTTGTTGTCCTAGTATATAAAAGCAGCAACATTTACCGAGTCTTGAAGCTTAGTTGGATGGATATGGCCACTAAATTATTCTTACTATTGTTTTTATCAGTAATTCTAGATTCTACAGTACAGAAGACATACCAGATTCATCCAGATCCATGTAAAAGTGGAAATTGTTTTACATTTGCTGACTATGCAAATGATAGTGAAAAGTATTTCATATCAAACTCTATTTTTCAATTCTTAAGTGGAACTCACACATTAACATCGGAACTACTAATTAAGGACGCTTACAATATATCTTTAATAGGGAATGACTCGAGTTCATTAATATTGACAAGTAATAATTCTCTGCAGTGGAGTGGATGCACTAATGTCACTCTGAAATTCTTAGAATTTTATGGCAAAATATCCATGTCGTCTACCTTAAAATTCAGTAACTGCCACCTGGTTTTCTTAATTAATGCTACAGTTCATAAGCTTAATGGAATCATAGTGTCTAATAGCACTGTAGACATATTTAATTGTAAGATATATAATGGAAGCAGTTTTGAAGGGGGAGCAGTTTCAGTAGATTCAAGCAACCTCGTCTTTCATGGACACAATGTATTTGATTCAAATAATGCTGGATTCGGTGGAGCATTATTTATTAATAATTCTATGATACTTTTAGGGGACAATAATACTTTCAAGAACAATGTTGCTGTAACTGAAACGATGTCTGAAACTATATATGGAGGTGGAGGTGCAGTGTATGCTGAAAACAGTAATATCACTTTACTTGGGTATAATTTGTTCTTTAACGAAATTGCAAATTTTCATACTTTTATAATCTATGGAGGAGCTATTGCTGCTCGGAATAGTGAAATAGTTATAAAAAATGAAGCAGCTTTTGTAAATAACACAGCATTGAATGGGGGTGCTATGTACTTAAACAATTGTCTATGTAAGTTAAATGACAGTGTTAAGTTTTTAAACAATTCAGCAATTTATTCTGGAGGAGCAATATACATGTGGAAATCCATTAGTTTTGTGTATGATGGAGTTGTAATTCAGAATAATTCAGCTAGAGATGGAGGAGGAGTTTATTGTCAGCATTCATCCTTTTATTTTTATATGATGACAATGATCATTAGCAATGCTGCTGGATATCGAGGAGGTGGACTATTTGTGCATGAAAGTAACATATCAATGTATAACAGTATTCAAATAATGAACAATAGAGCAAATAGAGGTGGAGGAATATTCTTCGGATGTACTACTACTGTTGATCAATTTAAATTCTACTACATTGTTCTGAACCCCCCAGTTAATGTCAGTATCATCAATAATAATGCAACTAATCAAGGAGGAGGTATTTTTATTCGTGATGAACTGTATGACTTAAGTATGTGCAGTGAGGACTTCGATGTAGCAACCAAGTGCCCATTTATAATAGACAATATTCTTATGGACATTGATTGGATTTTATTAAACAACACTGCTTTAAATGCTGGTTCAGATATTTTTGGTGGAAATTTGAGTAAATGTCCTAATAACTTCAAATTCATATCTTTCACAAAAGAACTCAAAGGTTTATATACTAGAATATCCTCACATCCTTTTAGGGTTCGCTTATGTCAGCAATTTAATTCCATTTGTACAAACTATTGTTATCAAAGTGCATACAGAGGTCAAAAAATCAGAATTAATACTGTAATAGCTGGAGAACTAAATTTTCCAGTTAAGTCAAAATTAGACTATGAATTAACAGATAAGAATACTTCATTAAAAATATTTGGTCAAAATGAAGAAAAACTAGGCTGCCACTCTATTGACATTCAATTGTCAACAAACCAAAAATGTGCAGAAATTTGGTTATTCCCTAAGAATTGTAACTCCGAAACATCTAGATTATTACTTACAATCACAATGAACGACTGTCCTGCAGGATTTGTACTGAACAAGACTACATGTGTTTGTGATGAAATGTTAGCTAGAATTACTGGTGAGAGTGGATTATGTGAAGTTGAAACTGGACATATTCGGAGGCCAGGAAGTGGCTGGATTCATTCTCTTATAATAAATAACACCTATTCTGGCTTTATATGGAGTCCATATTGTCCACCATTATTATGCATAGAAACAAACGATATATGGCTAAATTTCTCATCTACCCTAAATAGTGAAAAGTTATGCGTTAAGAACCGTACAGGAATAATGTGTGGAGCTTGTCTAACCAACTACAGCTTGACTTTGAATTCTCTGACCTGTTCTAATTGTGTGAATAATAACCATATTAGCTTGATGATAGTATTTGTTGTTGCTGGTATTGCAGGAATTGCTCTACTTACTCTGTTACAAATGACAGTAGCTACGGGAACTATCAATGGCCTTATTTTCTATGCCAATGTAGTTAACATTTTTTACAAAGATTTATTTCAACCTTCTACATTGTCGTGGAATGTTGTGATGGTTATTATATCTTGGTTGAATCTAGACTTTGGAATATCTACGTGCTTTTATAAGGGTCTCGATGCCTAATCATATACTTGGCTTCAGTTTGTATTTCCCTTTTACCTGTGGTTTCTGGTAGGAATCATAATCGTCATGTGTAAAGTTTCCAAAAGCGCAGTGAAGTTGTTCGGTTCTGACCCAGTAGCTGTATTAGCTACAGTCATTCTCATGTCTTACACTAAACTACTCCACACCTCACAGCAAGCACTAGCCTTTGTCATGCTGACGTATTCTGAGAATTACAGAATAGAGTATGCCTGGAGGGCAGATCCAAATATAAGATTTTTTAAGGGTAATCATTTAATACTTGCATTAGCGGCTCTATGTGTTATATTTTTGCTGCTCATTCCATTTATACTTTTGCTAACCTTCGGGTATCAGCTTCAAGCATATTCTGACAGGAGAATACTTCACTGGTTGAACAAGTTGAAACCATTTCTGGATGCCTACTATGCTCCGTATACTCCACATATGCGATATTGGACTGGACTTTTACTAGTAACTAGGACAGGGCTAAGCATCTGCCATAGTTATAAGGGACGATGAAGACAGTGTTATCTTCATAATACTTCCTTCTGTACTGATAATTATGGTGTTTATCCCATGGTCAGGATACAAGATTTATGAGAATAAATTTTTAAGTTTATTAGAAGCTACTTTTCTCCTGAATTTGGTTTTGCTTGCAGTTACAACTCATCAAGTAAAGAAGGCACAAAAGGACTTATTAAGTTATGCTTCTGCTGGAATAGCCTTTGCAGTATTTTTGATCATAATTTTGTATCATAATCATATCTCCTTGATGAGGCTGACTGTTTACAGAAAGAACTTGGAAAGAGTTATAAAGAAATTGTCAATATTTATATTATCGCCCAAGCCTAAGGCTGTACAGTCACAGGAATTACAAAACAAGAATGAGATACAAACTACTTTTGTAGATATGAGAGAGCCTTTACTGGAAGAACCACTGACTTAACTTATGACTAGATCTTGATACACTTATCAGCTTCAAATTATATAAAGATAGCTTTATACTTGCTTTTATTATTATTATTTTTACTTAAACTCAGTTTTTAATAATTATTGTGTGCAATACTATCACTACAAGAGAGAATGTTAATCATTATATTGATTGTGTCTTCACTTTTTTGTTTTCATACATGTGTCTATTTATCCCTTTTTACAATGATTATTGCATTTTGCAAGATTTTTGTTCTTATTTTTTGAATATGTAAAACTTTATATTAGCTAATAACAGTTGATGAGATCTTAAATCACTCTAATAAACTTCATGCCTTGCAATATCCAACAGCAACCCTGTCAAGTACAATAAATGCCTTTTTTGGTGCAGTATCCAACAGCAACCCTGTCAAGTACAATAAATGCCTTTTTGGTTTAAGCACCCTGTGGGGCCACCCCTCGCAAGTAAAGAGAGAAGAAAGAAAGAGAAGTAAAGAAAGAGAAAAGAAGAAAGAACTTATGGAACAGAGAATGCATTTTTGTGTCTTAATTATTGTTGTGTATCATATCATGTAGCATGTGTGAAAAGACAAAACCTTTCTTTGTTAAGTGCCCATTTTCCTTTGAGCTTTTAGCATTTTCTATTAAGCACTAGTAATTGGAATGGGTACATGCCCTATCAAGGTAGAAGACAATAACTTAGGGACGACTTTGTAACAATCAGCATATTATAGGTGTGGAAACTTAGATTTGTGGAAACTTAGATTTATGGCAATTGGTGATATCATCAACTTGATGATGTCATAGCATTAATCAACAATGGATAACAATATTTAGGAGAATCATGAGAAAATAACGTATCAGCTTTGGATAACACTACCAGCCAATTATATCTGTAATCTTTATGCACCAGAAATTATGACGCTGAAAGCTCATCACTTGCAGCTTTTGTGGGTACAGTGATTCAAAAGTACAACTTACACAATATACCAATGCCTGAGTTTCATGGATTCTCTGGACTTGGCACCATTCTGGGAGCAATTCATTACAGTGGTAGACTCAATGTCTATAGAACAGCATCTGAAGTTGAGGTATACCAACAATGATCTTCATATCCATGGAGTACAAGATATCTCAACTGGATGAAGCAGTGTAGTAACCTCATGCAAGGTCTCACCCAAGTAGAAATATGTGCTGGAGGTGTGGGTAGCCCCTACAACCAACTTTAGGCTATGGGTTACCCTTCCTCGGTAGTAACTACTAACTATAGTAGTGAAGGTATCTAGTATGGAATAAACCACTTATTACACTTGTCATAGTGATATGGCAAGATATTTCACTCTCATGCTTTATTTTCACTCTGACTCTGGCTCTCTGGCTTGTCAAAATAGATTAGCTTGCTCTTGAAACAGTTCACCAACTCACACTCTAACACATGTAATAAGTACTATATATACTATATTAGAGGCAAATATTCTGCACACATTAGTATCATTTAGGTTAACAGCTCCAGAGTGCAGTGGAGTAGGAAGTGGGAAGGGGGCAAGGGGGCCAATGGGCACCCTCCAATAATTCTCAAGAGGTGGCCTGGCCCCCCAAATATTTCCCCATGCTCACTACATCGGATGTTTTACACTTATGATGAGTGATATCTATGTTTTGATTACATATCATAACAGCTCTAGTGTGAAAACTATGAGTTTCTAATTCAGCTGCCAATTCGATAGTTCAATGCATTACATTCATTTTAATCAACCTCTACAAAGCTTGGCCGATATGAGACAAAAAGAAAACTTAGCCAAGTATTTTTTTCCCTTTCGATTAGAAAGCTATGACTTCAAGACTAAATACTCAGGCACACTTACCTCAGTTGCAACATATTAATATAGTATACTTCGTATAATAAAAGCTGATCATCTAAAGTGATGTCTGATTTCTTTAAGTGAAGAAACTGTAGAGTATTAACATATCACCTTAGTGGTTATACTTTTCTTTTACTATTTACAGTTTTCTTCTTATTACTGCTTTCAATACTTCCTCTTTACAACAATATTTATGCATGGTATTTTTTAGAACCAAACTTGAGAGAAGTCAATTCAACACTGTTGAATGTGTAGAATAATTTCTCATTTCCATAAAATTGATGTTAATTTTGTGGCAAATGTAACCATCATAATAATTTTAAGGGGAGCAAAGTCAGTTTCAGGGGGGGACTAATACTCAGGGGGGACTAGTGCATTTCAACAATACGATATTAACATCGCCCCCCTCCCCCCAATATTTTTCATCTTCTTACTCCACTGACTCAGTGTGATTATTATATTACCTAAATGATAATTTGAACAATCTTTCCTTGACCATTTAATAAAATTATGATTCATTTATATTGTCCCTAGGGTAGCGTATCCAATAATTTTATTTTTATTGATATTGAATCGTAATTTGGGAAAAGAATTACTGATTGAATGTTTGCAATAACTGATATCTTTGTAATGGTTATTTAACATAACCACATTCATAGTACAGAAGTTGGGAATATTCTGGGGTTCATTGAAACTTTAGTGTCATGTGAAATACTCCTTTTGCTGTTAGTTATCCTTTTGGTACTATGTGTTCCCATGTTTTGTAAATTTATCCCGTTGGTGTTCAATTACAAGGTATTCTAAGTGAGTACTATTGTGAATAATTTATCATTATGGATATACTTTTTTCTATAGATGTATTTTCTTGAAATACACTTGATAATAGTTTCTATCAATGCGATCATGCAGGATTGAGATTTGTAAACTAATGCCCATTATATAAAAGCAGTAGCATTTACCGAGCTTTGAAGCAGTACGCTTGAAATGGCCACTACACTTTTCTTACTGGTTTTTCTATCTATACTTCTAGACTCTCTAACCTTTAGAACTTATGTGGTTCACTCTGATCCTTGTAATAGAGAAGATTGTTTTACGTTTACTGATTATGCAAATGAAAATCAAAAGTACTTTATGTCTAACTCTATTATTAAGTTTTTAAGTGGAATTCATACTTTGACATCAGAACTGATCATTGAGGATGCTCACAATATATCTTTTCTTGGTAATCACTCTAATACTTTATTATTGTCCAACAATGGTTCTGTGAAGTGGAACAGATGCAATTTTATTACTTTGAAATCGATAAAGTTTAGTGGAAAATTGCAACCAAGGTCATCTACCTTAAATTTCAGTAACTGCTACTTAGCCTCCTTAACAGATATCACAACTAATAGACTTAATGGAATCAGTATATTTAATGCCACTGTTGATTTACTTAATTATAAATTGTATAATGGAAAGAGTAGTGCAGGGGGAGCAGTTTCAATAAATTTAAGCAAAATCTCCATCCTAGGACACCATGTTTTTGATTCTAACGGGGCTTTCCTGGGTGGAGCATAATTTATTAATAATTCCATAATATTATTGGGGGACAATAATACTTTCAAGAATAATGTTGCTCATGAAAGAGGAGGTTCAGTGTATGCTGAAAGCAGCATCATCACTTTAATGGGATATAACAGATTTTCTAATGAGGATAGTACAATTTTTGCTTTCTCTGGAGGAGGTATTGCTGCCATCAATTGCACAATAATTGTAAAAAATGAGACATCATTTTTAAATAATGCTGCATATATTGGTGGAGCTATATATATGATTAATAGTCGGTGTGAGTTAAATGGCTTCACAAAGTTTTTAAATAATTCAGCAACTTCTTCTGGTGGAGCAATATATAGTATAATACAGCTTATCACGTATATGGTGAAGTAATAATTGCAAATAATTCCGCAAGAGATAGAGGTGGAGTTTTTTCTCTACATTCTGGAATGTATTTTTATAATATGACAATGATTATAAATAACACTGCTAACAATCGAGGAGGTGGAGTATTTGCACAAAGAAGTAATATATTACTCTACAATGATATTCAAATAATGAATAACACAGCAAACAGAGGTGGAGGAATATTTTTAAAACGTACCACTACTGATCAGTTAAAAATACACTCTATAACCCTGTATTCACCAGTTAATGTCATTATTATCAATAATACTGCTAAAGATCAAGGAGGAGGCATGTTTATTCATGATGAACTGTATGACATAAGTTTCTGTAACGAGGTTACTAGTGTAGTAACTAACTGTCCCTTTAAAATTAACATTACGGACATAGACTTTTACAAGACAACATAGCTTCACACACTGGTTCAGATATTTTTGGTGGAGATTTAAGGAAATGCCATGAAATCTTTGGTTTTAGTTTAGTTTGACTATTTAGCAATATGCTTATAGAAATGAAAAATACTAAAATATCATTTATTCCTATTAAAGTTTGCTTGTGTAAAAATCACTTCATGTGCTTATAGCAATAATAGCAGCCATTCAGGTCACTTCCAGGAACAAGCGCAACAGCAAGTTCACTATCTCCACCAAGTAGCAACAACTCTTGGCATTGGTTTCAAGGAGACTATTCTCTGCCTCCCACTTTTTCACAGCACACCACTGAATCATCCAAAGTTTTTGTATGAGTGCGTTGGAAAAAAAAAAGGATTTTCAATGATTATGTAAGTGGTCGTGCCCCCGCGTATCTCGTCTGGCCGTAGGCTACTTTTTTTACCTTATATTATTGGGGGGCTTTTTTTTTTATTTTTTTTTTATTTTTTATTTTTTATTTTTTAAACTTTGCTGCACTATACAAGACAGGCAGGACAGACCAACTAGCAGGGCTATTGTCAAGGTCAGCCTACAAAGAGGGTGAAACTGAACTGAGACAAGACGTGGGGAAGGGAACGTTCTGGGGACATGGCGTACTAAATTTTTTCTAAAGAAATGTGGAAGTGGTCAGTACCCCACCTCCCTTATACCTGAATTTCTACCGCAATAGATGGAGATTGCTTCTCTAGCCTTGAATGGGCTACAGTCCCGCAGTTCTTATCAAAAAACTCATTTCATTGGTTAATCAAATCATGTGACCAATTATAGCGCCGCGCGTGACCAATTATAGCGCCGCGCAAGGGCTAGGGCTAGGGCTAGGGGACCAATCAGAAGAATTCTTTGATAAGAACTGCGGGATGGCTCTGAAAAGGCACGGGGAAAATGAAATAACGCGTAACTAATTGAAATACCTCGCTAACTAAGTGGAAACTAAGTGAGATACCTCGGTAGCTAAGTGAAATAGCACGGGTTAGTGCGCATGCGTGCAGAGTTAGTATAAGTAATAGCACGGTAACCGTGCTGCTATTAGGGATTAATAGCACGAGTAACGATTGAAATAGCAAGCCAAGTGTTATTTCAATTGCTTTACGAGCGCTATTGATCCCTAATAGCGCAGGTTGTCGGTGCTACCGCTCGCTAATAGTAGGCCAGCTTTATAAAAAGTCTCTTGCACGTTGTCCCCTACGAGAAACTACTCGAGCTGTACGTTTCTAAGGTTATACGCGCGCGCACTTACCCGTTCTATTTCACTTAGCTACCGAAGTATTTCACTTAGTTTCCACTTGGTTACTGAGGTATTTCAATTAGTAACGCGCTATTTCACTTTCCCCGTGCGATTCGATTTTTCTCATTCATTTTTTGAACGGGCAACTTACGCGCCATCCTATTAATGTGAATAATATTTGGTGTGCTAGCTGGTTGAAATCTTTGCTGCATTCTGGATAATATTATGGCTACCACCTTTATTTAACCAAATAGTAGAATTAGTTTTCCTGAATCTGGGAAGACTGAATCGTGACTTATATCAGTTATTGTCATACTATTATGTTCACATGATTAATATAATTCACAACATATTCTCAGAAGTAGCTATTTAAAAGAAAACTGTTCACAAAGACACTTCACAACTGCTTGTTATTATGTGTTATAGTGGCTAGTGAGGGTCATCATTAATTGTATATAACATGCAGTTTTATTGAGAACAATTCATAATTTGGTATATTTAACAATAAAATACTGTTGCTGCTGTTGGCTTCATTAAATGGAGCTAGCATGCTGGGAACTGAGTTTTGACCATTCAATGTGTAAGCAAGTATTTTGCTCTGAGTTCATATATAAACAAAAATGTTCATAAGTAAGCAAGCCACAGTAACCCTGTAAAGGCTATTCAAAATACTTACTTCATTAGGAAGCTTTGCTAATGGTGTTAAAAGCGCTATATTGGTGTGGAATGACTTGCTGGAGAGTTATACAACTAAGAAAATATGACCAAAAATGAGCTCAGATGTAGGTAAAACAGCAAGCCAATTCTTTTCTTCCTGTAAAAAATTAAAAAGTGACGGTGGCGATTGGACTGGTTAAGCAGTATTCACTCAACTTTTAGAAAAAGAGGTTGCCATGGAAACTAAATAGCCATTTTCCGAGATATTTTACTGATAAGTAGATTATTAAGGAAAAAGACTACACTCTTGTCACAAATTCTCAAGAAACAACTGGAATGCCAGATGGAAAACTATAGGTGCTGCTGTGCTTGTTCAGGAAGAAGAAATCCTAGGAATGCTTTTTCCTTCAAAAAAGCTACTCTCTCCTTGACAACATCTTTTCTTTGGTGTACACCAGCAAAATGCATTTATTGCCTTGAAGTACTTCGTATCCCATTTCATGCAGCTGCACCTCTTGACTGTCTCAATAGATACACAACATGGATATCCTGGAGCTATTTTGTCATTTGGAAGTAGTTCATCATCTATTCACTTGCACAATGAAGCACTTTTAAGGTTGGGCTTTCTCTTCACATTTGCAATTATCTTGGACATACATGCTTTCATGTTTAAATCTTCTGATGACCAGAGAATTCCACTCTGCTGATTTTGACCTTGTTATGTTGTTGATATACACTCCTCTTCCATGAAATTTGCTTTCCATCTGTCATATTGTTTCCTCAGACTTCACCATCATAACACTGACAAACTCTGCAGCCTTTGTTTTGGAGATGTTGAGTGTGTAAGTGAGATTATAACAAATAGTATTTACACATCAAGTGAAAAGCATCAGTTCTCAACTATATAGACACCACATCAGGTAGAGCCAACTGCGCTGGGGATAATTGGAACTACCGATCAGCGAATTATTTGGCTACTGACTCGGTAGTTCTTTTGCTGTTCAAAAATCGTATATCTCTTTCAGCTGATGTTTTTCACCGACAAAATTTCAGAAGGAGCACATCTGATGGCAATAAATCAACGTAGAGCTGCTATGAATGACTCAGTTGAAAGATCGGTAACGATTTCAATATGGATAGCATTCGTAGCAGAACAAACGAAGAGAGATATGTATCCTTTAACAACTACTGGCTTTCTTGTACGGCCAAGTTTAATAGAGAATGGGCCAGCAAAATCCACACCAGTTACAGTAAATGGAGATGAAAGTGTTACCCTAGCTTCTGGAAGTTGTCCCATTTGTTGGTGTAAAGCTTTTGCATGGGAATATTTGCATGTGATGCAAGCTCTGGTAACATCTCTGATAGCCTTTCTAGCTCCTGTGATGTAATAGATTGGAGAGAGACTACCAATAAGTAAACTCGGACCAGCATGATGATGTAGATGGTGGTGGTAGTCTATTAGAATGTGAGTACGATGAGTTTTACCACTGAGAATAATAGGGCGTTTTTGAGATGAAGTCAACTGCGAGTTTCTCAGTCTTCCTCCAACACGCAGCAATCCCATGATAGGATTTAAGTATCGAAGAGAGCTATGGTTTGAAACTTGTCTGCCATTTTGGATTGCTTTGATATCTTCACTGAACTGTTTTTGTTGATGAATTTGGAAAACATGAATTTCTGCTCTGTTGATTTCCTCAGTATAAGGTGTGATATCCAAAAATTACCGTGTGGCGGTATCCGCGGACATTTCAAAAATGTTTCGCAGGTGGAACTCAGTGATCTGGATAGAGACTTACACAGATTTTTATGGCGACCTATATCTGACAAGCCTCTGCAAGAAGCTAGAATGACAAGATTGACTTTTGGTTTCATTACCGTTTCTTGCAACCCAAGTTTTAAGACAGGTAGCCACTGATCACCAGTCCGAATACCCGGCAGCCTCAACCGTCGTTCTAGAAGATTTCTACGTAGATGACTGCTTAACTGGAGCCGAATCCGAGGATGAAGCTATTCAGCTCCGTGCAGAACTGAACACTTTGCTGAATTGTGCTGGAATGATACTTCGCAAATGGAGATCCAGTTCTGAGCAAGTTCTCAATTCTATTCCAGAAATTCACGAGAAACGGAATCAATTCAACCGCTACCGTTACCTCAAGGCTTCCAGAAAAGGTTGGAAATTCACTGGAACAACACTCATGAGGACACTTTCTATGTAGCCATACCTACAGTTAATGATGCTAATGATGTATCTTCAACCACCAAGAAAAGTATTGCATCTCAAGCAGTACAAGTTTTTGATTTGTTAGGTTTTCATTCACCATCTGTTCTGTTTGTAAAATGCAGAAACTCTGGCAGCTTAAGCTCAGCTGGGATGACCCCGTTCCTGAGACCATCCTTTGTGACTAGCAGAGGTGGAGGGATGACCTTCATTTACTTTCAGCATACCCTATCAGTTGTTGTTGTCTTCAAGCTGGAAAGTCAGTTCTTCAGTTGGAACTACATGAATTCAGTGATGCATCAGAAGCAGCATATGGAGAAGTAGTGTATCTCAGGGTTTTATATCATGACTCAACTGTGTCAACTTCACTGATCAAGGTGAAGTCCAAAGTTTCACCCCTCAAGCATGTTACCATACCTAAACTAGAACTTTGTGGTGCATTACTGTTGTCAAAACTCTTATCCTATGTCTGTCATGTGCTTCATATTTCTACAGGAAGCTATGCCTGGACAGACTCTTCTATTGTTCTTCATTGGCTCCAAACACCTACTCACCAGTTGAAGACATTTGTGGCAAATCGAGTTGGGGAAGTACTCAGTAGTATTTCACAGGGCCGATGGAGACATGTACCTACCCTGCTGACATAGCCTCCAGAGGATGTTTACCATCACAACTAGTCACATCTGAGTTATGGTGGATGAGATCACCATGGCTGTCACAGTCACCTATATTTTGGCCTGAGAACTCTCTTACCACTCAGACAAACTTACCTGAACTCAAGAAGTCACAACTAACTATGACAACTACAGTGAGAATGGACTTTTCTGACAGATTTTCATCCTACAATCACCTTCTCCGAATAACTGCTTGGATTCGTCGTTTTATACGCAATTCTCGCAAAAGTAAGAACTTGAGGAATACCTGTCAGTGACCATCCAGTTGTTGTTTCAGCTGAGGCATCAAATACTACTCTCAACTTGGTTGTTGTACTAGCTACTAGACGTTACAACTCCATGCATAGGGAGGTAGAAAGTTTGACTTTCAGGTACAGTTAGCCTGTTGTCTGGGACTTACTCAGCATGTCCAAGGGTGAAGTACTCCTGAACCACTGCTTGAAACTCATCCCATCACGTTCCCCGTCTTTGTAAGGAACGTTCGTTGGATGATGAACCGTGTGGTTGCTTGTTCACGAGAACATCCTAGGTTAGGTGTGGGTTGCTTTTTAGGTAATGACACAACATATCTACCGTCGGAGTTACTTTGATGATTATTTCGAAAATGATCCACTGCACATTGTTCTTCTGGTGACAGGTTGCTTGCTATATAGGTGGTTCTTCCAACTCCCAGAAACGATTAAGGTCTATTCCAGGGTCTGGTTGACTTACTTGCAATGTATATACTCATTGAGTAAGTTCATTGTTAGATTTTGAAAACATAGTTCCACCAATGGTCCAACCAAAAATAGTCAGGTAGGCGATCAGATTAGTTCCTGGTCACCGCTTGACTTCATCGAGCTATATAGTCGCAATCACATCCATACCGAGTAGCAAGTCAATTCGTCCTGCTTTGCCGAATTTAGGGTCTGCAAGCGATAAGTTAGCAAATTAGGTAAATCTGCAACGTTAACTTCAGTTGTTGGTGTGGGCCAGCCCACATAAACTCTCTGTCATTCATATAACTTTTATCATTAGCATAATTAGTCTTTGTTATTTGTGTATCATGTAACATCAGAATATGTGCAGGTTGTAGTTTCTCATGGTATCGAGTTTCGTGCTAGCTTGTGCGTGCTATAGCTGTGAATGTCCAGCTGCAAAGCAGGAACTATGCACCATGTGTAGGAGTGGTTTGTGTTCTGTATTTAAGTTGTAATTGTCATGTGTTGAAGTCAGTCAACAGTCTATCCTGTACTTGTGTGCTACTTCATTGTGTGTCAGGGTACGCCCTGCATTAAAGCTTAAGCCAACTTACCTTTTGTTATATGTAGCTTGAGGAGTTAGGACAGCCAAGCCACACTCACTGTTTGACCTTTTAGTAACCTCATCCTGATACCAGCCCACCTGTGAGCCAGAGCGTCTACCAAGCGCCCAACCGCCCAACCAAGCCCACAGTTGGTAAATGAGATACAATCTTATCCAATATTGCTGGCTTGACATAAACTTTCTGATCTCCCTCAGTTGATGCTAGTTCAATATCAGCAACAAATTGGCTGTCCGGCACTGAAACTCGTTGTATCCCAGATAGTGATGTAACTCGGCGATGCTTGCGAGCTTTCACTTGTTGAACCAGTCTATTGGTCACTAATGATAGAAAAGCACCACTATCAATAAGTGCTCTAGCTCTTATGGTACCACCAGGTCCTTTGACGAGAATTTGACAGGTTTGCAAAAGTGCCTGAGAATCAGAAAAGGAAGTATCTGGGGCAGTTGTGTCGTTGTAGAAACTGGTTGGCTAGTTAAAGAAGTAGTTTGGTTAGTTGAAGAAGTTGGTTGAGAAATTGGTTGGTTTGATGTAGAAGTAGTTTGATTAGTTGAAGAAGTTGGTTGAGAGGCAGGTTGGTTTGTTGTAGATGTAGTCTCATGAAGCAAAGTATGATGCTTATGTCCACAGTTTCGGCAAGAATATTTGCTAGTGCAGGCATCTACACGATGGTGAAGAGACAAACAATTAAAACAAAGTTTATATTGGTTAACTTTTCGTTTCTTCTCATCCAGACTAAATCTTATGAAAGCTTCACACTGGGCTACTGAGTGATCTCCCTTCTGACAAATAATACAACTATTGGCTTTGGTAGCCACAATCACTGGTTTAGATTTTTTGGCACTGGAAAGAATTGTTATATTGTGTTGGCTTGCTGTTGTTACTCTCTGAGATAATTTTAGAGTTTTCAAGAAGAAGGCATCTCTTAGTAGTAAATTCTCGAAGTATGTCGAGGCTGGGAACATCTTTTTTATCAGCAGTATACTTCGACCATTCCCCATAAACACATTTGGCTTTCTATATATGTGCAACTAATATCCTACTCCACTCACAGTAAGCACTTCGTTTTAAGGCATCGATGTCGCAGAACAGTTTCGTCTGAGCATTAAGGAATACTTTGTTAGTGTCTGCAGAAAATTTGAAGTCTGTAATTCGTTGCACTAAATGACGGAAAACTTTCCTGGGACGATGATATTGTCGACTTAGTTTCTCAAGAGAATGGATGAATAGTTGGAGTTTCGAACTTCCTCTACTACGAGTTCCGCTGCTTCCTTAGACTTCAACGAGGAATGAAGGTAGTTCACCCTGTCGGATTCGGTTAACTCTGGGTACTTAGCTAGCATATCAAATCTCCGTATAAATGACGGCCACTCGTTTAAATCACCATTAAAAGTTGGCAGAGATACGGCGGAAGTTTGACTTTTGAAACAGTCGAAGCTATTGTTGAGGTCGTTGACGCAGAAGATCGTAGGTCTGTTGATGGTACTGGTAGCGATCTTTGAAGGTGTGCGGTACGACGCCTTAAGTCCTTTAAATGATGTTTTAATTCGGAACATTCTCGAGCACCGGGCGTTAACATGGAATCCACAAATGCTTCGAACAACTGTTCTAACTTAGGCAAGTCCGAGGCAAAATGGATTCAATGTCTTCGAATTCCAGGTCTTCGTATCCCTCTAGCTGTGTTTGGACACGTGGAAGAAGATGAAAGGAATTGTTCTGGTCTTGAAGAATTTGAAGAATGCCAATCATTGTTTCATAAGGGTACGATCGAATTCTTCGGCTAGAACTTCTTCAGCTTGAAGTAAGCTCGTGGTCACTGTCGGATATGGTTTCTAATATAGCTTGATGATTAGATAAAAATAACTCTTCGGCTCGGTTGAGGTTTTCACGTATTCGTTTGATTTGGTTCGAATCCAAGCGTGAAGGCGGTAAATCTTTGAGGTTGGCTATGCCGTTTGGGGCTCTAGTCACATTTCCTTATGCAGTGCTGATTTTGCGACAAAAATCAACAACTGTAGACATGGTGTAGGTAGGTAGTTAGATTGGACAGACTGGACAAGGATAGTGAGGTGATGTTGTTTGTCTATCCCGCTGAAGGACCAAAAATATAATCGGGAGTATGGTAGAGCAAACTGCGCTGGGGATAATTGGAACTACCTAAACTATCCGATTGAGGTGATAACGACCGGAATAGCTAATTATCCCTGAAAAACGATCAAGTGATGATATAATATTAGAGTTGTGAAAGATAGTTGTTTAGAATGAACGACAGTAAAAACTTGTTGCAGCTAGTAAGAATAAGGGAGGAAAGAGCCTGAAGAGGCTAGCTGGGGATGGAAGGAAGGTCATGAAGACATGGAGGAAGCTCTGTTTGATTGGATAGTGGAGATGAGGTCGAACTGAGTAAAAGTGCAATTCAAGGGATGGCTAGAGATCCATTCGCTCGAGTTTAGGTACCCAGAGTCCCAAGTACGGCTACAGGAGGAGAGGCAGCCTGGTGCACCTTGCAGCGTGAGCTCAGACCAAGTATGTAGAGTTGCTGTAAACAGGTATGGGACAACAAGAAGACAACAAGAAGCTAGACTAAACACCACAAATTCGCAGAGTATACTTATGCTACTACTGCACGATTGTTTTGAAATGAAAGCTAATATTTTATTAAAGTTACGACTATAGTAAGGAAGGGGGGTTGAGTAGATGCTTTTCGTACTATATAAGAGTTTGTTAAATAACTCCAAGTCAAGCTTAGTTGTGCCACACACACTGACAAAAAATGCAAGTGGAAATCAACCCAAAAATACATTCATTAGGAAGGTAAGACCGAAATTACTGCTACAGTAAGTTTCCTCGTAGTGTCGCTAATAGAGAACATTGTGAATCTTTAGGCAGCGTACTTGATGTCGGCTAGAACTCTGTAGGACAAAAACACTATTTAGTTGATAAAGTTAGTATTGCATAATTATTTCAGTAGGGTACCTCACATTATTATAAAAAAAAAATCTTAAAAAAAGTTTTCCCTCTCCGGAAGTGGATGCTTTCTGTCACGAGGGTGGTAGAGTATGGAGCTATCTACAACAATTCTAGCCCTGCTGTGGAAGGGTACAGGTTCATCTATATCTATTACATTATTATATACACCAAGACAGATATAAACCCCACTGTGCTCCTTCTCCAAATTGATTAGTGTAAACGAGTTACTTCCTGTGATACTATTCTTGATTAAATCACGTCTATAGAACCACTCCACAGGTAGATCACTCCTACATCTAAGCGTTACTGTATCACCCTCAAAAACCTCCACGTAATTGGGTACAATAGTATGATAGGGTAGTTGATCAGTTTTGTCTAGTACAAACATCAACATACTACCGGTGAATTGGAACGACTCCATAGCTTCATTACCGTATCTACCGTGGCAGTGAAATATACCTGAGTCATCTTTCGTCAAACTATATAGAGAAATTTTTGTGCCACTTAATTGATAAAGAAAAGGAATGTTTACTCCATGAGGTACAGGTGTCAGGTTTATTTTTGCGGTACTTCCTAAATTTTGATAAGTCCAATTGACTGGTACCGAACTTCCACAATATGCTATTACTGGAGTTCGCTCGAATATTCTCACAAAGTTTGGAACTACTTCCGATTTGTAAACATCAATTTCATGCCATTTTTTCCCCCAAACAACAAAAATATTGAAAGTAGCAAGGAATAGAAACTTCATGGAGAGCATTAGAACTACCAGCTCTAAATACACTAATAATGACGCTAGTAGATGCAAGTACTATAGTATGTCCAAGTTGAGTTGGCACAACCGCAAGCGCAGTAATTGAGGAATGCATTTAGTACTTTACAGGAAGCAATTCAGTCATGTGAATCCAAGTCAATTAAGCGCGCAAATGTCAACGTTGCAAGTGATAAACGGGAGGTAGCACAGGTGGCATTAATACTGTAATTATTGAAAGGAAGTTTATGGAGTTTTTCGGGCGCTGTACAGCTCATCCAGTCAGTTTTCAATTATATTTATGTTTCTTATGTGCAGATAATGTACTGCAGATGGAAAACGCCAACTGCTGGGGCGTTTTTCTAAAGAGACAGGATTAAAATCAGTCGATTCTACCTACTGTGTCCCAAGAAACATGTGATATTCACAGGATTCAGCAGTACAGCACTGTTAACTGGTAGTTGAAATTACTAGACTTTCTTGTTAAATAAAATTATCAATTGCTTCATTTATTTATAATAATGTATATGAAAATTGATGAAATGCTAAGTAGTACACAAAAAAAAAGTTTGTGATCCTAGTTGAAGGTGGAGTGCTGCCTGAGTTGGTCCTAATCCTTACAATAAAAGGCATTTATAATAGTGAAGAAAAGGAATTGGCATAAACACGGCTTTGACAAGCACACAATTTAATCGCAAACAGCTTTAGTGCGGCTGTATTACAAGTTGCTAGCTAAATGATAACTAAATCACTGAAATATATTGGCTTTACGGCATGTAGTGGGCCCTGACTTGGTTGTAAGGCACGACAGGTGTGGCCTCTCCAGATGGCGTGAGCACGGGTGAAGGACCAGGAACGAAGTTATTCGATATTAACTTGCCGTAACTCCAAGCTTCTACAATCTTCCGCAACCGCTGGCTTTCGCTTGCAGTCTTGGAAGACAGCCGAAAAGTGCGCACTCCCTAATGCTTTCTAGGCACCAAGGTCGGCAGAGATTAACTTTCATTCAATTCTTACTTACAATTACTGTGAATATATTGAGAAGACAAAGATGTGGTATGCTGTGGTTGTATGAGTATGAATATCATTAATGGACATAGTGAGTACGGTAAGGTGTGCATAAATGTGAAGGTGTTCATTCTTGTGATTATCTAGTTCCAATGCATCAAGTTAGTTCTTGTGCTTCAGGAGTGAGGGCCGGCCTTCTGTCTTGGTGGAGTCCCAGAACAGGTAGACAAATAATCTTACCAACATCCTATCGTGTGGTCCTGTACCCTTTGCGACAACGGAACACAAGTTTCCACACTGCAACCTAAGCTAATCGCTATATAAAGCTAGAAACACAGCAATCTGAGAAGAAGCCGCTCATTATTCATTAAATTCTTAATGAAGAAAGTCCGCGTGATAAATTGAGCCGTACCGCGTGACTAAAAACGCACGCGTTTTGAGTGGGAAACCTTTGGTATTTTCTATTCCCATAGACTTTTTTATTGAGTTTTGGAATAGCTTTTTCTCTCAGGTTTTGGAGTATACTGAGGGAACCGTTTAGGCGCGAGCTTTCCATTGGTTCAAACCCCGCATGCGTAGCGGCTTCCATTCTAAAGTTATTCAAGCGGTAGTTACTAGATGGTCAAGGACTCTGGATGGTCAAGGACTCTGACGAGAGATCGGAAGATGGTCAAAGACTCTGGATGGTCAAGGACTCTGGATGGTCAAGGACTCTGACGAGAGAACGGAATTGGTGATTCTGAAAAGTAGCAATTTCTACAGGAATTTTAACCACATTCTTTATAACAATAAGTAAAATAAATATTGTTATACAACAGGTGAGACTGCAGTGAGCCCTCTGACATATACTTCTGTTATGCTATGACCAGTTGCACTTGATAGTAAGATCATTAAGTATTCTGTCAAACCTACCAGCACATCAAAACTAAACACCTTGGAGTACCAAACTGAATACACTCAAATATTCTATCTTTTTTGTGATGTAGCTGTATTCATACACAAAAGCCATAAAAAGCTTCTCTGTTCACAAAATTTATAACAGATTGCTCAGTTCAAAATAAACCACACCCTAAATAAATATCAACAAATTCTTCCTGAATGTAAGACAGATGCGTGCAAAAACACATTCTCTTACCTCTATGATTGAGTAGCAAACTGCTTCTTCCATGAAACCATACTTCCAACCTTACTAGTGTGCTTACTGTGGTAGACCCACTACCACAACATTCATATAAACTATTGCAGCACACTTATCACTCGTTCATCCTATTTCACGCACACCTGCCTTTCCTGTATTCCCTGTATTGACCCTTCCATTTCCTGTATCACCTAATCATCGTGCATGCTCGGCTGGTTTACTATAATATGTGACCGTCTACGGGAAACTGGGCACAACGAGGCATGCGTAAATATCGAGAAAAGATCGATCGATTTCTTAAAACTTGGAGAGCTCAATATCTGGACGCCGACAACTCTGTAAGTGCCAAAAAATTTTTTCGAAGGGTGCCGCGTTGTGCCTGGTTTTCCTGTAGACGGTTACATATATTGACCAGTCTGGCGTGCGCCCCTTTAGTTGTACCTCATGCTAGCTATTCTCCGTGTCCCCAATCCTGAGGATCAGATTCAGACCCTGTGAACTTCGGGTTGTGGAAGGCCTGAACGCCTTGGGGATAGCTAAATTAGTACAACCCTGGTGGCAGCACTCCGAGCGTCCCGTGCCGTCCCACCACAGTTGGTGGCAGCGGTGTTCGAGACGTATTCGAATTATCTACGCCCTTATCTGAGTTCTCCTTCTCCGCTGTTCAAGACGTTGATTCACCAGAGGGTGACATCTGTCAAGCAATCCCTGATTCTCTGGTGTACAGGGTTTCCTCCGTGCCCCTTCCACTTCAAGTTCTTAATCCACTTCTTTCAGCAGTCTGCCCTGCTTCATTCTACACGTTCTAAGTTTGGCTACCCCCAAGAGATCATCCTTCATTCATCGAACGCAAGTTGTTTGTTTCTATTAAGGCACCTGTAGTTGTTTCATCTTGTCGTGCTTGAACGCTGTACAATCGTGTTATACTTTATTCAGTGTGTCAGTTAGCATTCATACACCTCTGTTATCATGCACACTAGAAGGCAAAGAGCTAAGCTTCCTGTTTCCTCTGATTCCCTTTCTTCCTCTGGTTCTGAAGATCTCGTTGCTAAGAGTAAGTCCCTGACAGACCAGGCTAAAGAACATGATATTGACCCTACCATGTTCATGTTGCAGCAGATTCTACAGTCACATTCTGTTTCTAACCATGATTCCAATGAGTCATCCAACCCTGAGAAACTATCCAAGATTATTGGTAAATTGAATGACCATGATGACGTGTTTGTATTCCTTCACCGTTTTGAATTCGAGCTTACAAACAGACATATTCCCATGAACAACTTTTATAGTTATATGCCAGCGTGTTTGACAGGCCATTACAGGGAAGCCTATTACATGAGGGTGGTTTTATTGAACATGGGTGGTTGGCTACTCTATCTCTGAATGTCTGAATGCATACCCCCTCAAGTTCCGTCCAGGTGGCTCAAAGACCATGTTGCAATGGTTCAATCACGGGAAATACAGGTTCCAAGTAATCTTAGATTGCCTTCCTCTCCTGTCCACATTTAATGACAAAGTCGTAGAAGATATGTCAAACCTGTTCGCAACAGTTGGTGTAGTTGCAGGCATGTCCCAAGAACATAGGGAAGCCGTCTTGAACAAACCTTGCCATACTAATCAGTTGTTTATACAGGAATGCAATTCATGGTATTTATCTTCTTCATCAGCTCATTCTAAATTCCATCATCAGAAACCTTATTATGATTCTCATCAGGAGTCACCCCATTCTAATTTTAGCCATCCCTATAGGCAACAACATCATGCGACCACCGTTTGCCACTTTTGGCTCCACCGACCAACAATTCACACCAATCCTATCAAAGCCATTCATACCCTCAGACCGTTCCCAGACGCAATCTCTCAACTGTCACTTGCTACAAATTGCAATCAATTAGGCCATTACGTCAACGCTTGTACAGTTCAATCGTCTGTTTCTTCACAACACACGTTCAATTCCCAGCCACAAGTTTCAGAGTCACAGGGTTCCTTGAACCAGCAGCACTCTTGCCGTCCTACTCCCGTGCCCAGAAACATTCCCAAACCTATCCGTAAGGTTGACATTTCACCCCAGGATACCTCACCTGACGAAGACGCCACTCCACTCAATTGTTTTGATGACGAGGAAGACCTCATTACACAGGGCATCATTAATGGGATTGAAACTCCAATAATGATTGACTCCGGTACTACGTTCTCTGTCATATCCGACGATTTCATTGAGCTGGATTATGAGCCTGTCCGTTTTGTGTCTATCACTGGTATTTCACAGGTCTCTAAGTCTGTACCCATGTTTGATTTACCTGTTGTACTCCCTACTTTGCAAGGCAATTGTTTGTTAGCAGTAGACTCACGTTTTCCCCCACGTACAGTTCTGTTAGGCTTGGACTTTGGCAAGCGGAACATTATTAAACTCATTGAACATTTGAAGTCCGACCCACACCCAGTTCTTACGGTTACACGCGCCATGCAGGCAGAGTCTGACTTAGCTGCTCATGTCACAGATGCCTTACACAGCACGGAGCCCGTCCACTTGCATTAGATGACTATCCTATGGTTGACTTTGACAATGAACCCACACCAGTTCCTGTTTCACACAACTCATCTGATTTTTCACTTGTTCCCAGATCCATTTCCACTCTTAGTTTTGATGGTATCACCAGAGATAAGTTCATAGAACTTCAACAGGCAGATGAATCACTTGCATCTTTGTGGGAATTTTCTCGCAAAGGCGAGAAACACTGTTTTGTCATTGATGGTTTGCTAATGTGCATGACTTTGACCCAGAATTCCGTGTCCCATGCTTTGGTAGTACCTACTTCTCCAGGTCAAGGGTTTCAGTGGCTGCACACGAAGGCTTAGGCCATGGTGGAATCAATACCACCAGGGTGTTAGTGAATAAACACTTTACTTGGCCAAATCTCTCAGGGGACTTTAAGAAACATGTTATGTCTTGCAAGAAGTGCACACTCCATAGTAGATCTGGCGCACCTAAAGTCCCGATGTTAGAACCTGAGATTATATCTGAGAGAGGGGAGAAGCTAGCCTTCGATATAATAGGTCCCTTACCGACATCCAAGCAAAAGTTCAGATTCATCTTAACCTGCCTTGAGTTAGCATCCGGATTTCCGTTTGCAGTCCCACTTAATTCGTACACTTCCGAGGAAACCTCAAAGGCTATTCTTTCTATTATTTCTGTATTGGGTACACCTTTGGTCATTTTAACTGACCAGGGATCTAATTTTATGTCAGTTACATTGTCACATTTGAAAAAGAGATTGAATATCTCCTCTATCAGGACTTCACCCTATCACCCCCAGTCTAATGGGAGACTGGAAAGGTTCCATTCGACTCTTAAGGGTGCAGTACCACTTGAAACCGCAACGCTAAACCGCAGATAGTAGAGGAGTTATGCTATGTAGTATTTATTTCTCGTTTTATGTTCAATGTACGCTTACTTTGTTGTTGCAGTTGAAACAGACACCAAGAGACAGCTCTTATAAACCAAGTTTCAAGAAAAAAAGACCTACCAGGAACGGAGAAACATCGGTACAAACCTTAAGGCTATTCAGCGATATTCAGGGGCGACCGTTGCAGTTACGAAGTCGATTTTTTTCCCCAGCGGTAGCCTAGGGGCTTCCCCACAACTTAACAACGCCGTATTTTTGATATTAGTATTTGTTTTCCATTTTTTAAAATATTTTTATATTTTTTTTGTATCCTATTTAAAAGAAAAAACTCGTTGTAATGTTTTTTTGATGTGGAGTGTACCCCGTGTACAAAATATAAGTTCATTCTGGTCATCCAGTACTTCTGAATATCGATTTTTAGGTACGAAGCTAACTATTGATTCGTATTCATTTGATTCTTCAACTCCGCCCCCCAACTCTGAGCGCGCAATTTATTGTGGGCAAAATTCCGGGTGGTGGCGGCTCTAATTAGAACTG
>WLWI01000903.1_pt1 | contig 26096 bp, 41 predicted proteins | sample 6701501 | NCBI WGS metagenome assembly WLWI01 (sample SAMN12718690, study PRJNA515312) | sponge metagenome | isolation source: marine sponge | host: Mycale hentscheli | place: New Zealand: South Island, Marlborough, Capsize Point | collected 2014-11-01 | reverse complement strand
TCCAGCCACTACTGAATGAGTACCTGCGGCTGTATTATCTTCTCCTGCTAATATAGCTCCAAACTCTCCTGATATTCTATTTTGTTCTCCGCCTCCTATAAAAGAATAATTAGAACTGATGGTATTTAAATTTCCTGCTCCTACAAAAGACTGAGTTCCTGAAACTGTATTGTTTTCTCCCCCTAGAATTGCAGCAGATGTACCATTATTAGATATTAAGTTGTTTCTTCCTCCTCCTATAACAGAATAATCTGAGCCAGAAATATCGTTATTATAGCCACCTACGCTTGATGCATAAACGGAATCTATAACTTCTATCCCAGATCCACCACCGATAAAACCAAAGTTACTACCAGATACTTTATTGGAGAATCCACCTGCTATTGTGCTGTAGTGACCACTAATGACACCACTTTGGCCCCCCAGAATAGCTGAGCCTGTAGCTGGGGAAGACCCAATAACAATTCCTCCACCACCAATAGTAACAGAGTGAGTTGGGAATAATTCAAGAGTATTACCTTCTGTATTTACATAGTCGCTCTTTATTGTTGTAATCCCCTGCCCGAAATTTAGCGCCCCGTCATAATAATAAAGTGATTTATTTGTATCCGTAACTCCTATCGTACTATCAAAATATAGAGGGGTGCTTCCAAGAAGACTTAGACCTTGATTGGTTGTTTTGCCTCTTTCTGTTACACTTTGTAAAGTATCTGATTCTGTCCCTGCATCTCCTGAAAGGAGATACATCTTACTCTCTGGTCCTGTCAACCGCCCACCAATTCCTGTACCTAAAGCGTTTCCACTAACATTAAGATTTCCACCGTTAGAGCTATCTCCTTCTAAGCCTCCTTCGATAGTGAAATCTCCGACCATAGATTGGTCTCCTTGGTTATAGAGATTTAAGTCTGGTCCTTCTACTATAGGCTCTATTGTAAATGGCCCAAGATTGAAGACTTCCTTTTCAAACTCAACACTACTTTCTACGGCTAATTTAAAGAATAATCCTGTGCCATCTTGTATTCCATTATCAGGGGTCAGTCTAATTGTTTGTCCCTCTTGTGAAAAGTCTAAAGGAAAACTACCTATAAAATTACCGATATTTGAATCAAAGTTTTCTGTATCACTAGCCCAAATGTTCAGATTTGAATATTCGGTAAATGTGGGGTCTTCATTAAAAGCTAAACTTAATTCAATAAATCCTGTAGATCCAGATGTATTAACAGGTTGATTATTAAAATATTTTATAGCATCCGCTCTATCAGCGGCAGAAGTTATACTTCCAGTATCTGGGGGTGAATGATTAGAAAGGTTTTCATTTAATACTGTTTGCCCAGAAGCCTGAACTAGAATATTATCGAATGTTGTTGTATTTCCATACAAATAGAATTCTCCAGTAGATGTGAGTCCATTCTTATTTACAATTTCATTTCTAACTCCAAAGTTCCTAGTATAAGTCCCAAACACATCTATGTTTTGAGATCTAGAGAAAGTAAATGTGGAGTCTCCATTTTCTCTGTAATTTGGGAAGACTACATTAGAATCAGCATCTAAGATGCTAATCACTTGCTTATCTATGAAGGGGTCTGCAGCTATCTGAGCTGCGGAAGTAAGTAATTCTCCATTTCTATTTAAAATATTAAATTGTAATGATACACTGTCTCCATTCTTATAAACTCCACTACCTGTGATAGTCTTTGTCAGATCGTCAAGATCGGGAGTAAATGAAGTCTCAAACTCATAGATTTCGCGAGTAGTGAAACTTCCTTCGTAGTACCCACTGGCACTAATATCAGTGCTGGTGGTTCCTATACCAATTTTTGTTGGTGCTGAATTGGTTCCTCCGATATAAGTAGCATAGAAAGCTGCTCCATATTCTTGGCCTTTTTTAGTGGAATAAATAGAACTAGTCCCCACACCAACATAAGGGCCATCTTCTGATCTCAAATCTCCTATGGGAGTTGATCCGCCAATTACAGTAGATACACCAGTATAAAGATTAGTTTCAGTTGCTCCTATAGAAACAGGTAAAGAACTAGACCCTTCTCTAATTGCACTTATAAAACGAACATCAGTCCAACTATTAGAAACTGCGGTAGAATTTAAATAACCTCCCACTCCTGTAGCTCCAGTAGCAAAATCTCTTGCTTCTTTCGCGTATGAAAAAGCTGCTCCTGTTTTGGGTATTTCTAATACTGAATATCCTGTGTAGTTCATTATAAAATGGTTATTTTATTTAAAAATGATTTTGAATAGGTTAATGTCTCTTCATAAAGAACAAATATCCCAGTATCAATATACGCAGAATCATAATAAGCGTTTGTTTCTCCGTCTCGTCCCATATTCCCAAGAGCATTTACACTAACATTAAATACTCCGACTTGATCTAATCCAGAAAGACTAATATTTGTTACATCTTTTGCAGTGCCTTGTTGTATGACTTGTCCATTAGGTAATGTGAGTCTTACTCCATAACCAGTTGCATTCGATACGTCTGTCCAATTACCCGTTATATTAAAGGTTTGATCTGTCGCATTTGGTATCCCAGTTACAACCTGTCCTACAAATTCTGGAGCGTCTAGAGTTTTGTAAGTCACACCATTTATTGTTTGTGCTACTTGATAGCTAAAAGTATTAGCTTTGTATTCAATACTGACATTATTATCAATTAAATTAAATTTACCTGTATCATACTTTGTCGCAGAGACTAAATATTCATTTGGGTTCTCCTCTTTCATAGAGATAACCTTGTAAATAAAAGGAGAGGCTTCTTTAATTTGGAATTGAGCAGCACTTCCTAATTTAATAAACGGTAATACTTCGGGCCTATCAAATCCAGAAAGCAGTGTTCCATATTCTTTATTAGTTACAGCTTGAGATCCCCCTGTCAAAAGTAGAGTTGTTATCTGTTCAGGTGAGATATTGGAAACTTCGCTATTAGTTGCACCCCTAGTATAATTTCTAAATGTGCTAGGATCAAAACCTGAGAAAATTGTAGAGCTTCCTCTCTTATCTGCGGCATTCATATTTAAAACAGATATCCTGCCAGTGTTAAATTCAGTTAGTGTTTGCGCTCCTGTTTCTTTAGAAATAAAATTACCAGAATATAAAGACTTAGCATTTCCAGACCCTAAAATCCATCCTGTCACACCTGTTTCAAAATATAAGTATGTTCCAGATAGTCCTGTGTAAGAAGCGTATTCAGAATATCTATCTTCGCCCAAAACAAAACCAGTTGCTTGATCATAACCTTCTGTATATCCTGAGAAGCTATATTGCCCAGTAAATGGAAAAAACCCTGAACCTAAAGAACTCACTCCAGTAATAGTGAAGCCATCATATCGTTGCCTGTTTTGATTTGCTGCTAAATTTAAATCGCTAATATCTTCTGCTCCAGTTGGATTGTATACAGTTAGTATGCCGTCCATTGTTGTAGGTACAAAAGTGTTACTCAATCTTATAGTTTCGTTTTCTATACTGACATCTAGAACTTTTCCAAAGTTGCTTTTATTGGTTTTTAATTCATCTTGAATTATTACTAGATCTCCAGGTTTACAAAGTAATGTTTCTAAACCAGCAGTGAAAGCTACGGTTTGATCCTCTTTTATTTTAGAAAAGATATTATGTTGAGCGGCTCTTCTGGCCATAGCTCTTGAAGTTATTCCTATACCTTCTATACGTTTTTTTAATATACCCCTCTCCTTGATGTCTTCTTCATCTTCTATAACTTCTAATTTTGGGGAAAAATTATCAAATCTATCTTTATAAGAAATCTCTATTGTGTTGGCTTGTTGATCCCTACTATTATTTGAGTAAAAGAATAAACCATCTTTTACAGATTCATTAGTAAAAAGATTTATAGGTTCTCTAGGTCTATCATCTACAAAATTGATTTCTGAATTTGTAAAAAACGTTCTCCCTCTAAAAAGAGATGCTATTGTATTTATAGCATCGAAGACTTGTTGTCCTTGATCAAAGACAACATTGCATGAAAATCTAGGTTCTTTACCTCCTCTTCCATCTGTGACCCCGACGAAATTTCCTTCATCATCTACTGCATCACAAAATCTGCCTATTTTATAAAGCTGCCATTTATTAATGCTTTGTAGGTCTATATGAGAACCCATCCCATATCTGACGTTAGTTAGTAGATCATATAAAATCCATGCAGGATTATCCGTCCATTGTAGTTCATCGTGGAAAGTGCCATCCCAATCTCCCTTATAAATTAATTTATTTTTTGGATTAGCGTTATCAAACTGTTTTTGATTATCGTAATATCTATTGTCTATACCATTGTTAGTGGGGAAATAGTTACTGGGGATTTTAACTTTTTTTAATTTACAATCAAAAGATCTTGAAGGTATAGCGCTAAAACTTCTAGAATCTAATTTAGTTGCGATAATTGCTGAAAATGGATAAGTTAAATTAGAATCAATTATTTCAGTGACTTTATTTACAGAAACTATTTTAGATAAAAGAGCAGAATTGCTTTCGAAAGAAAGTTTTGTGATTTTCACATATCTTTGAGATGTGGCATCTTCACTAAGGGTTGCTGCTTCTATACCTCTTTCTCCATCTGCCGTCAAAGCTTCTCTATTTGTGGATACAGCATTAGGTAGTAGAAATGGTCTACGATTAACTGGGGAATCAGTATTACTTGGGTCTACTAAAAATGAATTATCGGGTAATGATTCAGGATTGCCTATATCTATTAAAGTATTACTTTCAATTTGGGCTACTAATCTAAAATTATATTTTTTAAATGGGATTTGACCGTCTGAGTTATTGTTCTTGTCTCCTACGGTCCCTGTTTCTACTTCGATATTTAAAACAGAAGGGAATTTCGTTCCTATGCTCAAGTTTTCGTCTTTTAACCCTTTTCCCACTCTAGCTTTTTCAACTTCTTTTATTAAAGTATCGCTAAGGGAAGAAACATCTAGAGTTATGAAGACATGAGATACATTTGGGTTATACACTGTATGAACTATAGGTACAGGTTTTTCATCAAAATTAGCAAATGAGTTCTGGCCCCATGATGAATAATTTCTCTGAGTTCCTCTAGCATCTTTTCTTACATCATCACTTCCCTCTGATATTGGTAATCCATTTTGCAATTTTGTATTATAATTATTAGATATGGAACCTAATACATTTTCTTTTAATAGCATATTCCTATCGGGAGATATGCGTTGAGGTGCATTTACTTGAGTCTCTTTAGCGTTAGGATTTCCAGCCGCTTCTCTAGTGGAGAATGGCCCAAATAATTCTCTATTATAAAAATGATCTATATTTATTTTTTTGAAATTAGAAAATAAATCTTGTTTTTCCTCTCCTTTTCTTATTTCTGCTAATACGTTGCTGTAATTAAATTTTAAACCATTAGCTACTATATCATTAGAAAAAGAGCTAGTGTTAGACAATGTGGCATCTCCTATAACTTTAGAGTATTTAAAAGATTCCAGATCTTTTAGGTATGAAATGACATAAGAATCAATTTTGTAAGTGTAACCATTTCCGTATTTAGCTTTTCTTTGCCCTACATAAGAAAATAAATCAGTCGTTTCTCTCTCTGTAGGGGGTAATTCAATCAAAATAAAACCTTTCATCTCTCCTGTGAGAACCCCGTCTTGTGAAACTATTGGGCAAGTTAGGTCAGTATATCGAACCCCTACACTTTGTAATAAAGCTATCAAATCGAAACCATGTGTAGACCCATAAGGTAAGGTATTTAAATTTATGATGGAATCGCCTTGTTTAACTACAGCTCCAACTAAATTATTGTTTTGACTTTCAATTTTACAAACAATGAACGCTCCTCGTTCTCCACCTCTTAAGTATTCGTTGAGAAGTTTATCAGTGTCAGGTATCCCATTAGATACATTTATACCTAATCTCTCTAAACATCTTGTAGCAAGAACTCCTTGTGTCTTATTGGTGTCTGCTCCTAAATTATTTCGAACAAGTGACCTTATACTATTCAACTCTGAGAAAACTAATTCACTAACGACTTTTTGATTATCATGGAAGAATGGAGCTTCTCCGAAAAGAGGGTAAGTAGTCGTTTTATTTTGGTCTACAGCCGCTTGGAAAAAAGTATTTTTTTCCATCCTTGATCCATCTCGAAATGAAGTGCGAGGTATAGTAGGATTAAATGCAAATAAGAATTTAGATTGCTGTAGCGAAGTTGATTCACTCCAAATCAAACTTGAATCTTCAACAGTACCTTTAGGTTGATTATTATCTCTATAAGCGGCATTAGAGGTAGAGAAACCAGTTTTTAATTCTTTGTTTAAATGCCAAGGAAATACATCACTTCCTAAAGCAATATAAGCTCTAATATATAAACCGACGTTGGATTGTTGGGTAGGTAATAAGGGAGGTTCGATTTTTAAACCTGATTGGCGTTCAGTATTTTTTATTATGATATCAGACGTTTTATCCCTAACAAACATCATTCCTACGTCTGGCCAAGAAGCAGCCTCAGAAACATCTGTATCGCCAGCTGTAGAAGAAGGTAATGCTGTTATCTTACCTCCGCCACTTTTATTAAGAACTCCATCTAAAGCGCTAAAAAACTTCTTGCAAGAACTTACGCTTCCATCAGCTAATTGTAGATTTAAGGATTCTATCGTCTCTCTTTGGAATTCACTTATAGTGATTTGTCTAATGTTTGCGCTATTAGTAACCGCTACAGCTGTGTCATCCAGATAAATGCCTTGTAGAATATTTAATCCGTCTACTAGTTGTCCATGACTATTTACTATTCCTCCAATTGGACCATCACTAACCAAATCTAAAGTCTCAGCATAACTATGAGATGCTCCATATTGGAGTTCTCCCATAACGGGTGGTTTGTAAATAGGAGGTTTAGCTTTTTTACTTTTCCCTCCTCCTGCTATGCCTATTTTTTTTAAAATATGATTCATAATACTCTATTTCCTATGAATTCAGAATCACTTTCTCCAAATATAACAAAACCATCTGAAGTCACAGTCCTAGTTTTGCTAGGTCTTTCCATTACTGTTTGAGGGTCTTGGTTTTGAGGGAAAGATTTTATAGTCGCTTGAATTACTTGTGACCCTACTTTTAAGCGCCCATAACCTAAAGGAACAGGAGAGCCTTGACTAGCGACATTAACAGTATTAGAGAATATTAATGAACTTTTTGAAGCATCAGCTTCGATTTCTAAAGCTTCGTTTTCGGGTTTTGGGGAAAGAGCGTAGCTAATAGCTGCAAAAACTAATGCTTTTACTATAGTGGCTGCTAATCCTCCACCAGCGAGAAGTGTAAAAAAACCTGCAAAGATACCTGCTCCTGATATAGCGGGAACTAAATCTATAGTTTCTGGATTTTTCATATGATCCATATCTGGACCATGAGTGATTCTTTTTTTGTTAATTATTAGATCATAACAGAACCCCTCTTTCTGTAATTCTATTAGTCTTTTAATGAACCCACTTCTATTACAATCGATAGCTTCTAAGATATCTTTTGGGTTAGATATGTTGAATTTGAATGATTTTCCATATTCCTGAGCTAGAATTCCGTGTATATTTACTATTGTCATTTTGCAGCCTTTACCCTTTCTAGTATATTTACATCTGATTCTACAGTTTTAGGCGTATAAATATTTATTTTTTTAGTGTTTAAGCTATATATAAGAAATGCTTGGCAACAATTATCGGCCATTTTTATGTCAAATTCAGATTCTGTCTCGTCACCTGTGATGTGGCTATGAAAAACAGCGACCATATCGTACTCCTCTTTAAAGAGTAGATAGCTCAAAGGGTTAATTAAAAAGTAAGATTTAGGATCTTTAGCTATATTCTTCTCCAATTGAACTACAAATTCATCTTGAGTATTGTCATACCCCAAGAATCCACATACCTCTTGGGTAAAATACCTGTTTGATATTTCTTTTATCTTATGGAGAGCGGATACTTCTCCTTTACATCTGTGAATTTCTGCCATAACTAAATCCGTCAGTTCCTGGGAAACCTCCAAAGTTTGGGTTTTTGGTTGTCGGGTTTTTGTAAAGAGCTAATGGCGCTTCCTGATAACTTTGAGATATACCTGTAAAATCTCCACTTCCTGTTAGATGAATAGCCCCTGTATGGATATCTAACATCGCATTAGTAGTTGTGCTGGGGATATGTCCTGTAGTTCCATCCCACCATGCTACTAAACTATGAGATCCATAAGACAGAGTCCCATCTCCGCTACCAGTTAATGTTCCGAATCGACCAGTGCATTCATAATAATTTCTAGGAGCGAAATCTATAGAGTTTGTGATATTGAACGGAGGACTAATTGTTTTTCGTAAATAATCTCTCTCTTCGTCATTGATAGCTCTGTTCCAAACTGCCCAAGGGCCGAGAGCGCCATTCATTGAAGTGGTGTAAGCGTTTGATTGTGGATCATCATAACCTAAAGTTCCTCCGTAATATTCAACCGCACCAAGCATAAAAGTTTGTGGTAATGCTTTTTTAGGCACTGGAGACCAAGTAATATTTTTTCTTTGAGACAGGCTCGCGAAATTTCCTAAATTTTCAGATAAATTTTTAGAATCTTCATCATTGGATACATTCTGTCCATTTACATAAAACTTTATAACAGTGTTTTCTTCCTCTCCTTCTCCGTTTATAAAATCTGCGCTTCCAGTGCTATTAGTAATTATGTATTGAAACCACTCTCTAGAAGCCATATTATTTTTCTGTTCCTCATTGAGGACGATGCTTCGGAATGCATTTTTATCTTCAGATGCGTCACTAGAGTTTATTAAATACCCCATATAATTAGCTGAGACCTTATTAGTTCCTTGTTGTCTAGTTTTATCTGTAGAATCAGTATTGAATTCACGATTAATTCTAGTATTAGAGTTAATATTTAGGAATTGGTTGTTTGGCCAATTTAAATCGTCTCTAGGGGAAGTGCTTAGAACTCCAGCTCCTATGGGGCTGTTGGAATTTATATTAACCCAACCCATGATAGTAAACTCACCAGTTAGTTGCCCTGTTAACTCAGGTACTGTTGTGTGAAATAATCCTGTATTCATAGGGTTAGGATGCGTTCCTGTATTAGATTGCCCCGAGATTTGTATACAGTTGAAACCGCTGGTTATATTTTGACCTTCTCTAAAAGCTATAGAATCTACATCTGTGAATCTTTTTTGACATGCTGATAATCTTTTAGAGCATCCATCTTTTCGCCAAAAACTAGGATTTCCTTCTGGTGACTGCCCACTATGCCCACCAGAAACACAAACAAAAACTGTTTTTAGAGGTGTTCCTATTCCATTTGCATTTTGACTTGGCAGAAAAAGGGTTGGGCTTTCTGTCACAACGATATCGCCTTTGTCATATTCTTTAGAAGAGTTCCATATCGCAGATGGATCATTAAAAAACCAAACAGGAGAATCAGCAGGGGCGTTATATTTAGGTACTACAGCTACCCCATCAATATCTTCGAAAGGGTTTCCGTTACTATCTTCTATGGGTAAACCTGCATATCTACATCCTTCCCCTCTATACTGCCAATAACAAAATTTAGAAATAATATTTCTAGAATTAACGCTAAAGTTATCTATATCTAGAGGAGAAGTGAGTTCAAACTCTACAAATAATTTTGATTCTTGTGTTTTTCTCCCCATTAACCAAGTTTCGTTAGTTAATTCAGCGTTAGGGTCAGCTTCTCCAAAAGGGTTCCCTCCTTCAAAGTTTACGTCGTCTATAAATTTTACAGAAACACGTTTTCTAACAACCTTGGCGTTTTTAAAGTCTTTATATACCTGTAGAAATTGTGTGATAATATTGTTTTGATTAGCTACGCGAATCTTGGGTCTAGCTAATTTACCATCTCCCAAAATGTCGAATCCTTCACTTTCCATAGATAAAGGTAGGTATTTATAATCTTGCCAGACTATTGATTGAGAATAAATAGCCCCTCCATGAAAACCCATAAATAAGTTTGGTTGATTAACCCTATCTGGATATATTCTAAAGATCTCAAGTATAGCGGTTGGTTGTAGATCTAATAAACTACGTGCTACCTTGTTTTTTCCTTCTTCCGCCATAATGTAATTTACACTTTATTAGTATATAATATTAAAAAGAAGTGAAAATTACACATCTAAAAGGTCATAACGAGAAGTTGGAGGTCGAGTTTTACAATTTCTTTTTAAGTTCAAAGCCCTATGATTTAGACCACATACGATCACAACATTTAAGAAGGCAAAAAATAGAGTCTTTATTGTCTAATTATTGTAGAACTTGCGAGGTCTATACTGTTGAAGAAGATTCTAAATTTAAAGCTGCTGCTTTTTTTTTAGACGCTGGGGATTATTTGGACTTAGCATTTATATTCGGCGTTAGTACGAATTTTGGGAGTTTAGACTTAATGGCTACAGCAAGGAGTTTTTTAGATCATGCGATGTATACTTTGGGGAAAAATTACGTTAAGAGTGAAATAAGGAGGAAATATAAAGTGCAATCCTATAAAAAATGGATTGAAAGGTATGATAAAAAAGTCATAATATTTAACGACGATAATAATACCGTCGTTTGGTGTAATAGAGATATAATGACAATTAAATTTAAAGTTGTAGGGGCTAATAAGACTACTGCTCATCTTATGGGTAAAGATCTTTTGTTACGTGGGACGAAAAAGATTAAGCATGGGCTGTTAAGAGAGTTCTCTGATGGAGAGGATACTTACCTGCTAGATGAAAAAGGTATTGATTTTCTGTCTAAAGCTGTTATTATCTATGGACATCTGTCAGACAATAAACAGAATGTCGGTAATATTTCTTTAGAATTTATTCCTAACAAATGAAAACAAAAACAATTCTTTACAAAGTTTACACTCGGAAAGGTGAATACCATCACGCTTACAGTGCTGAACTAAAAGGTTCTCGCGAATGGGCTATCGATTGTGCAAGAGCAGTCGATGGTTATGTTACTCAAGTATCTGATGATTTACAGAGAACAGAGAAAAAAATCTACACTCATGGGGTTGAGGCTTAATGTTGACGTTAATAAAATCTATTTTAAAATCTTTAGAATTGTTTTTAGCTCTTAAAAATAAACAATTTTACTATGATTTGCATAATAAACATCAGAAATTAGAATATGAAATCATCCAAGAAATCGAAGATCTTAGGCAGCGCGGCGGTAGTAATGACTCTGATAGGGCTGACCTCTTGCGCGAAAGACTTGTCTCAGAGCGTTCAAGATTTAAACATTTATCAGCCTTCTACTCTAAAACTCCAGAAGGACCAGCCGATTCAGACTGAAGAAGGTATTTATACTCCGCAGAAAAATGAAGTCTGGCATTCTGATGCTAGGTTTCGCAAACTTGAGAGGCAGCTCTATTTCCCCAGTGGGAAATAGTGTTGATTAAATATCACCATCTTTTTCTTTGACTTAAAAGTAATATTGTGGATATGGCACTCAAGAGAATTAAATGTGCTTCTGGGATTGCAGTGCCTGTATTACCATTAAATTTTAAAATCTCAGGGTTTTGGGAGAATGATACACCATTTAAATAAATATCATTACCTTGTTCTGAAAACTCCTCTATTGAATCTAGAGTAAGTTTGGCATTTGGAGATAAATTCACGATAGATCTTTCGATCTGACTATTGATTGAGTCTCCAGACCCTCGGAGCGTCAAGCTGCTAGTTGAATCTACATTTATCTTTAGACCAATTGCAGAAAACATAGCATCCATGCTTGATCCTTCAGTTATATTCAGCGTAGAATAAACATCATCATCATCATCTACTCCAGTAAAACCATTGTTTTTTTGGAAAGTAAAGTTTGTAGATTTTAATGTCACTGAAAACCCATCACCGATTTCGATATTTGAATAAGAGGGGCTATCTTCAAGTATCAGTGCATCTGTTATAGTCAAGATATTAGCGATAGGCGAATCTCTGTTTAATTCCAAAGAATCTGATTGAGAAAAATCCCAGTTTGGAGCGTCATAAAAATCATAAATTTCCGCTTCATCTGCATCCCAAGTGATAACCATATCTAATTTCTTATCTTCACTTTCGGCTATCTCCACAACCTCCTCATTACTGATCTGGGTCGGTCTTTGGATGTTGACTACAGGGTTAATATTAGGGTTTTCCGTAGGGTTTATTAGGAATACATTTCCTTCTACAGATGTAATAACAGCAGATTTAGCTACAGAAATAATTGAGAGTAAAGTTATGAGTGTGCGCTTCATTTCTTCTTTTTTAGTATAAAGTTTTTTAGTTTAGTTAAATTCCCTGTCAACTTCCCCAATAACCTGCCTAACTTACTATCTTCAGGCACGATGTAAGAAAGAGTCCCCAATAAACCCAAGATAGAAATTATAAACTCAGGCATTGACCCCATATAAGGAGCGAGTATTTTGTCGAATAAATCTTGCATAATAATTATTTTCTTATCATGTCAGGGAGTTTAATTACATCAGGGACTTGAGTGACTTGATCATCTTCTTCTAGTTCGAATGTTTCTTCTGAATTCTCGATATCTGTTTTTTTCTTTTCGCCCTCTTCAGACTGTTCTTCAGGCTCACCCTCTTCAGGTTCTTCTTCCACTTCCTCTTCAGGTTCTTCCCCCTCTTCTTCTTTAGGTTCTTCCTCCACTTCTTCTTCCACTTCTTCTTCCACTTCTTCAGACTCTTCTTCAGACTCTTCTTCAGACTCTTCTTCAGACTCTTCCTCTTCGGACTCCTCTTCCTCAGACCCCTCTTCTGATTCCTCTGTTTCCTCTTCTTCAGTTTCTACAGAATCCTCTTCTTTAATAGCTTCTTCTTCGCCTTCTTCATTATTTTCTTCTGTAGGCTCACCTTCATCTCCTCCCCCCTCGTTAGAATTTTCTTCATTTGACGCTTCGCCCTCTCCCTCTTCACCACTAGACCCTTCTTCTTCTCCCTCTCCACCTCCTTCGTAACCTTCTTCAGATGTACCCACAACATCTCCATAACCCTTTTCAGCATATTCTACAACAGCTTCAGTGATACCGCCGAAAGGTTGGAACCCAATTGTTGTCTCAGTAAAATCATTTAAATTAGAAAAAACTTGGTGTTCCTGCTCTGCTACAACAGCTATTTCAGTACCCTTTTCTTTTGTAGTTTTAGCTTGGAAGTAAGCCCCACTACCTATGGACATCGTGCCAGCCATTCCAATTGCTCCTACTTTTTGAACGGTTTCTTGCACAAAAGCACTTAAACCAGTGGCAGCACTGGCAGTTTGAGTGGTGGCTCCAGCAGCCGCTACAGCAGCCGTACCTTTAGCAGCTTTATCTAAAATGTTTTTATTTTTCTCAGCTATTTCTGTTAGCTTATCCATAGTGGAAGTCTCAGGAGCTTCAGCCTTGACTCCTTGACTGTTACTTTTTGCGACTTCTGCCTCCTCCTCTTCTATAACTTCTTCGATTACAGTTTCTTCTTCTACTTCAGATCCACATTCTTCACAAACACAAGACTTTCTTTCTAAATGTTTTATCCTTTGAAATAATGTCCATGCTGTTTCTCTTGCATGGCGGTCTAAATCAGAAATAATGTCGCTATCTTCTGGATTACAGTATTTTTTAGCAAAAGCTTTTGCTTCTGAAATATCTTTACTGTGTTCATCCATATTAATAATATATACACATATTTGGTAGCATTTTGTGTAAGTTAATTTACATGGACCTAAAAAATCTAATGAGAGAATTTATGGATGGCGGATGGATTATTCCAATAATTGGTGCTGCAGGAATGATAGCTCGTATGCTAAACTCAAAAGTGGAATACTGTTGGAAGGAATTCGCAAAAAACGTTAGTTCTGCAGCAATACTCTCTATGATTTTATGGTTTATTTTGCATGATGCTCCCATAAGTGATTTAGTTAAAGCTGTTTCTTATGGTGTTGTTGGTGTAATTAGTCCTGAAATCATTAATGGTCTTATCGCATTAGCAAAAAAATATGCGAAAAACCCTGAAAAAATCATTAAAAAATAATTAAAATGGACTTTAAATCAAAAAAAGAAGTTGTTAAAACCGTTCAAAAACTATTAGGCGTTTCTGCTGATGGATCTGATGGTCCAATCACTTGGAACGCTATATTAGCTAAGTTATCTACAGATGAAACAGAGGTTTCTGGAAGTAGTATTTCAGAGAAGATGGTTAATTTGGCTCGCGGAGAAATTGGGGTATCAGAAATTGACGGTAGTAACTGTGGTCCAAGGGTTGACATATATAAAGCTGCTACTTGGTTGGACCCTGATAAGGGGTGGCCTTGGTGTGCAGCCTTTATCTGTTGGTTGGTTAGGGAAGCTATTGAAGGTCAAGATGTCTCATTTAAAAGACCCCAAACAGCAGGAGCTTGGGATTTTGAAAACTGGGCTAGAAAGCAAGGTTCAAAAGGGGTTGATTTGCGGAAGCCTACAAATGAGGATATTAAAGCTGGAGATATTGTAGTATTTTCATTCTCTCATATTGGGTTAGCTGTCAAGGATATTGACTCTAGTGGTTATGTCACCACGATTGAAGGTAATACTAACGGAGCTGGTAGCAGAGAAGGAGGATCTGTTTTAGAAAAACGTAGGCATGTCTCAAAAATAAGGAGTAGAATTAGAATTTTCTAGTAGAAATAAAATCTCATTAGTAGAATATAGTTTGATGTCTAAAGTAAACATAGAAGTCGATCCTAACTATATATTCTCATACGTAGTGGGTAATTCTTTGTTTGAGCCTATAGAAAAATGTATAGACTCTACAAGGTATGAAGTCTATGACGCTTTCATCTATGATTTAAAAACTCAAAATTATTTAGATCAGAATGAGGAATATCAAAAATTTTATTGGGAAGTCGTGAAATTAAAAAGGCTTGCTAGAGAAATGTCCTTTAGAGAGATAAAAAGTCTTTGTGAGGAGATAGCTGAGATTGCTCCAAAATACTTAGAAATATAATTATGGCTAAAAAAACATCAGGATCAATGGCTCCGACCAAGAAAAAGGTTAAAAATAAAGGGGTCCATTCCAAGAACAGAAACTCTTCCAATAAATCTAGCAAGAATTACAAGAAGAAATACAGAGGGCAAGGTCGATAATATCATGTTGCACAGTATAATTAGTAAATTGATAAAGAATCTTCAGGCTTCGTTGAAGGACTTGGAGGATTTAAAGGACAAGGCTTCTAGTCTTGAATCTAGTGTCGGTATCGGATCGTCTGCTACAGGCATCGGATCGTCTGCTACAGGCATCGGATCGTCTGCTACAGGCATCGGATCGTCTGCTACAGGCATCGGATCGTCTGCTACAGGCATCGGATCGTCTAGCGTTGGGATTGGGTCTTCTATTCCTAATTTAGACTCTAATTCTTGGCCGACTTTTAAATATCTAGATAACGAAATAGTCGGCAACCTGACAAAGACTCGCACTATGGCTCTTGATGACGAAGGTATTATACATTCGTTAGGTTACAAATCTGATATGCATATCGAGACTGATACATCTACAGATTCTATAAAGAGGAATAGTGTGGGTTACAAAGGCTTTATCGGGAATGTCGAAGCCTCCGATGGTTATACATATTTCTTGCCAGCTTACCAGACTTCTATTGGTAAATTAGGGAGGAAGACGGGTTCTATAACTTTAGAAAAGAAATTCACTTCTTGCCCTCAAATTAGATCTGGTGCAGAAGGTAATGATGGAATTATTTACATGCCATCTTACACAAAAACCTTAAAGATTTTTTCTTACAACACAAATACTGGTAAAGTAGCATCTATAACCCCTCAAAAACCCAGTCGTTACACATTTTGTAATCATATATGGGGTGCAGCAGTAGATAAGAAAGGAGAAATTTACATGCCTCAAGTATTAGGTACTAGCGTTGCTAAGATTGATAGGTTTGGTGTTTTTTCTTATTTGGATGGACCCCCAGCTACTTCAGGGGTTTCAGGTTGGACTCATAAATATGTTGGTGCGATTTATGTAGAGTCTGTTGATAAAGTGTTTTGTTTACCAAGACAAGGTAAAAAGATTTTAATTATTAATTGCGTTGATGATACATATGAGGAGGTTGATTTACCAGCTGACTACCTCGCAGTAGCTAATAAAAACAAGAACTTTCATGGCTATCTCGCTCCTGATGGTTGGATTTATAGCGCATTTTGGGCTGATACAAAATGTTTTAGGATAAATCCAGAGACTTATGAGATCCAGTGGAAAGACTATGAATATGAATTTATGGATGGTCACCCCACAGCTAAAGAGGGTTCTGGTATCATGAGTTTAGGAACAGGGTATTCAACCGCCGCTTTAGTTAAAGATAATAATGTCTATCTAGGTTTGGCTGGTACTTCTAGAGCTATTAAGCTTGCATTCTAAAAATGAAAAACTATAGGCAATTTCATATCATCGCGAAGGATAGAGGATTCAAATATGAACCAATTGCTGACACTCCAGAGTTTAACAACGAAAAAGAAGCTTTAGATTATTGGTCTTATAATAAAGCGAGAATACAAGATTGCAATTTTTACAATGACCCTATTGTTCTTATTAGAAGAGAAGTGAATAATGTGCTTGCCAAAGAGCTTTGAGTTCCTATAATAGGGCTGTATGACAAAGACAATATTATTCTTATCTGTTTGTTTGCCCTTATGGGGTGTAGCAGCTTGGCATGGTTATAAAGAACCAAAGGTTAAAATTAAAGAGACTGTCAAGGTTGTCCCGCCAGAGAAAGTGGATGCCCATGTGGTCCTTACTAAATGGCAGCTAGATAAAATGCTTAGTTGGTATGGTGAAGATGCCCACCCTGCTGATGCGGTGAGGTTTAAAACAATAGTAAAGAGCGATGGTGATGGTTGGAGGATCTCCTCTACCCATTTAGCTAAGGGGTCAGAACCATCTCCTGTCCCAGAGGGTAAGTATTTTGTTATTGATTCGTCTTATGTAGACCATGCAGGTGATTTCAAATCCTGTGTTGAGTATGCTGATAGCTACAAGAAGTTTCATGATTATATCGTTATAAGTGCGGAATGAGTCATAGATACGATAGCCGTATCATCGGCCCTAATGGATACAAAGAATTGATGATTGCCGTCTTAAATGAAGAAGATAATCCTGTTGATTCCTGCTGTCATCGGTTGGATTCTCCAGATATCCATGATCTCATGTGTGCTGAAACTGGAGCGCATAAATTTGGCATTAAAGGCTGGGAATTAGATCCTGCTGATCAATATCAAGGTTACGCCACAAAACAAATTGGTTCATAATTACTTTAAATAGTGTAAATTACATTATGGACGTAATTATTCAACTGGTTCAAGATAATCCTTGGTTTGGCGTAGTGACTGCTGGAATTGCTTTTGCATCTGCAATCGCTGCTGCAACCCCGACTCCAAAAGAGGGAACGCTCTGGGCAAAAATCTATTCGATAATTGACTGGGCCGCGCTAAATGTCGGTAAAGCCAAAAATAAATAGTCTAGTTTCTCCTAGATCAACCTCCTACCTGTAATGGGTAGGGGGTTTTTTTATTTTTTCTTGCAATTTTTAATTACTTATATATGATATATATATGATTTCTAATAAAGCTAAAGGTCTGTCAGGTTCTAGTCATGTCGCTCACACTAAGAAGCTGATGGATGAGTCTACAAAACGTTACCATCACTCATGCTTGTCGGCTGGGTTGGTAATAAAGAAGACGGGTAAGATGCAAGACATCGGCCATGTCGATTTTATCGTAGATGGTGAGACTGTAGACTTAAAAGGTATTAAGAATTCTACGCGAGAAGGAAGGATTCTTTTGGAATTTACGAATGTCAACGGTAAGACTGGCTGGTGTAATGAGAAAGGTACTCCTGTCTGGATAGCTTTTGATGTTGGAGCTTTTTTTCTTCATGTTAAAAACATTGATCTTTACAATTTAGCTAAAGACAAATGCGACATGCACGATAGAGTCACTAAAGTTAGCGACTGTCTGTATAAAGGGTATCAGCGCAACGGTAGAAAAGACTGGATGTCTATGGTGACTTTAGGGGATGTCTTGTCTAACTGTGAACATTGGTTTTTGCCTTACCAAGAATATGAGTTGCCCATTGAAAAGGTTCAGGGGTAACTTCGGAAATTACCTGTGCCTATATAGCTTAAACCATCATTGTAGGGTTCAATAAATAGTCCAGTGGTGACAGGTGCAGTGCCAGTCCAGCTTTCATACCTATTGTTTATATTCTTGTTGTATTCTCTAATTAAGTGTTGAGAGTCCCATTCCTTGTTAGCTTGTCCACTTAAGAGATACATGCCTGTCACTTCAGCTCTGAAATTTGCCCAATCTCCTGATGATACGGATGTGCTAGAGTGTATTTCGCTTAATAATTGTTGAGGCATACTTAAATTTACACTTTTTTTATTAATCTTGAAAAAATCTCTTGACCATAGATAACTATTGTCTAGGGTTAGCCCTAAGCTCTTATAGATATTTATTGCCATCGCCTGGGTAACCTCCTAGAATATCTTTAGCGTTTATAATTTATTATGAAGATGAATTACCTAAAAGCAGAATGCTTATTCTTTACGATTTTTGTTGGCTTGACGTTTGGTGTGATGCTAGCCGTGGTCAGCTGTATAAGTGTTTTCGTAAAAACACTTATAACTTTCCCGATTGAGTTCTATAATATAAGGATGAGATCGCATTTGCAGAGACGTTTAGAAGCGTTAGAAGAAATGCCCGAAGACATATGGGGTAGACATATCCAGAGAATGGAGCAAAACAAAAAGAAAAAAAACGATGGAGAACTTTGAGACACTAGTAGCAAAAGTAGTAGTTTGGGCAGATGAGCGTGGCATCTTCGATGCTGCTGATCCTTTGGCTCAGTTGGACAAAACCCAAGAAGAGTTGGATGAAACAATAGATGCGGTTACTGAATCGGCATTTGATAATCCAGAGGTGGCAGATGGCATAGGTGACATGTTGGTGACGATTATTATCGCATCCAAGATGCTTAAACTTGATCCTACTTATTGTTTAAGTCTGGCCTATGACGAAATCAAAGATCGGAAGGGTAAAATGGTTAACGGTAAATTTGTAAAAGAGAAATAAAATGAATACAAAAGAGTTACTAAAGCTGCATGACGAGACATGTAAATCTTGTCGTGGGATAATGGAACAAAAAAATAGTGATTATACTGGCGGCAAATCATCTACAGATCCTTTCGCCAATTTCAATGCGTCATCTATCCTTGACATCCACCCAGTCCAAGGGTTGTTGTTGCGTGTGATCGATAAGATTCAGAGAATCCGCTCATTCACTAATGACAAAGAACTAAAAGTCACTAATGAATCAGTAGAAGATGCTTGCGATGATATCGTAAATTACGCGATATTAGCAAAGGCAATGTTGATGGAAGAAAGATCCCAGATCGAACAGAATAAAACTAAATAAGCTATGAAACCAAAACCCAAATTTGATTTTGATGTCAACCCAGAACAAAGAGAAAGATTAAAAAAGCTTTTTGGCTGGTCTAAAGATACGCAATTCGCGGATTTTCAAGTTCGTCCAGAAGAAGATAAGGCTCGTCCTAAAAGAAGAAAAAGAAAATGAGTATTGAAGAGAAGCTAAATGCAGTTAAAAAGGCTGCTGAAACGATTCGTCAGATCGATCTAGACTCTAATAAAGAAAAAAAAAGGATTTATAAGTCTTTAAAAGAAGATTTAAATGCTTCTGCGACTTTAGAGCCTTACCTATGGGACTATGTTGTACTTGGTTTAAGGTTCTGCGAATACGATATAGAAAAGATATTTAAGGAAGAGGAGAGATCCTAGATGAAAATCGCAGTTTTAATGTGGTATGATGATAAGTTTAAATCTTATGGTGATAATTGCTATAAGATAAACAAAGTTTACTGCGCCAAATATGGTTATGATTTAATAAAGTCTTCTAAAAAGTATTATAAGGACAGAAGTGGCCATTGGGAGAGATATCCCTTCATACTTAAACACATAAAAAACTATGATTATATAGTGTGGATAGATGCAGATGCATTTTTCTACAATATATCTCCTCCAATAACTGATCTAATTAAAAAACATAAAAAAGAAATTATATTTAGCGAGGACGATAATAAATTAAATCCCCCCGCTATTAATACAGGTGTTGGGATCTTCAAGAATACAGAGAAGGTCATTAATATTTTAGAGAAGTGGTGTTATTCTAACAAATTAAAAGATGAATACTGTGGATCTGTAAAGATAGACGGTTATTTGTGTCCAAGGGTTAACTGGGTAGAAGACCAAGCCCTTGTTAGGGGGTTTTATAAAGATGATATAGATGATGTAGGGAGCATCTCAAAAATTCTACCTTATCTAGAATTACAGCATTACCATATTTATGAGAGAGATGCTTTAGCTAAGTTTAAAAATTTGCCGTATATTTTCCATTTTGCTGGCAGACATGAAGCAAGATACGAAGAATCAAAAAAATACCTTGACCTTCTTCGCAAACTAGGACATAACCCCTGAGAGATATGAACATATTCGTTACAGATAAAGACCCATACAAGGCAGCGCAAAACCTTTGCGATAAGCATGTATCTAAGATGGTTGTTGAGACTGCTCAGATGTTAGCTAACTGCTTCACGCTTGAAACCTTGGCTGAACCTGATTGCCCGAGGAGTCAAAAGGGTAATGCTCGTAAACATTCGTATGCCAAGCACCCATGTAGTATCTGGGCTGTAAAAACAAAAGAGAATATGAGGTGGCTAATCCGTCACGGCATGGCTATGGCTAGAGAGAAGAAGTTTAGAACAGAAAAAGAACACTTCTCTGCCCAATTTATTCAGTGGTGTATGCTTAATATGCATAGGTCGATTGTCCCTGCTGGTCCCCTCACAGAATTTGCTGTAGCAATTAGTCAAGATCAGAGATGTCGTACCCACCCTCAGTTTGAGAATCTCTCTATTGTTGAGAAATACAGAGAGTATTATAACTATGACAAGTCTCGCTTTGCCAAGTGGACTAAGAGGGATGCTCCTAATTGGTATTCACCAGTATAATAAGATGATCAAAAAAATTGTATACAATCCAGAGAAGCGTAGAGAGCGCTACCTCAAGAATAAAGAGAAGGCTCAAGAGTATTACCAGAAGAACAAGGAGCAAAAAAAAGAATATCAAAACAAATATTACGAAGAAACTAAGTATAGTTACTTACGTAAGATGGAGCTAAACAAACATGCAGCGCCAGATGAATATTGGGCTTTTAAAAACAGAGTCAGCGACTACAATAAAAAATACTATCAGGACAATAGGGAAGAGATCCTAGCAAAGAGAGCAGAAAGCCGCAAAAAATCATGAACAAACTAATAAAAATATCATTAGCCCTTTTAATTATCAGCTTCCTATTTAAATATGGGGTAGAGGCATATCTTGATCGAGGGGCAGATTATCCAGACGGCCCGAAAGTGGATGCAGAAGAATTATTTGTTGACACTTTCACTAATACATTTTATACCTCATTGGAGATGGGTGAAGATGATTTGTTTAGTGGGACTTCTGTCAGGTGGCATGGGAATGGTAATATGCTGGCAAAAGCTGGGATTTTAAATGGTAAACTTCACGGACCTTTTGATTCTTGGTATGACAATGGCCAGAAGCAGATGTCTCTTATCTGGTATAATGGCAAGAGGTATCGGAGCTTTAAAGCTTACCGCTCTGATGGGGAAAGAATTGAAGGGGATAGTGAGGAGATAGGTCGCAAAGTCTTTTCTGGTGAAATAATACTGGAATAATTATGTTTGAGAATCTACGCTTAGACCATCTAGGTCGTGTCATCTATAGAATCATCAGGTTTGCTGGTTACACTGAAGAGTGGTGGTTCGAATATGACAGTAAAGGGAACAAAAGTTTAACTAAATACATTAAAGAAAAAAAACCATTCTAAGATATGGAAGAATCAGAAATGCTAACTATGGATGGGTATGACGATTGCATCGTCGGCACGGTTGAGAGATTTGGTCAGCCTACTATTTATTGCTATGACAAACAAAAAGTAATTAATCGCTTACAGTCTGATGGCATGACTGAAGATGAAGCGTTTGAATTCTTTTATTTCAATCAAATTGGAGCATGGATGGGCGATACAACCCCATGCTTTCTTTCTAAAACCAAATAAAACAAAAAACCTAATTAATAAAATGAGATTGACATACGAACCAACGACGGATAACTGGTCTTCTAAGAGAGATCCTAAGTTCATGCAAAACACTTTAAGTCTTGAGCATCCAATGGATGACATGACACTTCCAGACTTTATGGATACTATGGTTGTCCCTATGCTGAAGTCTATGGGTTACTCACAAGTAAGCATCAATGCAGTCATTGACACAGATGAAGATACTTAAGAGTATACTTAATTTTAGGATGTTCCATCCTGCTCAATGGTTTGTTGAGCGGGATAGTAAGATCGACCCCAAAGTCCTTGACCCCCCATCTTGGAGAGAGAGGCAAGTCCAGAACCAAATGATAGACAAGCAATATGAAGAGTCTATTAGGGCCGAAGCAGACAACCAAGAGCCTCCTTGGACTGAGAAATATAAATGATGATTTTAAATGCGCTTGTAGCTCAGCGGTTAGAGCAGGGGTCTCATAAACCCTTGGTCACTGGTTCGATTCCAGTCAGGCGCACTAATTAAAAAATATTATGGGAGAAGACTGGGAAAATCTATGCCAATCGGAATTATTTGTTGATTTTAATTCGGTGAAGCAAGAAAAAACACATAAAACATGTGTTTATTGTGGCATTTCAAAAGGTTTATCTTGTTTTAATAAACATATTAGCCATAAAGACAACTTAGATACTAGGTGTAGAGACTGCATAAAGAAGCAGTCTAAGATAAGGAGAGATCTTTACAAAACCGCACCTCAAAAACCAGAATTCTGTGAGTGTTGCGGCGAAAAACCTAAGAAGTGGACCTTGGATCACGATCATAATGATAATTCTTTCAGAGGTTGGGTGTGTGACCATTGTAATTTAGCTATAGGGTTACTTGGTGATGATATAGCTGGAGTAGAGAAGGCTTTGAAATACCTAAAAACCCCCAGATCGAGTGATATTTAGCCAAATAAGGCATCTGCAATATTTTAAATTAATAAAAAATAATAAAAAAGTTTTAAAAAGATTTTTAATTTAATAAAAAGTTTATTTTTTCTTTATAATTAGTAAAAACATGAAAAGAATTTGGAGATTGTGGTGCAAAACGATGGGCGAAAAGATATCTACAGAAAAACATGAATCAGATTTTGCGGCTATCATCAGAACATTCTGGTGGCTGCTGCATATTACAACCTGCGGTTTTATAATCGCGAATACAATCAGGCATTGGTAAGAATTTAAATTCAAAAAAAACATAAAAAAGGCTTGCATGGGGTTCGATATCCTATAGAATGCTTGCGTATGAACGAAACACCCAAGAGAAGAGGACGGCCCAAAGGCTCATCATCATTTGTAAAGATGAATCTAAAGCATTTGGTTAGTCAGTTAGGCAAAAATGCCAATATCATGGTATCTAAGAAGCACCTCGATCAATTAGAGGAGCTTGATATGTTTGAATACCCCATCGATGAGGCAGCTAAGCCACCCAAGGAGCCTGAAGAGAAGATTCAGTTCTCCATTAACACCTTCAACGACTGATCCTATGACTAAAAGTGAAATGTTCGAAGGTTTAATCGGTCAGGAGGCAATCAAAACTCGTTTAGAGTTTTATACTCAGGCCCAGAAAGCTACAGGAACTCTCCCTTTTCTTTTGTTCAATGGTGCGAAGGGGCTTGGTAAGACAGAATTTGCGAAATCATTTGCGAAGTCTCTGGGTAAGCCATGTATAGAGATTAATTGTTCCACGATCAGGAATGCTGAGCAGTTCTTCGATCAGGTTTTTATCCCTGCTATCCTAGACAGAGAGATAACAGTTCTTTTAGATGAGGCCCATGCCCTACCTAAAGATTTAGAAAATGCTTTTCTTACTATCTTCAATGTCGAGGATGCTAAGACTAAGAGGTTTGAATTTGGGGAATCTAGCTTTTTGTTTGATTTTTCTAAGCAGACATTCTTATTTGCCACTACTGAACTGGATAAATTGTTTCCTCCTTTTAAGGATCGTCTCACCCAGCTAGACTTCGAACCATATGATGGTGTTGAGCTTGGAGCTATCATCCAAAAGAAACTTGATTGGTTATCATTCGAAAAAGGTTTAATCAATAAGGTCTCTCAGACCGTGAGGGGTAATGCTAGATCTGCAGTTAAAAGAGCTTTGGAGATCAAGGCGTATGCAGAAGTCCACAACAAAGCCTCATTCAATAAAAAGGATTGGAGTAAGTTATGTGGTCTACTAGGTATCATGCCATTTGGTATCAATGCTACTGAACTCCAGGTTATGAGAATCCTTAAAGATCGAGGGGCTTGCACCTTACAAATGCTCTGCGCTGTTACTGGGATGTCAAGGACTGCTTTGCAGAAAGATGCAGAGATCCACCTGCTCAAGAATGGGTTCATGAAGATCGATGGTAAGAGAGAGATCACTGGTAAAGGTGTAAAAGCATTAGAAAGAATAGGCTAATGGCAAAAAGGAAAAGAATATATAAGCTCCCTCCCAAGATCTTGGTTGGGGGCATGGAGTTTAAGATTATTTTAAAAGATACTGAAGACTATGGTGCGATGCACTTCGATGAGAAGATTATTTACATCAGGAAGGGGTTGACAGAGGAGGAGCAGTTGGATACTTTGATTCATGAAGTTCACCACGCAGCCCTTAGCATCAGCGGAGTATCCCACATTCTCGATGATGACAATACAGAGGAGGCATTGGTTAGACTTGTCGAGCATATGGTTATGCCTATAGTAAAGAAAGAATACAAAAAGTTTATTCAAACACAATGAGTGATCTAAAGAGATATACAGTTACAGTGACCTTGACTAAGGATGTGGTTGTTTATGCACCATCTAACGATGGCGTAACAGACATCGCTACCTGCATGGTCTTAGATTCAATGTCCCAGCTAGACCTTGAGGGGAATCTATTAGAAGATGTTACAATCAAAGCAGGAGAGCCGAAAGATGAAGAGTAAGATATTGATAGTAAGAGATGAGGCCGATCAGACTAAGACTGTCTGCTGGCTTGGGGATGATAAGTTCTCTGAAGACATTAAACACTTCAACCCAGAAGATCCCGATGACTTCGATCTAGCTACATTAGATTCCACCATAGTTAGATACTTTGAAATGGGGGAGTTAAAAGAAGATAAAGATTTGATTGGCCAAGAGTTAGATGGTCTAGAGATTAAAGCAATCACATATCAACACGAAATTAATTAGTATATTATGAAAGCACAGATAAACATAACAGAAACAATGCTCAATAAGAGTATTATCGACGCAAACAAATCAGTTTGTGAGTTAGCTAAAAAGTTCTCTTTTGATTATTCAGAGGCAGAATGTGGGCAAAAGCATTTGGTTTCGGGCAAGTATCCTGATGGAACCGAAGCAAAAGTTACATTCTATAAGGCTAAGACTAGGGGAGATAAAAGAATATCTATTACTAAGTTAAAGCATCACACCCAAGCAGGAGATGTTGTTACTCTCAAGGGATTTCGGGGAGCCATTAAGATTCTAATCAATGAAGATTAAATTTTCTTTTAACAAGATAGTGGACGCTGACTCTATAGAAGAGGCTTACAATAAGATTATTAAAGAGTTAAAGCAGGGAACTCAAGAACTTATTACTCATGAACGCACATATCACAGTCACTTATCTGATGCCTCAACCTCAATGCGTATTCATGGCGTGGACTGTATGACCTTTCAGAGATTAAAGACTCACACTGGTTATGGAGAAGGGTCAGTAGACTACGATTACTAAGCCTATGAACTCACATAATGAAAACTTATTGTTTGATATATTAGACCTCGTCTCCGAGATCGAAACCCTCTTACAAGAAAGAGAACCACAAGCTAGGGAACTACTACGCCAGATAAATCAACGTATAGTTCACAACAAACCTCACGATCAGAACGATCCACCCTCCCATTACGATTTATTTAACTAATCATTTGTAATTACTTAACACTAT
>WLWI01000900.1_pt1 | contig 26154 bp, 22 predicted proteins | sample 6701501 | NCBI WGS metagenome assembly WLWI01 (sample SAMN12718690, study PRJNA515312) | sponge metagenome | isolation source: marine sponge | host: Mycale hentscheli | place: New Zealand: South Island, Marlborough, Capsize Point | collected 2014-11-01 | reverse complement strand
TAAATAAATACTCGGGGGGGGGGGGTGGGGTGGAGTGGGGGGGGGGGGGGGGGGGTGGGTGGGGGTGTGGGGGGGGGGGGGGGGGGGGGGGGGGGGGGGGCAAACTTGACTTCACATTTGTAGAAAAAGGAGATGGAGGAAGTATTCTCTCATATATGCTGACTGACAGACAACAACAATTTTCACATCTCTCTACTATACTTGGCTCCACCGCGTTCATGAAAACACAGCCCCCTTTCACACACACACACACACACACACACACACACACCTTAGCTTGGAGCCTGTCTCCTTCCTGAACCAGCACACACCTGCCTTGACCAGCCTCTGCAATGCCCGCAATCAAGCTCTGGCAGATATCAGGACCAACACCGAAAGTGTGACATCTAAACACACACACACACACACACACGATTACAATTACCACTTTAACATTTATAAAAAAAATTTTTTTTAACAACATTAGTGTAGCATTATTATGAATACTATTATGATTATGTTCAACATCATCATCATCATCATAAACTTTGCTCAAGCAGAAAACTTATTACAGTCTGTACCTTTTTTTTACAATTACAAAGTAAACCATAATAGCTTTACAGAAGACAGGAAGCAAAACACCATTCACTGCAGCAGCAATTACACACTGCATGTGTGTGTTGAATGTTGGGACACAAGAAAGGAGAAACATGAGATCAACCCATTCCCGAAAACCTCTCTTCCAGACACAACCATAACATGCCCAACTACCTTACCAATTAGTCAAACCAATAACACAGACACAGACACACACACACACACACACACACAGCTACATATTCTATTCCATTCCATGGGATGCTCCACCAGTTCAAAGTTTGGTGCCAGACTCAACTGAAAGGGCCGGTAAGTTGACTTACCAGAGTAGTTCCCAGACTACACAGGAAGACTCAGATATGCATTCCTTAGACTGCTAGAACCCACTGGACCATGCAGCAAGCCCCCAGGAAGGAAGGGAGGGAGGCCCAGCCAAAACACATTCCCCAAGGAGACGAAACAAAATAAAACAAAGCTTAAAAAAAAAAAAAAAAAAAAAATCCAAGCGGGAGCAAAACCCGTTGGTGTAGTTTTAATAATGGTATTTGGCATGCATGCAATAGGAGGGGGACACTAAGATCAGGAACAGCATAAATAAGACTAAAAAAACAAACAGCAAAGCCTACAGAAATGCCACCCCAACCATGTATAACAATAAGCCCATGGTATTTTGTGATAATTATGAGCAACCCCCTAATTACTCTTGGATTACCTTTAATTCTCAAAATTCAACATGACACTCCAGTCTTTCCACTCTTATTAGCTTTGGTTCTGACAAACATTGCTTCTTTGACCACACACACACACACACACACCTCAGATAGCACTAACACACCGCCTAGCTACACATTTAAATGTTCATTCCCCAGCTACCTGCCTGTCTATCACTTCTAGACAGGTCTCAATGATATCACTCTACCCTAGCAACAACACTCACTACTACAAGACACTGGCGTGAGACCCAGGTCTAGCTAGAGGTCATGAAAGGAACAAGGGTCAATCTCACATAGGTTGTCAGTGACACCCCACCTAACTCCCTGAAGCCTCAGTTGGTAAACTGTCAGTAATGCAAACATGGCCACAGAGAGTGAGATTAGACAGAGGAATCAAACCTGTCTGCCATTGCATTAGAAGGAGTCCTCCAGTCTCTCTCAGTCTACTTACTACAAGTCTAACTTGTAGTTTATTGCTGCTACGTAAGTGCACACACACACGCATATATATAACTGACTGCAGCACGCTGGTCAGCAATCAGGACTCTACAATGTAAGCAGACTCATCCCAAGATGGCCTGTCTGTCAGCTCACACTTCCTTCGCCTGTATCCATTCTTGAATGATTACAAGTCAGGATATGGGTAAACGGCTAGACAATGCCAAGGGCAATAGATTTTACACATGATACTCTGATTAGCAAAAATCACAAACGGTTAAACAAAGACATCAGGGTGCGTGGTGCGTAAGGATGGTGACTTTGACGTACCAAAAAAGTCAAGAGTTGCGCGACCTATTTATTCAGAATATAGACATATTCATAATAAGGTACAACACATATAATTACAAAGCCAGCCAAGCTATCTGTCTTTGTAATGCTGTAAAGCTACCAGTACATGACATTGTCTAGACTCCTACCAGGAGCTACTCGATGAATCTGAAGTAAACTTGCAACTAGGAAGCCAAAATATTTTGACATTAATTAACAGGGTGTTACCCACTGTGTAAAGTAGCCTATATCAAGTCTGGCAGGCACATAAGAAGTATATTGTCAAGCGATACAGCTTGATCCACAGTGCCTGACATTTTTCAGATCCACAAAAACCACGGACTGACAAACAGAATGGATGACCACAGACCCTCACTCGTATGCATGCAAAGTGCATATGATAATACTGGAGAATAGCATACTAAATAACTGAGCATGCTTACACAAAGAAGCAGATCCTCAACAGTGATCCTCTAACCCAATGTCTCCCAACAGAAACCCTGCAGTGCTTCTAAAGGGAGAGAAGACACAAAGAATGGAAGACCAAACACAGCACATGCTTCAACCTGGCCATCAACGATACTCAAAACCTAAAAACAAGGAGGTTCTGCCCGGCCATACGTTCCTATGGCCTCTCCTCAGCTAGGTATTCAAAGGTTTCACCCCAGGGCATCACACCACACCACTGGGGAAAGGCGCGGCTCGTGGGCATGCAAGCTGGTTGCCGTGGCACAGAAATTGTGAAGGATGAGCAGAATAGGAACAAGAGGCCCTACAAGATGGTTGACAGTAATGGCTCCATTTCAGGTAGTTCTTGAGGCTTCCAGTTAGTTAGAATACACTTGTCTGCTATGGAGAAGAGTGAGAAAGGAACATGTTGACAGATAACGTACTTCTGTACCAGACATGCCTAAACTGCTACATGTTGACATAGATAACTGACTCCTGTAAGAGACATGTCTGGAAATGAACAAGGTGACATGGATGACTTACTCTTTTACCAGATGTGTCTGCAATGTCTTCTTTTATCACACTCAACAGAACCTACTTTACTTGCATTTCGAGACTGTGCGCATCTAATTCCAGTAGTTTTGGTGAGAAGCAATTAACCAGTAATGAATAAGGCTTAAGCACATGACCCTCAGTTAATCATCACATGTGACAGCCGTCCTATCCCATGTGCCTTCTATGAACATTCCTCCGACTGTTAATTGGGTCAACTGTCACAACACGACCGAATGATCTACAAACACACTGGACGCTCAATAAACCACATAGAGAAGCCCAGCGTGAGGGTTGGCTGAGCATGCTCACAAGAGTGACTGGGAACACAGACGCTAGCTCGAGCCAAACGTAATTATTTTATGAGAAAATATTCTCAAGTATGAGGATTAACTTGCAGCCGTCATTAAAACAGCAGTCTCATTTCAAAGTGTGGACACGTTCATTCATTCCTTTCAGTTTAATGTCCAACACTTAACTTCCTTCTGACTGTAGAGTGGTGACTGGTAGATTAATTAAATGTCACCACGTGCAGCTCAAGCCACGACTCCACAGACGCAACATTGTCTTGTGAACCACAAGCAAGGAGTAAATGTAAGAGTGACGGGGAGTCAGTGACCCTAAACACACACACACACTCACACGCTGGGTTTTGCTGATCCAAGAAACATAAGCATTAACTAAGCCATGCTCACACAAAATTCCAATATTACTCAAAAGACAAAGTTGATGGCTCTGAGAAACACTTACACTACAACATAATTAATCTGTCACAATGATAAAAGCTGAACCATATACATACATTCATACATATACATACATACATACATATGCACACTTGCAGCAATTAAGATGGTTTTGTCTTGAAGTTCCCTCCCACTTGCACCTCTCAAACATCAATATGACGACAATCTCCGACCCAGACTCAACAGTGCTGTCAAGTGCTGGCATCCAGGCATTCCCAGACAGAGTTAGTGCAGGACTTTTGCCTGAGCTGGGTGTGTGAGGCTCAACAAATTAAAGCTATAGAGCTTATTTCCCAGGCCGCGGCTATCTACGTAAGCAGATACTGTGAACACTCTACCCACTGGAATACCTAATCAACCCTCCTGCAAGAGCAAAGGTGATTAACACTGCCAGCACTAAGTCAGCTTTATGTCGGCTCCAAGCACCAAGACTAAAAAAAGACTACATCTACTTTGCACATTCCCTCCCCTGCCCCAAATGAAACCTATCATGAAGTGTATATACCCGGAGGTCGTAGAGAAAACAAACTTGGCCTTTTTATTATGCCCACCCACTCCAGCTGGGGGTAAACTCTGGCAATCATCACTTCATTTGATCCTCGGATTCAAAGGAGACATTTCTGGCACCGCTAAACCCCTTAGCATTCAACTTGCCCAGGGCTCTTAATTCTGGTTTTATGTATGACCTCAGTCTAGCCGCTCCAATTCAGCCAGTGGGCAACAGCCAGGAGGCTCTAAATACTCTTTACTCAAAGAAATAAACTTTTTTCAGATTTCAAGAGAGGCCAAGTCTCCAGAAGCTAAATACAAACCATGCCTGATCCGTTCCAAATCTAGTGACAACCCAGCCTAACGACAACACACTTCAGACTCAAAGACAGCATAATTCAGACTTTCCGCATAAAAAATTCAAAAATTAAAAAAAAAAATTCCTGTCTAAATGCTCTGGGTTGCAACACTGCTATACAGCACAGGCGGTTTCTTGGAATATAATTAAGAGACTCGCCAGAGCTATGTACACTTACACACAATTAGTGCCTGGTGCTGTGAATGGATCCTTCAGAACTACCACCCAGACAGACACCTAATGACATTGGGGAACAACCTCAGCCATAATCTCACGATCTCCTCTCCATCCTTGTATAAACTCAAAGAATTGCTCCTCAAAGAATTGCTCCATCGCAAACCTTTCCTGCCTGCTCAGTCTGGTTACCACTTTTCCACACATTCCGTCTCCCCCGACCCATAACCAAACAGCTCCGGTGGCATTTGGTGATGTCTGATCCAAACTTAATTAAAGAGGGAGGGAAACAATGTGGAGATAGGGCTGCTACAAATGTTTTGTATTATATTATAATATATGTATATAGATATATACATAATAATGTACTATTAATAACCTGGGAGTACATGTATATGATTGTAAAAAATTGTAACAATAACAAAACTGTAATAAAATAAATGTAATAATAATAATAATAATAAATTAAATGTAATAAAAATAAAAATAATAATAACCTCTTGGTTCTATCATCACCACACCAATCCAACCATGGCATCTTGTTAGCATTACACATACATGCCCAGAACATTCCTGAAGAGAATAGAACTGCCTCAGGGTAAAATCCTGCACATGACACGAGCGACAGGAAGTTGGCAGCCACAAAATGGCTTCACAATTAACACTGACATGCATGACCACACCCCAAGAAAGAAATAATAGAAAGAAAAAAAAGAAGAAAAAAAAACCCAGTATATTTTTATATCAGTATAGTATAAGGAGGAGGAGGGGAACACAAGTTCTATATAAAACATATCACCTTGAAAAAATAATTGTATCAGCATGAATGATATGATAACTTATAGAGAATGACAACTATAGAAAATGAGACGTATTATCAGGAAATTAATTAATTAATTAATGAATAATAAATAAATTAACAAAATCAGGTGTACCATATCCCAATTGTATAACATTCACCATTTCATTTAAGAATGAGAAAGAATAATGAACCCATGAGAACACACAACTCTGTGCAAGCACACTCTCCCAACCACTAAACAACATAACACACACTGATACATCACCAACAGACTATTTCATACAACTGCTCCATACGGTTCCTATAGTAACCTATTGACCCACACAAACCTTACAGTGTGCTTCACTTGACAAGGTTGTCTAGACAGGCAGAGTCAAGTGAGTAGTAACAGCAAAAACAAGTGCAGCAGCCTTACTCACACACACACACACACACGCGTACATCATCACACACATACATAATTACATGCATATGCACATCATCACACACATACACACCTAAGCACATCACACACTACACCACCACATACCAACAACACACACATATATACGAATACACACACACACCCATACAATCACTCAGACAGACACACAGACTTGCCAGCACACTCACACACATTGGTCTCGGTCTGCTAGACCTGCCATTAGTACCCCCACTAAAATATACCACCAGGCACCACCACTGCTTTCTTGATAACACCATGTCCCAAACAATAACTGGACTGGTTGATCCATTGGTAACTGTTCCATGCCGATCCTGCTACACTAACTGATCGGGTCTGGTTACACCCTCAAAAGTGGGTCTCCAGACCTTTAAATACCAAGCCACTAACCTTCAGCACCCCTAACACACACACACACACACATAGTCAGTCAGGAGTTGATATTACAGTAAAAGCTCTTTTAAGTTCCACCACAGCGTCACGGCATTTAATTGGTCTGCAGTTGCTTCTGGGCTTTGTCTAAGCCACAATTCTTCCACACAGTTGTGAACCAGACGCCACTCCCTCCCCAAGTGATATGATACATTTGTTCCCATCACCTCAGCCTAGCCTCCATTGCTCCCAGATATGCAATAATTGAATTTGCCCATGGGCTACCTGGACCAGGAGAAATTGGATCTGGGATGGCATGAAGACCAAGTTAGTAGCTCATAAAGTCTGCTTTACCACAGCAAAGGGGAAAAGGTATCACCAATTAACCTTGCAACTTACAGCTAAAGTAAATGCAGATACTACAACATAATAATGTAACTTTTTATAATTAAGAAAGCAATAAGAATAGGAGAAGCAAGGCCCAGGCCCCAATATGTACCCACCACTACTACTACAATTACAAGTCTGAGCTAGACAGCGGGTAGCCATAATGCCCACAGCTACTACACCAGCACCACCTATCCTGGCAGGTCAGCTCAACAAAGTGTAGACAAAACAGAGGCCCCCCATACCCAATACGGCTCACAGCTTCATTTGTATTAAAACATTAAAGATCTTATAGTCTGGTTTTTCCCAGAATATTATAACTAAATCACACTCAGATGCCCTATTGACCCATGTACATGAATATACCTTACCACAAATTACATACCCCCAGAAACAACTCCCAATGACCTCTTATATTTTTTCTCTCCCCACCTGTAGTTTTCTTTACAAAATCATATTCAGTTTTCTAATTTCCTTTCTGAAAGATCAACATTTCTCTTCAATTGTCCATAAACACTGAAAGCAACCTGAGCTATACGTGTATGAGATGCACAACCTCGGGGACAAACTACGGGTGAGAAACACAAACACAGTTATTTTCAACTCTACATGACATGGGAATAAAACAAATTACCAATGTTTACATAGAAAAGAAAGAAGAACAGAATAAACTCAGATGGAGGAAAGGAAGGAAAAAAGGAAGAATAAAAAAAAAAAGAAAAAAAAAATTAAATTAAAAAAACAATAACCTAAAAGGTAACAATAAACAAGATGTGATAACTGACCTGGAAAAGTGTCGATTCTTTCTGATAGTATTCAGAATGACGGGAACATCCTTTACCTCCTGGTCCACATCTGTGATTATGAAAATCTGACAGGGAACATCAGTTTTACGTGCATTCTTAAAGACCCACTGAAGGGGTGGGAGGAGCTCCGTTCCACCCAAATTTGCCCTGAGCAGGTACAAGTAGTCTCTCGCTCGCTGCACATTAGCGCTGGAATACTCCACGCTCTTGGGGAAAAGGTGGCGGAAACTGGAACCAAAGGGGACTATGTTAAAATAGCAACCCTCAGGCATACTTTTTAGGCAGGTGACCAGAGTGGAGAGGACGACATCAATGAAAGGACTCATACTGACACTGTAGTCAACCAAGAAAACAAATTCAGATGGAGACACGGGATCCGTTGCACATTTGCCAAATAACTTGTCCTTTCCACAGTTGCTGGATAGAGCCATCGCGAGCTGATCGGGCATAACCCGGCTGGAAGCCATCACTACACCATCTGGGTTGGGCCGGGAGCCGGAGTGCCAAGTCTCTTTATTCTTATTACAGCTGTCGCTGTTCAAGCAAACACAACAAGCAGACTGAGTGGCAGCCTCCTCAGTAAGAAGGATTGAGATAGACGGGAGCTCATCTGTCTCATGAATATCATTAACTGTGGAGTATTGAATGATAATCATCTGCCGAGAGCTGTCCTTGAATTTCCACTCAATCTGTTCAAATACTGAATCTGTGTACACTACGTCCTTTATCTCAACATGAGAAGCATAGCTTAGATAATATACAAGTTTTTTTGAAACCAGACTATTGTCTAAAATGTGGCATGGAGAGATTTTGAGAGGCAACCGCAGAAGAAAGTCGACTTGAATGGACAGTTGTGAGCCCGGCTTGAAGCGACCCAGGTATATCATGGTGTCATTCGGTGAAATACTATTTGTGAGACCCTTACGAACTGCTGTGAAAGTGGGTATATTCTTCGTGCTCTCAGAATAGTATTCATCCTGCCTTGCTATTTGGAGAGTTGTTCTACCTTCATTCTCAGTGTCAAACAGGCATCCAGTTACCTTTACCTCCTGAGAGCAGCCACTTTTGCTGCTGATCGAACTCGGTATGCACAATACCATGTCTTTGTCTTCATCGACGATATAGTTCAACAGTGCTGTCCCTCTCCCCACAGTAGATACAACCCCTATATTTACGGTGGCTCTCTCCGCCAAAAGAACTGTAGCATCTTCTTGCTTGTCACCGCAACGTAGCAAAACACAAGCAAACATCGCTATGAGAAGGTAGCGTTTTGAAACGCTGTAATTTCACACCTTTCCTCCACTAGTACTAAACCGAACAGTGGGACAGACTGGCGCATATCCAAAGGAGTTAGTGAATTTATCGAGGACAAAAACATGGTGCCCACCAGTCTACACTAGCAAATACCAGACGGTGCACAACAACGGGCGGCAATGAATATCAAATTACCTGTCTGGTGCGGTGAGATCAAAGGTTAGCGGTTTAGGCGCGTGTTTTCAGAATCAGACGCATGCCTAGTACAGAAAAGGGCGCCTTGTTTGGCGTCGCCCCTCGTTTCCATTGGACGTGTCAGATAATACAAACTTGACGGATACCGCCTCTCTTTTTTTCCCTCTCGAAAAGTCTTCTTGGAAGAAGAAAAGTGATTTTTATATATTCACCATGGACCAGTCGCTGGATGAAATAATCAAAGCTAAGAGAAGTGCACGTGGAAGGGGGAGAGGGAGAGGCCGGGGAGGTGGTCGAGGTGGAGGCAGAGGACGTGGTGGTGCCCGAGGAAGGCGAGGTGGAGCAGCTGTCAGAGGGGGAGCAAAGCCTTTTAACCGAGTATGCCAATGAAAGAGACTTATAGTCTCATTAATATTATAATTAGAGTGCTTTGCAAAGTAACCTGCTCATCAGACAGGTACTTTAATATAGATAGAAAACCCACTGGGTTTCGTAAGTCTGGATATGAACATTTGACTTCATGTGGGTAGTCGAAAGCAGGAGTTTCTTACTTTGTACCCCTGAAGTATAATTATAGTGTCTGTCTTGTTACTGAAAAAAAAAAAGCATGTGGCACACTATAAAATGGCTGCATGCATCCACTCTTGGTTGTATGAACCAGCAGGCAGCCTGCGAATTCCAGTTGCCTGCTGAGATGTCACAGAGCAAACCATCGATGCGCCTATTTTTGTCTTTTGCTAGCAGTCTACTGGTCAAGGAAGCCAAGGGCAGTGGCAACGTCGAGGGTCTGGTGGTGGCCCAGCAAGAGGGGCCGGAATAAATAGGAGAGGACGTGGGAGTGTGGTCAAGTTAATGGTATCCAACTTGGATTATGGAGTCACCTCAGAAGACATCAAGGTATTTGCAAATGCTTTGTGTTAGTAGTTAGGTGGGCTTAAATTAGAGTTCAGCTCCCTTGCTTTGATGGTAGAATTTCCATTGATTGTACCATTTTTGTGCATTGACACCTTCATATAAAGGGGATATCTGATTCTTCCATTGCTTATTGTATACGTTCTGCTATTGGTTTTGTTAGGGTACAGCTTGATCGGTATGCATCAGCTAGTGTTACAATGCAACCAAAGAGGTCAGAAAAACAGTTAGAATATAACCCAATCCTTTCTTAGGTGCATCTTTACCCTCATTTCTTCAGGGTATTCCAGCCCAATTCCTCCCCATTTTTATGAAGGGTTAGGTAAATGTAAGAATTGATATATTTTATTATATAGGAGCTTTTCAATGAATTTGGTCGTGTTGTGAAAGGAGATGTCCACTATGATAGCACTGGAAAATCAATGGGCACAGCCACTGTGTTGTACACCAGATTACAAGAAGCACAGAAGGCTGTGAGACAGTACAACAATGTCCCTCTTGATGGTGAGCAACCGAGTGGCTGGAGACAATTAGGATTTTTTAAATATAAATACCACCCATGCATATCATTTAGCATACCATAAGTTAATTACGTATGTATATTGTGTGTTTATTGCAATAGGGCGTCCCATGTCCATCCAGATAATATCTGGAGGACCACCGCAGGTTACCACTACTCCAACCCAACAGAATTCACAGCAAGGTAGTCGAGGGTGAGTAATAGATTATGTTTTATCTACTTAATTGTGATCTTGTCAAATTTATAATTTTCTCTAGGGGTGGTAGAGGGCGTGGCAGGGGTAGAGGGCGTGGCCGAGGAAGAGGGCGTGGTCGGGGTGGGCAAACTCCAACTCCTACAGTAGATGAACTCGATGCAGACTTAGATGCCTACAAAAAGGTAGTCAAATTGTGTGATTTTTAAACCAATATTATGTTAATTAAAACTTAACCCAACGTTTCGACTTCTTGCCGAAGTCTTCTTCAGAGGTCAAGAAGTCGAAACTTCGGGTTAAGTTTTAATTAACATAATATAGGTCGTTAGAACAAGATAATTTGCTATTATTATAATTATTTCAGCTGACAACTACTGAATCATAGTTAGTGTAGTTTTTGGATTGTGACAAGGGTTTAGATCCCAGGGAAAAAACTTGTATATAATCTCCTTGCCTTGAGGGCAAGGGATACTACATGTAGCTTTTCTTCTATTGTGTTGTTAGGAGGGCACTAGCTGTATACTGTGCCTCAATTCAGTAGCATGTAACTATTACGTAGACTTTCCTAGACTATCAATGATGTTGATACATGCACCTTTCCCTTCCCATTTGATCTTTATATCACTTGGAATTTTTTCCCCCCCATTTCACCTTAATGTTGATATTGAGCTTTATGCCCGGTAAAGAGTGCAGAGTTCATAAAAGTGTGACTTAGTATACTTTTTTATTTGTTTGATTTCCATGTAGTTGTGAGCTGTGATCTATGTGAAATTCACTCATAGAAATATTATGCTTGAAATGTAACTGGACTAAAATTTCATGTATTTACTGATTTTTTGTTGTTGTTTTATGTTTTTATAGGCCGAGTCCATGGATACATAAGACATTTCATTGATCAAACAGACTTCTAGCTACTTGTCTCACTTTATTATTTACATGTGCAAAACCTTTAGTGAAATGATGTTGTTGTTTTTTTGGTTGCTGATCAGAAGTTAAACTTCCAGCTATTTAGTCATTGTTTGTTTCTTGTTGCTGTTACTGGTTAAATGTATTTCGTTACCACCCTACCCTCTAACTGATTTCTTGTACAAAGTAATTATAATGTGCGGCCTTCACTGGTCACGTGCATTAGGTGCGCGTTATTACAAACTTGCCGCCAAATTGACTCTCGGGGGCAGAGGAGCGTGTGTGTAGAGAGTGAGTGAGAGTTCGCAAGGTTTACTTGTAGTTCATTCTCGTTGGTCAACGCTAGCTTGCAACACTAATTATAATGGACCGTTCTCTAGACGAAATTATAAAAGCGAAGAAAGGTTCTCGAGGCGGCCGACGTCGTGGCGAGGGAAGGCGGAGAAGTTTTGGGGGTGGTGGCGGTAGAGGCTCCAGAGGAAGTTGGAGATCTGGAGTTACTTCTGGAAATTTGAAACGAGTAGGCAAATATATGTTTAAATATATGCTAGAGTTCGAGTCGGCGAGTTCGACTTGGAAAAAACCCAAGGTCTAAAGCTAAATAAATAAAATAAAGTTGTGGAGAGAAGGCTTTGTATATCCATTTTTCTTTCTACATCTCTACTTATTAAGTTAGTGTGAAGCAAGAACTAATAGTTACAAAAAAAAAAAAAATCTGTCTTCCCTCGGGATCAGCTGGAAATTCGTTCATGCTGGAATGGGTACATTGTATGTTCTTGGTAGCAATCTGCTGGAGACATTGAAGGAAAATGGCAGCATGACATGTTCCAACAGCAGCCTCGTACAGAGGGGTTCCGAGGACTTGCTGGCCGAAGAGGTGGACCGAGGCTGGAGATCTCTAATCTTGATTTTGGTGTATCCACTGAAGATATCAAGGTAGCTATTGTCAGTTGTAATGTTCAGTTTTTTTTCTCTCTCTCTCTGTTGTATACTCCCACTCTTTTCTGTTTTCTGCACTGTGAAGTTTCTTTTTTTAAAGGGGTAACAGTGGTTTGGGGCAGGGGGTAACTTGTAGTCTCCTCTCTTTTTTTTTTTTACACCCTACTGCTAATTTTATGAGGAGCCTTTATTAACCCTCAGCGCGCATGCGCGAGAGGGTTATAGTAGTCGTCCTGTCTATTTGTCTGTCATGCTCTGATTTTGGAGATTACTGACAATTAACCGTTGATTTAGGTATGAACTTACTCAGGACGAAGATTTAGGACCTTTTATTGTGCTCCTTTTTTGAATTTCGGTCTAATTGTTGAGAAAACGCGAAGCTTTCATTTTTGCGTAGGTACCACCAGCTTATATGAGTAACGTCCCCTTAGCGTCACGTGAGCAAATAATTTCTTGCAGCGAGCGGTGTAGTTTGCTTTATGCTCAGGGAGGTTACGGAGTTGAAAGAAGTGAAGTTTTGCGTTGATAATGTATACCGGTGAGTGTTGCTGGCTAGTTTAGCTTTTTCTCTTATGAAGATAGTGTTTCCATGTACTATTTTAATGCTCTAGCTATATCGATGCCTCATTAAAATAGCTAACAGATTGCTTGTTCTTTTGGAAGGAGATTATATTGTAATAGCTAGGTAGTGTTTGATAGCGCTGAGGGTTCGCACTTTTAGTGTTTCATAATTATTAAGAGTGTACATTGCATTATAACTATCATGGTCAAAAAATTGGTTAGTATATATAAATGCCACTCCATAAGGGCCACTTAATGTATTTAGTTTAATACTGCAAAATTTGAATGCAAATAGTTGTGCTCATCAGTTCTTTAAATTAAATATAGCTTAGTCCACTTTGAAGATCACCGTTCTGTAACCTTAATTGTTATTGTGAATAGGAACTGTTTGCAGAGTTCGGGCAGCTAGCGAGAGGAGAGGTTAACTATGACAGAAGCGGCCGTTCACTTGGCACAGCTTCTGTGATGTACGCCAGGCCACAGGATGCTCAAAAAGCAGCCACTCAATACAATAATGTTCCTCTAGATGGTAAGTGGTAGGAGTAAGTCCTTGTGTGAGTCAGTTTCCAGTGTATTGCTTACTGCCATTTATGGAAGTGGTAATATTTTTGTGTGCGAACAAGACACTTTATTTGTAGCGATTGTTAGAGTGTGAGCGAGTCATTTGCATATGTTGAAATTATCCGTAATTAATAGCCCATTACTGGGGTGACCATGTTTGCTGTCTAGGGCGCTGTAGTCTGGTATTCACTTAAGAAATGCATTAGATTGGAAAGTTGATATAGTTCATAGCAACGGTTGTGAGAGAATACGATACCAGTGGTGGATAGCATGTTTAGACCACCGTTATTGAGTTTATGAACTACTCGAGTCTAGTTTTAATTTAATCCACAATGTTTTGAGAGATTGCTTGATCTTTCTCTGGGTGGAAATGGAAGTGAAATGACTGATGACAGAATGGTGGCTGAGTATGAAACCTGACGTTACAGAGGTGAAGGATAGAGCCAATAGTAGAGGTGTTAATGGTAGTTCTATAGATGTTTTCATTGTATCCAAGCGGTGTAAAGTACCGAATAGACATATACACAGTATGATAAATAAATAAATATGTAAATAAAGGTAAATAAAATAAATGCTTAAATTAAATATTTCCATGTGAAGCAATAAAGCAATCTCAATCGCAATGTTGTGGATTGAATTAAAATTAGACTTGAGTAGTCAATTTACTTGAATCACATTGAGAATGATTCTTCTTACGTGTTATAAAGTGTTAAAATTACCAAAAATTATTTTTGTTGTTGCTGCTGGTGAGATTCCAGTCATTTCATTGAGCTACATACTTGGCCAGCCTTAGTACTATCTACTTCTGAATCATGAGATAAGATATGGTAAAGTGTAGGTACAGTACAAAACACATCTTATCAAGGGTTTGTTTGTTTTTGTGCTGACTCATTTTATTTTTTTTAGGTCGTCCCATGATGATCCAGTTAGTGTCTGGTACATCACAAGTATCTAATGGTGGCAGTGTGAGTGTCAAGGATAGGATAGACCTATCTCAAAAGAAACCAGAAAGGTCATTCCATTGTTAGCCCTTGACATGTACCACGTTCTAATTGTGATGGTTGTATTGTTGCAGGAGTGGACAAAGACGTGGTGGGAGTGCTGCTGGACGTGGTAGGAGTGCTACTGGGCGTGGCAGAGGAGGAAGAGGACGTGGCAGCAGAGGGGGGAAAACACCACTTCCTACTGCTGACCAGTTGGATGCAGAATTGGATGCATATAAGGTTTGCTTAAAAATATAATCATATATTATCGGCCACTTTGTAAAGCATAAAAATGACAACAACAAAAACACCAATAAGAAGAAACATAAGAATAACTATGATTCAGTCATTCTTGGCTGAAATAATTATAATTTTTCTAGTTCTAACAGCCAATATTGTTAATTAAAACTTAACCTTTGGCTAGAAGTCAAAATGTCGGGTCAAGTTTTAATAACAATATTGGCTGTTAGAACGAGAAAAATTTGCTATTATTAAGAATAACAAGATCAATACTTTTTTTCTAATTTCAGAACTGTGGTTACTAATTATTGTTATTATGTATTTATTCAGGCCGAGACAGAAAAGGCATCATAAGCTTCATTTGCAACTGCAGTTTCCAGATCCCACAAGTATATGATATTCTTCTCTAAGTAGTGTGATTCATTCATTGAAACTTTTCATCAAACATTGCAGGAAGTCACCAACAAGCTATCTCATATTTGTATTGTCCATTATATTATATTTAGTTATTAATTAATGGGTAGTGTAATGCGAGTAGGGGCATTAGTTTGGCCACGTGTCTGAGTGGCATTATTTGGGAATTCTCCTCGCGACACGATAATGCAGCCTCAAACTTGCAGATCCTGTCTTCGCTTGCTCCGCCAGAGCAGAAGGCAAGTTAGTGCACATTTATAGTTAGTACGGAGCATTAAAGTGAATATCTGCTATAAGTCCGTGTGACATTGTTCAAGATTATTCTCGCATTGATTCTGATTGCGTTCCTACTTGTAACTGTGCAGAGTGTTGGCGGGCAACGGGTTCAGATGGCTTTCTGTAGAGGCCGCAGTCGCCGAGCCAATTCCCCCACCTGCCATGTCTGGAGAACCTAAAGTTTATCCAGAGAAAGTTAAACAGATAGTGGCAGATATTTCTACCCTCACGCTGTTAGAAACGTCGCAACTGAATGAACTATTAAAGGTACATTATAACATTGTTGGCCATAATAGTGTTCTTATAGATACACTTGTGTGCTGGGCTGTGATTTTAGGTAACACTAAACATCCCTGATGCTCCAGTCATGGCAGCTGCAATGGCTCCAGCAGACCAACAGGTAAGGTGTACTTTATAAACATGACCACTATCAGCACTAGGCTTGGGTTTGAATTGGTTATGTGCAAGTCACAGAATAAGAGTCTTATTCTAATAAACCACTCTCTCTTCCCCGCTTTTTTCAGTCCGAAGAGGAAGAACCCAAGCAAGTCCAGACTGAATTTACGGTAAAGCTGGTCAAAGTGGCGTCTGATGACAGCAAGATTAAACTTATCAAGGAGATAAAAGCTCAGATGGAAGGAATGAATTTGGTTCAGGTATAGAAAGCCCAATAGTGTCAGTGACATGCGAGGTCAACTTTTTAACTGTAATAGGCCAAAAAGTTTGTGGACAGTCTGCCTCAAGAGGTAAAGTCCAACGTGAAGAAGGAAGAAGCAGATGCATTAGCTGCGGCGTTGACTGCAGCCGGAGGAGTCGTGGAATTAGAATAAACAACTCATATTTTGCTCATTTCAAAGATCAATATTATATTAGCAACCTATCACAATTTGCCATCAAATATTTTTTTTTGTGTGCGTACAGTTTTGCCAGTGTGAAGTGATCCACACCACAAACTCTGCACACTGTGCTTGAATTATTAATTTCATTCACTGCAAGGGAAGTCTGATTTCTAGCACTGGATGCATGCAATCATGCAATGTATCATTTAGCAGGGTTCAAAATGCAACTGAATTTACTTGTAGCAGTAGCTGACACTAATCGTGCAGGGGTCATTTAAAATACAATATATAATGTGTGTGAATGCGAAACTAAACTTCGCACTGAGCTATAATGGTTTGCACAGAATCACAATTTAAAAAAAATTTTTTTTAGCAACTATAATATTTATGATCTAAATCATAGCATGACAAAACAATTATGATAATGATATAAAAATCAAACTACATCACTGATTGAAGTTGCTGTGAGCAAAAGTTATTAATCAAATCATGTCCTGAATAATAATTACCAACCTGAACTGAACAAAACCAATAATTTTAAGCACACGTTCTAGTGTACAAAAAAAAGGAAAAAAAAGAAAAAAAAATCCTGCACATCAAATTCATAGGTCAAAGCACAAGTGAGCCTATTTCTAGCCTGTTTATAAAGAACACCATATAGTGAGATTATGCGAAAGAGTTTCATAGTTGGTCACTGGTACGCTTAGTTAACATAATAATGGGTTAATAACAAAAGACAACTACAATCACAAAAAACACGGTCCACAAATTAGAATGATCATAAACGATAAATAATCTGAGATTTTTTTTTGTTTTAGAAATGAAAGAATGATACCATGAAAGGGGCACAAAATATAATTACATACACACACAAAAAATGTCGATGCTGCCTGTGGGAAAAGAATATTTGGGTATGTGGGAGGGTGTGGAATAAGTTAGATGTCAAAATAACAACTTGTTTTTTTATTTTTATATTGATAAAGCTTGTAATCCGAGCTTGCAGCATTGTATAGCTGGGGGGAAGAATGATGGGTGAAATTACAAGCCAATAATGCAGTTGCTACTGAAATGATATGAAGTTGTCGTTATCAAAACCTTTTTTTCCCTTTTTTTTTTCTGAAATATTTTCTGCTAAGTGTAAAATTTTCTGAAGCGGTTAAAATGGTGATCTTGCAAAGCATTGAAGTAGTGTGTTCTTTCCAATCAGAGTTGGAATGCACTGTATAAATGAAGATATTGAAGGGATAATTGTAGGGGAGAGAACTAGTTGATGCCACGACGAAAAACAACAATAACGAAAGACAACACAAAAACACACACTCACACACAAAAGAAAATCATAAACACTTGGTCATACTTGACTTTCAGTTGTCGGCACAATGAAAATTTCAAAATAGGTCATTGGGAAGAAAGGGCTCCCCGTTAGCGCTGTTGTTGTTGTTGACTGATGACACATCCACAGATCCTTGCTGGGGTGAAGTCAAGGAGAATGAGCCACTGTTGATACCTGAACCGCCACTGATAGCTCCAGACGAGGAGAACCCACTTTGCCAGGGAGAAGAAAATCCTGACAGAAACCCAGGGTCACTCCACACTGAGGAAGATCCTGGTGTGCTTAGTTCACTGCTCTGTCGGTTGAACAAACTTCCTGTGTTTCCGCTGCTGCTGTTATTGTTGGAGCCAGCATTGCCACTGTTCTCAAGGGAAGAGGCACTAGACATGCCGGTAGTGCTGGTGACTTGGACAGAGACCCTTGCTTTCCCCCACTGGCTGGAAGAAGACAGAGTCGATGACTTGGACTGGCTAGCAGCAGGGCTGGGCTGGGAGGTGGGGTTGAAGCCCCAAGATTGGTGCTTTGGCCCTACTGCTTCATCTTGATGCTGCTGCTTGTCCAAGTCCAGTCTAACTTGAAGGTGCTCACAGATGTCCTTGATGTCTGACTCAGATGCAAATTCGACAGTGACATTAACTCCGTTTATGGAGGGACTCTTGTCCAAGGCAGCCTTGGCCTGTGAAGCTTCCTCAATGGTGGAGTAGTAGATTAAACAGAATTCGGATGGCTGGTGGATGTAACACACTTTCAATTCACCAAACTCTGAGCACACTTCCTCCACAGAACTTTGGCTTACCTGCAGGGTCAAACAATACAAGTATGAAAAAAAAAAGCGCTTTCAATAATAATAACAAATACAACTAATGTTCTGGGATATGGCAATTTCTATGCCATTTCACACATTACGAAGTCACTTTTTTTAACATGGCTTTTTCAATTCCAATTATGAAGGCTCAGCTCTTCATAAGTATGTAACCATGTTATGGTGACTGGCAGCATTGATTTTCACTATCACAACTACCACTATAGTCTGTCCAAGTTGAGTTGGCACGACCACAAGCGCGGTAAATGTGGAATGCATTTAGTACTTACCGGACGCAATTTAGTCATGTGAATCCAAGTCAATTAAGCACGCAAACGTCAATGTTGCACGTGAAAAACGGGCGGTAACTCAGGTGTGCATTAATTCTGTAACTATTGTAAGAAAGAAATTTAGTGAAGTTTATCGGGCGCTTTTTTTCTGGCCAACTCAACTTGGGACATACTATAGCCATCATTGACTGACAACTTACTTGGTTAGAGACATTGTGCATGACAAGCCAAGGAGAAGTGGCCATATTTAGTGGAGGCTTGGGTACTGACAGTCTAGCTTTCTTGCCAGCTTGCCACTCGACAAAGGAGGGCTCTGGGCTGAACACTTCCTTATGAGGCTCCTCTTGGCCCCATGTGCTGCTCCCTGATGTAAAGGACGGTGTGGTAACAGAGGAGGGGGAGGAAGTGGGACACTCCTGCTTATCAAGTACACTACCCGCTGCAGAAAGGGGCGGGTCAAATGCAGACGAAGTGGACGAAGTTGATTCACCACGGTTCATTGAAAATCCAGGTGGCCCGGCAGGGGCAGCTCCACTAGCAGACACAGATGAATCAAGACCCTCCAGGTCACCCCACCGATCTTCTTTGCCTGCCCCAGCTGAACCCCAATGATTCTTATGACTGGAAATAGAGAGAGGCTCATCAGAACTGCTCCCACTAGAGCCCCAGATGGAGTTTGATATCATGTTGGAGGAAGGCGTGTTGATACTGGGCGTGGGTGGGTACCATCCCCATTTCTTGTCTTCGCTGGGTACTGAAGAGAAGGAGGACGATGATGAGGAGGAGAGAAGAGAAGAACCTCCATAGAAGGAATTGCCCATCGGAGTTCCACCGATGCTTTTGGATGAACCATAGCCAGATCCCGAGGACCGCGGAGGGAGGCTGGTGGGCGGGGCCATTCGACGCGAACCCATCATAGACCCTGCATTTTGCTGTTGTTGCTGCTGCTGGGATAACTTCCATGCACTAGGGGACTGGTTCATGATGTTCATTGGTGACTGGGCACTTCCTTGGCTGCCACTTCTTCCCGGATAGTAAGAAGACATCTGAGAGTGGCCAGTGCTTCCAAATGGACTCGTAGCTGAAGATGAATCTTGTGACATCATGTTGCCCCACCCACTTCCTCTTCCACCTCCTTGGTGAATGTCGGAACGCTGGTTGCCCCCTGAACCGTAATACTTGTTGTTGACTATCACAGGAGAAACCACTTGTTTTTTACCAAATCCATTTCCAGAGCTGCCACTTCCACCAAAGCCTCCTCCACCGCCACCACTGCTGTTCCCGGGTACTCCCCGGTAAAGACCACTTCCGGTGCTGTTTGACCTTACATACTTGTGAGGCATGCCACTCCCACCTCCTCCACTTTGGAAAGACCTTGATGAATACCCCATTCCACCACTTCCAAGTTCAACATTGGAAGGGGACAGACCGTAACTTTGATTGTACGAATGTCCGCCAGACATGGAGTGCTTTGACGAGTGCTGGCTTCCGCTGGATTGGTCTGAGCTCTGGTTCCTCGGCTGCCAGGGAACTCCCGGTTTGAACTCCTGAATTTCCACAAACTTTCCTGCAGAGAGGAATGGAGATGGCATGGCATTGGAAGGAGTATTGGCAGCACCACCACCATCGTTATTATTAGAATAAGATGACATGCCACTCCCACCCAAAGGAGGCGAGAAGGGGGATGATCCTTGAGAGCCACCTCCAGACGACATGCTTCCCTGACTACCGCCCCCAACCAAACTCTCGTTACTGCTCGATGACCTGTTGATGATCTGGTGCAGGCGTGAAGCGCTACGACTGTTCTGACTTCCCGTCGTCGTTCCATAGGCACTTGAACCACTGCTACCCAAACTCATTCCCTGCAAGCCAAACATCAAACCTTTGTCGTGTCCGTCTTCTGCGGCCATCATACTGCTAGTAGAGTGGGATCGTCCGGGGTGCTTCTGGCCAGAGCCTTGGTGTATCTGGTGGGAGGAACCGAAGGAGCCGAGCTCATGAGACTTGGGAGAAGGAACTTTGGACTGCTGTGACCCACTGGGAGTGGTCGAGGAAGACGACAGCTGGGCGATGAGAGAGAGCTGGTTGTTGATCTGCTGGATCCCTTGCTGGGTTTGCTTGAGCTTCAAGTTGATCTGGTGGTGTTGAGCACTGGACATGCCTCCACTGCCACCCATCGAGCTGGCCAGCTTGGCCTGCTGTACCAGCTGTTGGTACTGCTTCTGAAAGTGGGCAAGATGCTGAGTGAGGACTTGCTGGAAATTTTGCAAGTTGAGAGGCAGAGATGGCATGGGGACGCTACCCGAGAGCTGGATCTGCTGGAACAAGTACTGCTGCTGAATTTGAAGCAGCTGCAACCTCTGGGCCTGGGATTGGGTGGAAGAAGACACCGTTGAAGGTGTCAATGGGTGCAAGGCTCCACCATCCTGAGGGATGCCGAGACCAGCCGGTCCACCGCCTGAGAGGTCGAAAGATGAGCCTATGTTTAGTGTGGTGGGAATCTTGCTGCTGCTAGGAAGTCGGTCCTTTGTGTACAGGCTGGCATCACCAGCAGGAGTAGAGGCAGCTGAAGAAGAGCCTCCCAGCTCGTCAGGTGAAGGGAACATGTTACCCATGTCAAAATCGCTACCAGCTGGCTTGAAATGCTTCTCCATTGCCAATTTCTGTAGATAAAAAAAAAAAAGAAAAAAAAGAAGAAAAAAAAAAAAAGAAAAAAAAAGGGAATTACAAGATGTTTTTGTTCACAACAAAAAAATACTTTCAGTATAAACACACAGACAAGTGCTTTCATCAGCGCCAACTGGTTCTACTTTGACAAGTTTTACCTTATTCTTGTGAGAGAAGCTTCCCCATGAGTTGCCTCCTCCTGGTTCCATCATGGACCTTGGAGTTGATGGAGTGATGCCCCTGGAATCATTGTACCCCATGGGCCCCCCAACATTAGCGTTGCCGGGTGTGCCTGGGGTAATGCTGCTATGAGTCCCTGGATCACGATGGCCATACCATCCACTGGGGACGTCCTCTTCCCAGTCATTAGGATCGGACCAACCTGAAAATGAACATTGGCAAAAATGAACACCCACAATAAAAACCCATAACAACATCAACAAAAAACAAACAAACAACAACAATAACTACTTAAATTCTGATACAAAGTCAGTGTGTATTAGGACTCAGTGAATATTTCTCAATCACTGTTCACACCTCCTCCTGTACTTGAAAATGCTACCAAAAGTACTAACTCGTTCCACTGGCTTCTAAATGTTGGTAGTCAATAGTAAAGCACCACATACTAAGACTACACTGCTGCCCCTTATATGTGTGGCACTAATAGAGTTGACTAGACACTCTACAAGCTGCTCACTCACCGGTGCGATGTCCATCTCCAGGATGACTGTTCTGGAGAGCTGCTCTGGCCGCCTTCTCCTTCAATTGCTGCCTCTTGATATCCTCTGGAGGGATACCCCAGAACTCCGTTCCATTGTCTGGGTCAGTATCCTTTGGGCTGGGAAGCTCACCCCACCCACTAGGCTCATTGTGCAAGGTGTCCAGCCCTTCTCCCAAGTCCGGTACAGTCTTCTTTTTTGCTCGGATTTTTGCCGCCCCACCCATGTTTGAGCTGTTACTCGAAGGTGTCGATCCACCGGAAGAAGGGGTGTGAGCACTGGTGATGCCTGAAGTGGTGCCATTGGTGTCGCTGGTGTTGGTTGAGTCGTGGTAAGAGAGACTGGATGAACTGCTACGTTCGTACCTGTATAGGACATTAGACAGTCAACAAAATGAAACTTCAAATACATTCAATTTTTGTCCATTATAGATAAACATACACACTGGGGTATATTCACTAAAGATCCTTCTCACGAATGCAAGCAGATATACCAGTTTTTTTATACTAACTAAATATACACCTTTAATTACACTCACTATCTCACTCCTTTTATCCACTATCCTATCACACTCTTGAAAAATCACTAACCTGCTTGGTTTTCTGGGACTCGAAGATCGACTTGGGTAGTTAGGCCCTGCGCCGCCACCTCCAACTTTCCAACCAGTGCCAATTCCTCCTCCGCTGCCCAAGTTCAACTTTCTTCCCTGCCAGCAGTTGGTTCCAGAGCTGCTGTCGAGACCACCACTACCGTCAGTCTTCGCACTATTTCCTCTTCCTTGTGTAGGCGTGGCACTTCCGCTATGCCTTCCCTGAATAGGAGTCCCTGCTCCATTCCGCGGGGACACATGCCGACCGCCCAAGTTATCACCATCATCAGAACCACTCACATGACTTTCTTGGGAGTTTCCCATGGCATTTCTCCCAGAGGGTAAGTGCTGTTGCCCCTGCTCATTAGCATGTCCGCTCAGAGGTAGAGCATTGGGGTGGTAAGGCGGGTAACCTGACCCACCAGAAGTGACAGCCAGAGCTGGCCCATGCCCCTCTTGACTCTGCCCACCAACACCACCACTTCCTCCATTGTTGAAATTGTTTCCAAACACCTCAGGGTCACTGCTGGAAATGGATGCTCGATCTAACTCGTCCCAATCCATTCTGCTGTTGGCCTCGGACTTGGAAGATGGTCTCCCCATGAGCTGGGGCGGAGGTGGCAAGTCCTCTCCCTGTGACGACCCTGTACCCAATGAGAGCTCTCCTTCCAGTTGTTGCTGCTGTGATGTCTGGCCCTCATTGCGCCCATTCCTGATGATGGTAGGGAATTCTTGTGAACCGCCACTGCCTACAACTTCTAATTGAGATTTCCTGTCTCCATTTCCAGGCACTTGAAATAGCTGCTGATGCTGAGTTTCTCCCCAGGACATTGAACGAGGCAAGCCCATGCCCGGATGCTTGCCGTTCTCCCTTTTGCCCATCTTGCTCTCGGACGGCATAGAAGTAAGAGTGGCTGAGCTCGACCCACTATCCATGCTCACATTTTCGTCTATGACCTCGCACTGGCCCCACAAGCCACGCCCTCCACCACTTCCCAGTGATGCTGGTTGTCCTGGGTCCCACCCATCACTATCTGCACTGGGCGTGCCCGCAGAGGTGCTTCCAATTCTACCGCTACTGTCGGCTGCAGCCAGCCAGCCACTCCCAGAACTTTTCCGCTCAGTCCTGCTATTACTCGTAGCTCCCCATCCTGACGTACCAGTATCGGACATGCCATTCCAACCATCGGAGTCAACTCGAGGGGACACCACGCCCCCTTTCGACCCCCTCCACCCGGTCCCTTTGGTGGGGACCCCTTGAGACCAACCTCCGTCGTAATCCTGCCTGTACCCAATTCTACCTGTACCCACACCGCCAGGGAAAGGGGCACCTTTCGACGGAGAGGATGCTTCCGAGATGCCTGAGCGCTGTCGGTGGTAAGGGTTGCTGTGGTCCAAGGAAGGGGATGGAGGGACTGACAGGTTGCCACTGCTGCCGTAGCTTCTGCTGTCGCTGGATTGGGAGCTGGTGCTGGTGTTGCCCTGCATGCTGTTCATAATACCGGTGGGCGTGGTTGAGCTGGTGGTACTGTTACTGCTGTTGTTGTATGCAGAGTGGGGGTTGCTGCTGCTGTTGTTGTTGGTGGTACTATGCTGGTTAGAATGCTGCTTCTGGGAGGTCAGGGTGTGTGAGAAGTGACCAGGGGGAGGAGTGAAGGGTGAGGGAGTGTTTGAAGTCAGATGAGGAGGCTGCTGCTGCCACCGATTCGCATCCTTCAATGAAGGGATTGTGTTTTTATTTACAGCTGCAGTAAGGTAAAGAGAGAAATATTATAAAGGAATGGGACATAGAATTGGTAAACAATACAACAATAGGACATAACTTGGGAATTCCTTATTTTTTTGATTCAAAATACCGCAGGTATTAGTAGTGGTGGACATCAAAAGAAAGAGTTGGGCTGCACACTTTCAACTAAAAGTTAAAGTCTTTCATGTGATGATGATGATGGTTAAAAAAACACAGTCATGTTTGTTACACAAGCTACGTATACTTATCAAAGGCATGTACACTCATATACACTGTACACTCATATACACTATACACACATGGCATATACACATAATCAGTTTATAAAACATCACTAATAAGACATCTGTTTACTTAATAACGAATAGCTAATGGTTTATCATCAGGTCTATAAACCTGCACTGATTGAGCATAAAAAGACCCGAGTGAACATGTTTATGATTTTGTTGAAATGCAAGACAACTGGGTCCCCGCCCTTCACAAGTCTGCAACACCAGAGTGCCCTGCCGCTGATATTATGATCTCGTCGTTTGAGTGAGAGCAGTGAGTTCATTCCTGTTTTTGTGGGTATTCAGATCAAATCACCAGCCAAAGGAACAAAGGACTTCCTAGTCCAACACCAGGAAGTCTACACAAAATCCCTATATCCCACCCCTGTCACACACACACACACACATACACACACACACACATTCACAAAGTATTGTACAACTCCCTTCATAAATAGATCATTACCTTCTAAGATTCCAGACGGACAGTACCGTGTTGCTACTACATTAATTGATAATAATCATTGGCTAATTGCATTATTAGCATCCATGAGGCTTAGAAAGGGAAGAAGAAAGGGGAAAAAGTTATTGGTATCACAATAAACAATTCTACCATTCACAAAGAGTAAAACCTCAATAATAACAGCAAAACAACAACAAGAAACAAAAAATAAACCTACAAAACAAACAAACGGTATGAAAAATGAAAGACATTGTGTTCAATTGACCTAAACAAGATACAATATTTAGAAACGCATACCAACAGAAAGGAAATCAATGGCCAGCAACAGAGGCTCTAAAGTGTGTGCACCTGGCGTGAATACCAGTGAACATGTTGCCTCTGAACGCAAACACATGAACTTCTTGACTGAACATCTTGTCTAACAACACTCAAACTGGCCATTGATCAAGGTGGATGGGTGGGTGGAGGAAAAAGTAGGGGGGGGGGGGGGGGGAGGAAATATTGGGAGAAGGGGGTCAGAGATGAAAAGGTGGACATGCCAGAGTATCATTTCAAAACTTGAACACAAAGGGAGATGAGAGTACATTTTTGTTTCAGTGCACTGAGAGTCATTGAGGACATTGTTCCCTCCGTGTCCGCGACATGACTTCTCCAGTTAGCAGACCTGCTGCTAACATGTCCGCTAACATGATCCGGTAGAAAAAGAAAGAGACGTGAGATTTGGTAATAGAAATGACACACCTACTCTTGTTCACTTTAGTAAATACAGATTGATTATGAAACAGTTACAGTACAAAAATGAATAAATGAATAAAAAGTCATCATACTGCAAGCAAGCATAATCTCG